>Ga0307516_10000560_pt1 | contig 50145 bp, 78 predicted proteins | sample 19_EM_MG_FD_203310 | JGI IMG/M metagenome (GOLD analysis project Ga0307516, IMG submission 203310) | Populus trichocarpa ectomycorrhiza microbial communities from riparian zone in the Pacific Northwest, United States - 19_EM | ecosystem: Host-associated > Plants > Roots > Unclassified | place... | reverse complement strand
GGTGGCAAACCGTACCGGCACCCGTACCGTCAATGTGCGGAGCGAAAGCCTGACGGCGACGGGGCCGTAACCGTATGACGGGTACCGTATACCCGTATATTACGGTGACGGCGTGCAGCCCTACTCACATTACTGGTGCTCCATCCGTACGCTTCCATGCTGCCAAAACCTGGGCTCGTTTGGCCCGAGTCCCTGTCAGTGTAGACACGCTAGAAGCGTTTAGAACGGCCATCGAGCTCCTTTCTCAAGTTGCTGGCCTGGAGCAGACAGTATCTAAACGCTACGCAAATCTCACAGATGTCTCACATCTCACCATGTCTGCATCGGCTGCTGCAATTGATGCTGGACAAAACGAAACGGCACTAGAATGGCTAGAACAAGGCCGATGCCTTGTGTGGAACCAGATTCAACAGCTCCGCACACCAGTCGAGAATCTCCATGCCCACAATCCATCCCTCGCCAATCGCTTCCGGGATGCCGCAACTGCATTAGAAGCATCAGGATCTCGTCAGACGGAACCTGTCTTGTTTGCCAAGAAAACCATGAGACAGATGATAACTGCACAAGCTGAAAATAAAAGGCATGCCGAACTCGCGAAGGAATTGAATCAACTCCTCGATGAGATTCGAGCATTACCAGGTTTCTCTGACTTCCTTCGTCCGCCTACTGCCTCGACCCTTCTTGAAGGCTTGACCTGTGATGGTCCTGTAGTTATCTTCAACCTCCATGAAGACCGATGCGGTGCCCTCGCCCTCATCTCAGGTGCCGATGAACCACTTCACATTCCTCTTCCCACCTTCAGCCACAAACAAGCAGTCGAGCTCCGCGATAGGCTGCATGGATATCTGAAAAAGCAGGGTGTCCGAGTGCGGGAAGCTGAACGTGCTGGTCGTCCGCTTGACCTTCCAAAGAAAGGCATGATACACATGATTCTTCGCGAGATTTGGGAGCACGTGGTGAAACCGGTACTCAATGCTCTTGCCTGCAATGATTCAGTAAGCTGTCCATTCACCAGGCATCCAGATGCGACTCACTGATGAATTCTGTTGAAGATTAAGGATTCGGACCGACCGCGTCTCTGGTGGTGTCCCACTGGGCCCCTTGCCCTCCTCCCTCTCCATGCTGCTGGCATCTATGCTGCAGAGGGGGGTCGCGCCGGGCCCTGTGCGTCGGACTTCGTCATCTCCTCGTATACACCCACAATTAGTGCCCTAAATATCACAGAATCAAATCGATGGCACCTACAACAGACGAAACACTCACTCGGTTGCTTTTGATTAGCCAACCATCCCCCCCGGCCTTGATCCCATCCCTGGTACGAAGAAGGAAACACGTGAGTTAAAGGACATTATGGAAGGAGAACACATCGAGTCTTTATGGCTCAATGACGATGTTGCCACGACTGCGCGAGTCACAGAGGAGATGAAGACTCACAGTTGGGTCCACTTTGCCTGCCACGCGATTCAGGATGAAGATCCACTCAAGAGTGGAATACACCTTTACGATCGCCGGCTGGAGTTGCTCGAGATGATGAAGCAACAAATCCCACATGCCGACCACGTTTTCCTATCAGCATGCCAAACGGGTACAGGAGACAAGAAACTTTTGGACGAAGTCGCGCATATCGCTGCGGGGATGTTGGCCGTTGGATATCGCGGTGTCGTTGGCACAATGTGGTCGATCAGCGACATACATGGGCCCGAGATCGCGCGAGGCTTCTACGAGCACATTGTGAATGCTTCAGGTGAAGAAGTGGGGAAAAGACGACTCGATAGCTCTTGCGCGGCGCGTGCGCTCGATCATAGTATTCAGAAAATCCGGAAGAAGCTTGGAGACACTGAGGACGCGTTGTTGACATGGGTACCGTATGTTCACTTTGGACTTTGAATGATTCTGTATTACTTAGTGTTCGATCTCCCATGCGTCCTGTCATTTTTTTTTTCTTTTCTTGGGTTTTTCTCAGCTGGCTCTTGTCCTTTGAGGGATCTTGCCACGTCCCATTAATCATAACAACATTTCTGTGTATTCCAGAGTTCTAGTTGGAAAATATCATCGCGCGAGAATTCAAACAGTACATCATGATGGAGCATTACAAAGACTATGGAGATACATCGAAATCAAAGTAGGTACATTGGAAGTACAAGTCGACAGCATGTAAACGTTTTTCAAGGAAGCAGGCCACAAGGAGGTAAAAATGGGGAAACAAAAGATTACATCACTCGTCTGAATGTGCCTTCATCTTCTCGTTTTTGGCCTAAACCGAACTGTCAGACAAGTATTTCAATCGAATTTCAGAGGCGAAGTTAACCAACCTTGGCCGTAGAGCGGGTTGTTCTCCCCCCACGATCCCGCTTTTCATCTCTACCTTCATCCTCCGGCTCAGAGGTGGTGCCTTTGGGCCGAGCCTCCGCCTCTTCACCAGAATCAAACTCTGACGATTCTTCTTCTCCTTCCGACTCGTCGTCCGAGCGCCATCTCGCCTTCCGTGGTTTCCTAGTATGAAAATGAACATCGGTACATGAATGACGAGTGAAAATTTGTCCGACTTGGCATGTCCGTTGTTGGCCTTTGTAGAGGCTGCTTTTCGTTTAGGGGCCTTGCGTTCCTTTTTCTCCTGCACATCGATCAGCATGATTCAGAAAAGCAGAAATAACGAATCGGGGCACCTTTGAGCTCGAAGCCTTCGCATTGCCCGATGCTTTAGCCGCTGAAGGTTTCGCAAGGCCTCCGAGCCAGGTCATCGTTTCTTCCGGCAGGTACACTGTCTTCATTATCTGACATACATCACTTTTCAACGTTTTCATTCACTGCAAGCGGGACACCATAAATACCGTTCTGGCTGCCTCGGGATTGGGCAAGGGTCGCAGAATGTCGCCTGGTAGACGGACCTTTCCAGGGTAACTTTGGATGCTCCATGAACGTAGTCCGCCATGTACTTTGATAAGTTCCTGCGCTAGTTCGGAGACGATGTATAAGTTCTGTTTGATGAAATCAGCGAACAAGCCAAACTGAGTTAAACAGACTATTGCTTGCCTCCGTGTGTGTGTAAGATTCTGAATCACGAACAGTCTTGCATTTCATGGCTAGATGGTAGAGTAATGATACATTATCGGATGTGGCAATGAGTTCAAGATAGAACTGAATATATCTGATTATTGCATCAGTGATAATGCTTCCAGGTCGGAGCCTGGACGCACTTGGCAATATCGCATAGATCTTCATGGTTCTGGTTGAAGTCGGGGTGATGCGCAAGAAGATGAAGCAAGCGAATGAAGATTAACTCGAAGTGTTCCGACCTGATGTCTGGGGAGAAATTCGTGAAGGAATACGTAGAGAGCAAAACGTGAACGACGTGCTTGGGCCCATCATTTTCCAAGCGCCTGTTATGTACGACGATGCCTGGATTAGTATTAACAAAAAATGAGCGAGAATCTCAAATTGGCGTGGAAAGGCTTACAGCCGCCTTCACATCACTCTCAGGATCATGTGCGGTAAGGAATGGAATAACATTGTATCGCGCGGGGAGTTGGCGGGGTTGCAAAAGACGGAGGAGTTTCGTCAAGAACCCGAACCGAACATTATAGCAGGAGTCCTACAATGTATGGTTTCAGCAATGACAACTGCGAAGAAAGGCCGTCATATATGACCTGAACTGTGACAGCCAGTCGTAGAAACTTGGGGGTGAGAGCGTTTGCATAAACCTCGACAGTCGAAAGTTGGAGCAACGACACCGCGGCCTGTAGTCTCACCCGGGAGAGCACCTTGGGGCTGCCAGTCGAACAACATTTATTTACCATCGACATCTTGCATGACAGAAGGAACGTACCTTTCTCCGGGCTGGCCTGAGGGTGAGCCATTGTGGTCCAAAATCGTCGCGAACAGCTTCATTGCGGGAGTCGACATGTCCATTGCCTTGTCTGATGAAGCATGGGACAGGCTCCGATTTCTACATATCTTGAGACATAGAACCCTCGCACGTATTGTCGGTGTAACGGCTTCGTCTGGCATCCATTCTTCGTCCGTTTCCATGTCATCCTTAGCAACGCGTTCAAACATCCAAAATCAAAAGGCTAAATTCACGGCTCACAGGATCCGGTGTACTCGGTACCATAAGAATATCCTTGAGCAAAAAAGGTATGATGACCTCGCTCTTGTGTTCAAATGCATTCGGAGCAAACTTGGCAAATTGCGCAAGGACGGCTAGATGCGCAACCACTTGATCTTCTGGAGCCTCTGGGAGATTCTCAACAATCGACTGGGGGAGGAAGATAGTAGGGATTAGTTCGTCCCTCCTACATTCGATGGCGAAAAGTCTCACTTCAACGATTTTATTGCATACTCCGTTATCGCCCGAGAACGCCATAATCCTAGCCGCAAACTTGGCATGTCGCCAATTCGACGATAACGTGAAACGTGTGATGCGGTCTTGCGTCCGCCTGTCCAGAAAAGAACGATTTAGTCACTACTTGGGAAGCATCACATTAGGTTTGAAAACACACTTATCAGTCGCCAGAAGTTTCTGATTCCAGTTCAACACGCCAGCGAGTGCCTGCAAACACGTCTCAATTAAAGCCTCATGCTTCTCATCTGCCACTGCTTTCATCAGCTCGCCAATATGAGACGTATACATGGCCGCGGAATGCTTTGAAATATATCTGAGCAAAGTCCTTGCATGACCGGCTGTTATATTGGAGACGGAGTCGTCTTCACCGTGGCCCTTGGAGACGCGCTTGATCAGGGTGGGGATAGAGGATTGATTGAGGACCCGGAAGCTCGATCGCCGGAGCAGGATATTGAGCGTCGATGCATGGCTAGGAGAGAGCTGGTCTATCCTCTTCTGGAACTCGTTCTGCATGCCAAATTATTATGCTGTCTGGTTCTTCGAAGGTTAGGATGGAAAGCGGATGACTCACAGTTGCCTTGACCAAACTTTTGAGGTCTGTTTGAGGATCCAGACAAGTCTTCATCAATTTGTACAGACGTGCCTCGTTCAATTTTGCGAATGCAGTCAAATCTTCCACAGCCTGATAGGGATCGGGAAATGCGACTAAAGGTCCGGTTTTCAGCGGAAAATGCTTGGAGAAAAAAGATGGGGGGCGAACTGGAAAGATGTTGCGTAAAGGTGGACAACCGCCGTGTGACGAGTTCTTCGTTTTCGTCGATGATTCCACCCTACTGACCATCGTAAGCAGCTGTTGACAAATGCGATGTATCGCGGCACCCGACGGACATTGTTCTTTATGCATGCTTCCAAAAAGTGATCATACGGGCTGGGTCGTCTATCATAGTTATAAGCAATTGAGTAGATCTCTGGGAGGTAAAGCAACACACATTTGCTTGAGTCCCGTCACGAGTAAGAGAGCTGACATGGCTTTTTCATCCAAATACTTCATAGTGGTCAAGATTCGATCAGTCCAAGCCACCTCGTCCAAGTCTATCCCCGTTGACTGTGCCGACGAAGAGGGGAGAGGCAGGATGTGCTCCATCACGGTCTCTTCTACAATGGCCCTGTAAGGCACACATGATTACGGTGAACCAAGTATAATACGATGTCCTCGCACCTAACGTCTGCGCCTACCCACATCATCTTTAGTATCTCGCTGGGAATCCAGGAGAATTGAGTTATCGCCAGTGGTTCATTATTTTCGCTGATCAACCTGGTCAAAACAGACAGATGAGAGAATGCGAGAAGTGTCGAACATTTCCGAGTAGGCGAGAGCATATAATCTCCCTAGACTTCTCGACGCTTCGAGACGTACAACTTGCTAAAAATGAACGAACGATGAATCAACGGAAAGGTTGAGCCTTTGAACGTACCTTCTTATCAGCCACCCTCTCACTGACAGCTCGCAATTGATCTCCGGATACATGGTGTAGTGCTGTTTCATAATCAATTTGGCCATAAATCTTGCAAACAGCCGCCCGGACCTTCTCGTCCGGGTCAAGTAACTTTGCGCGTAAGGATTCTGCGGAAACGTACGTCAGTGTGCACCACGGCAGATATGAAATCGGCTTGCCTTCTACGACTTCTCTTTGCTCAAAGAGGCTAATGAGCAGACTCCGGGCAGCTTCCACAAACTTCAGGCGTACAGCGGCGGACCGATCATTCTTCCTCTGTATCCACAAATTCCATGTGGCTGGGTACTTCTTGATGAGGTCCCCACCCCCTTTATCCGCAAACATCTCCCCTAACACCTGCGTGGCAAGAACACGAAGAGTCACCTCGTCCACTCGGAGCTCTTCTTCAAGCTGTGGTATGACGCTGTGGAGAAGCCCTGGACATGAATGATGTAGGCGCTTGATAAGCTCATGTGCATTCCGGATTTCGGTGAAGTCTTCTTCGCGAGAGTTGGACACGATGATGTCAGTGAAGTATTGGCAGACATGTCTCTGGAGTTTGTCTGCGGTGGCATTGCAGACCTGGACAGCCAGACGGCTACCAGCTTGATCTATTCGCTGTGACGATAAAAGGGGCTCGGCATGTTATGAAGGACGGATGTAGATTCTGCATACCGTATTGTTTTCGGTGAATTGGGACAATAATGTCTCCAGCACCTCCCCGGGCAGGACTTGACACTCGTCTATAAGAGCAACGAGGATATCCAGCATAAATATCTCGATTTTCTTCGGCAAGTCGCGTCGTACGAGGTTGAAGAGGTCGCGGAAGATCTCAGACATAAGATCCTCAGCGCTCGGTAGATCACAAACGAGGACCACGCTCTTCACGGTAGAAAGGGACTCCAGGAGATGGAAGTATTCACTGTAGTAGGAAGCCTCTGTGCCTTTGAGACCGTTTGTGAGTTGACGAAAGAAGAACTGAAAGATGTCGCGCAGTTCCGCCTGTGTGTAAGGCGCATCCGGGGCGTACAGTCGGAGGATGTCGGCGAGACAACAGGCCGCATAGGCCTTGACGCCACGATCCTTGTGCAGAAGAATGGATGTGTTGACGAGCTCCTTGCGCACGGTGCTGAGTGACGCTACATCGACGTGCTCCTGGTCGAGTGCCGCAAGCTCGGTGTGGAGGGCCTTGATTTTCTTGAGCAAGGCATCCGTAGAAAGACTCTTTCCGACGAGCTTTTCGTGGAAAACGAGCTTCTTCTTTGGAGATTGGCCGGCGTGGCGGGTCTGGGCGACCATGATGATGGCGGGGCGAGGAGAGACGCGCGCGTTGTTTACTTTCAAAGTGCCATCATGTCCAAGGCTCTTGCATCGCCCGCGAAACGCATCCTGCCATCCAAGGAGGCGTCGCTCTTCAAGGAGCTCCTCACTCTCTACGAAACCCGCCAGCTTAAAAAGGGACTCAAAACCGCTGATCAGATTCTCAAGAAATTTCCCGAACACGGCGGTCCGTTCCCCGCTTCTAGTCTGCTGACCACCCTGATCCTTCCCCCAGAATCGCTATGCATGAAAGGCCTCGTCCTCACTCACATGGGTCGACGGGACGAAGGCATCGAGCTCGTGAAGAAGGGCGTTCGATTGGACCTGACATCGCACATCGTATGGCATGTCTTCGGTCTCATCCAGAAGGGCGAGAAAAACTATGAGGAGGCATTAAAGTCTTATACCCAAGCCCTGCGGTTCGATAAAGTGCGTTGCAAAGCCGGTGTATCTCAACACACCTCAAGCTGACATCCAGGAAAATCTCAACATCCTGCGAGATGCGGCGCAATTGCAGACGCAGCTACGACTATTTGATGTCCTGGTGGAGACGCGGTACACCCTTCTCAAACTTCGTCCAGCGCTCCGTCAACACTGGGTCGCACTGGCTGTGGCCTACCATCTAAACAGGAATCTGGCCGAAGCGAGCCGGACGCTGGACCATTACCAACGGACCCTCAAGGTATTTTTCTCCCTGCCCTTCCCTTTGCGATATACCTGACCCCTTCCTCCAGAATGTTCCCGACTACGATGTTGAACACTCCGAAATTCTGCTGTACCACATTCGTCTCCTCGAAGATATGGAAGATTACTCGGAAGCCCTTGCGATCCTTGATGTAAACGCCAAATCTTGTGCTATCGTAGATCGTACGGCCATCATGGAAACTAGAGGCCCGTCCTTACCTCGCCTCCCTAGCCATATATATCTCACTCACCCCACCAGCTCGACTACTGACCAAACTGAAATCAACCGAGGCAAAAAGCGCTTGGAGAACGCTAATCGAACATAACTCTGACTGTTACGACTACTATCGTGGATATTTGGCCAATCTGGGACTTTCAATAGGTAAACGAATATTTTCGTGCCCTGTAGGTGCCCTAATCGCTACCAGATGCACCGGATCCGGAAGCATTCTCCATTCTCCAGGAATTCTCAGCCCAATTACCCAGAGCCGCCGCGCCGCGCCGCCTTGCCCTGTCCATATCCGCCGAATCCGCCTTCAGAGATCTTGTCAAGCCCTACCTTCTCAACGGCCTAACGAAGGGAATCCCCTCTCTCTTCGTCGACATTAAATCACTCTATAAGGACGATTCGAAGCGGCAAATCGTCGAAGAAATCGCCGAGACGGCTCGAGAAGAATTCACCCCACCTCCTGGTTCGCACACCCGCTCCGATTTCCCATCTTCATCAGCTCCTCCGTCCCCTACTGACCCAACGACATACCTTTGGACCCTCTACTTCCTTGCTCAGCACTACTCACATCTATCCCAACCTATACGCGCCTTGTCACTCATCAACACCGCCCTCGCCCACACTCCCACCCTGCCAGAGTTGCATACATGCAAAGCTCGTATATATAAGCGGGTCGGTGACCTGTATGGTGCTGTCCACTCAGTCGAGGAAGCGAGGTTGTTAGATGGGCAAGATCGGTTCCTGAATACCAAATCCGCCAAGTACCTCCTGAGGGCAGGGTTGATTGCAGAGGCTGAAAAGGTGTTAGGGCTATTTACCAAGGTAGGCGTCCCCTGATTTTCCTTCGTTCATAGCCAGGAAAATACTGAAGGGGCATTGGACCTTTCTTTCTCTGGCCCTAGAAAGACGCAGCAAGCCCTGGTGCCGATTTGGAAGACATGCAGTCTCTGTTCTATCTTACCGAAGACGCCGATGCTCATTATCGACATGGGAAATTGAACCTTGCCTTGAAAAAATATTTAGCCATCAATAAGGTGCAGATCCTGAACCTATTCCACTCTTTCTTGGAATATTAAATTAGCGCGACAGGTGTTCAATGAGATGGACGATGATCAATACGATTTCCATGGCTACAACCTCCGCAAGTTCAACATCAACACCTATTTGAGGTACCTGTCGTGTTTTCCCGAGTTTTCTCCTTTTTCTCATTTTCCCAGCTTGCTAAAGTGGGAAGACCGTCTTCGCTCTCATCCTTTGTATGTCAATACAGCCATTTACGCTTCGCGAGTATGTTATTTTGCCATTCAGCTATGATATAACGCTCACCCGAGATATCGACAGATATATGTCGCCGTCTATGATGACCCTGCTATTCTGGCGGCCGCTTCTTCCCCACGTATGACCGTCCTGTTTAGTTCCAGGCGTTTACCCATCTTACGGTATCTTTAGCACCCTTAACAGATGCTGAGAAGAAGGCAAAGAAAAAGGCCAAAAAAGCCGCGCAAAAGGTGCAGGAGGACAGCAAGAAAGGTGAGTTGTGTCCTACATCTGTATATATTCCAGACTAAGGTGAGAGGGCCAAAATCCGCAGCCGCTGCACCATCTGGAAACGAGGACAAGGGCCTAGAAGCGCCAGCACCACGAGACGAGGACCCGGATGGACTGAAACTGCTAAGCGTCTCTGATCCTCTTGAGCAGGCCGCAAAGCTCCTTGCGCCCCTGGTCAACCTCGCGAGCGATAACCTGGATGCATGGATAGCACTATACGATGTTGCGATTCGACGAAGTAAGGGCTTTTTTCAAATCCCCTCTGCGCCAATGTCTTACCCAGATCTTTCATTTTCTACCCGAAATCACAGAAAAACTCCTACAAGCCATTCGCGCTCTCAACAAGGCCCATGCGCTCGATTCCGACCATCCAGAGGTCCACATCCGGCTGGTTCATTTCCGAAAAACAGGTGATTTCGACCCCAGCTTTCTTCTTCTGACTCACCAAAACCCTCTATTGAAGCCTCGGCGCTTCCTCAACCGCCGCCTGCCCCTATTGGACCCGTTTTCGTCGATGCGCGAGCCAAGCTTTTGCCTTCGGAAATGGACGTTTCGCTCCATACCTACAATTCGCAGTACCTCCAGCGCCGTTCGACATCGGCACCGGCCGTCCTCGCCGCGGCAAAGGTTGCTCATACACTCCTTGAGGAGCCTATGCACGAAGTAGAGGGGATAGCATTCATGACGCTTGATGAGAGTGCCAGTCAAACATTTGACATCTCGGTAATTTCATTCGTCTTTGTTCTATTCCTGTATAACTGAACATGTTTTTAGACCGCCCAAATGGTGGTTCAATTTTTAGAGAATATCAAAGCACTGCGGCTGGAGGAGTTCAAAAGTAGATGTGACGAGAGATTTGAGCTATCGACTATATTCAAGCCTGTGGCGGAACTGGAGGCACTCAAGAAGGTGGCGTTGGCCGTTAACCATGGTGTGACGAAGGAGGATGGTGAAGCATAAATGAGCGGACATTCTATCTGTTGAGCATATATGCCGCGATGAGTTTTGAACATGGCTGTGAAAAGGTGTAACTTCATGGTCGATAAGATTCTGTGAAGACTGGATGCATAAACGAAACATGGCTTTTCAACAGCTCCGAGCATGAAAATGTGCATATTGGGTTCGGGATAGGTACATGGAAAGAGTTCGAAATACCCAAATGCTCACTGGATTGATGGAAGTCAATTGACGGGAGAATAGATAGGACAAGACGCACGAATGTAAGGGCAGCACCCTTTGTCTTCTTCTCACCACCGAGCTCAAAGTGTTTGCAACGTTTCAGTGTTAACTGCATTTTATACTTGCACGCTGTGCACTCCAGCCTTAGTACCACCTTCTTCGTTGTCTTTGCCTAGTCCGCGCAGATCCCGTCAGCACGCCCTAAGCAACCGGGCATACCCAATGACACACCTTCTTGTGGAAGACGGGTTTGGTCTGACCACCATACCCTGACTGCTTGCGATCGTAACGGCGCTTTCCTTGCGCGAACAGAGAGTCTTTGCCCTTCTTGTACTGTGTCACCTTATGGGGCCTGGATAAGGGAGGATTTTGTCAGCTCATATTGAACAATGATAAAAGGAATGGACGAACGTATGCTTCTTGCATGTCTTGCCCTTGCAGACTGGAAGCAAGTAATGATTGAGTGCGTGCTCCAAGATCACTCCCTAGCTCACTCACAGGTCCTACGCGTCCTGTCACCGGGTGAGTGGAATCCTTTGATGGAAATGAAAAAGCTTACTTGGGGATGTTGACCATTTTGTGGAGGATGGCGAGGACGACGATTACGGGCTTAGTTTCTTGTGTTGTGGGGCGTGCGATGCTTCGGTGATTGCCGCGTGGGTACTATACAGTTCCTCTCACGTGTGAGGTAAGCAAGCGCCGAGCTCGACTGCGGCTCGTGGAAGGGGCGTGTATGGACGACCGAGAAGCTCGGAGATCTAGCTTCACCCTATTAAGGATGGGCGTCTGTTCCCTATTCTTCTCGATATGGCCAACGTCGAGGGCCACCAGATGTATTTCTCAGATGGTCTCAATGGTCAAGATGAACGACTCGACTACCTCACGAACTTGTTCGAACGACTGCAATGCGCAACCATCGATGCCTGTGACCTCGACCTCGATTTGATTACATTCGCACAAAACTCCTATCTGTTCTGCGTCATCCTCAAGGATCCTTTCCCTCAAACCGACCAGATCAAGGAAGAAGAAGACGTCAGTAAAACATCGTCGTCCGTTTCCACACAGGCAACTTATCGTCGTTTCTTATCAGGAGCAGGGACAACTAGAGAGAACACTGGACCTATGGGCAGCAACATCCGCTGATTCCGCTCCGAAGCGTGCCCTCGTTGACCCTTCATCTTCCCATCAGTACTCTCCATTTGAGAAAAACCCCCAAGCCAATTTCATTGACCAGCCGATTGAACGCCAGCATCCACAGCGACCCGAGAATCCATACGTTTTACGTCCATCGCTTTGGGACAATCCTCTGCCCGCAACCGACCCTGAACGACACCTTGACGCAATTGGACTTGTATATCTTTCGTCCCCACACCCCGGGCATCCTCTTCACGAGAATGAGCTAAATATCGGAATCATTCTCGATGATCAGTACCGAGGGCTAGGCGACGCGAGGCGTGCGCTCAAGCACGTCCTTGACATCGCATTCCTGCAACTTCATTGTCATCGCGTGCAGGCTATCCTCCCGGATCACGTCGCAAGAGACCGTGCCATATGGCTATTCATTAGCATGTAAGCCTTGCGCACTACATAGGACCCGTACTCGAATGACCCTTCTACCATTATTCCAGGGGCTTTACACACGAAGGCATTCGGCGTCGTGCATTCTTCAGCCCAATAGAACAAGAGTACAAGAACGCTACATATCTGGCCATCCTTGACACCGAGTGGATAATGCGCAAGAGCTTCCCAACCCGCCCGGCGCCTTGCTCTGTTTGGGATGAACTCTTCGCAAGGCATGAACGAGAGCGACAGGAGCTGTTGGACTGGGAAAACAAACTCACATCGAGCGTGGCCACCATCTGCGGTGCAAGCACTCCACAAGTCAATGCAACACCATTGACTGGCGACATTACTGATGAGGAAGAGAATTCGAAGACATTCAACACCGTAATGGCTATGCGTGATATAAGGATGCAAACCGCACAATCTGAGCACGGATCAGGGAGCCATTATTCTACTGCTTCTTCGGAGCGCTCAGCCAGTCCCGCAGGATATATCAGTGCTACTTCGAATTCTTGGGATGTTCTCGATCCGCCATCTTCTCCATCATCCTGGTCATCAGGCAGCATTGACTGGTGACTGATTCAAACTCCTTTCTCATGTCGTTTACGATCGTCTCGCGCTTCTCTCATCTTCTATCGTGTACCATGTTATAAATTATGACACAAAGCCTACTTTTTTCTGAACGAGCTTCAGACATCAAAATACAATTGTACCTTCAGTTTAAGCGCTTGAAGGTCTAACCACCAGTCCGCCCAGCAGCCCTCACAGGAACGCCCATCTTGCTCAACTTGGGTAATTTTATCTCGGGCTCGCTCGCGCTTGGCTGTGGCAAAAACCCGGCAGTTACAAGCCACGACAGATACAGCCCCACGAGCTCGTCCGAAACGGTAATTTGGATCTTCTCCTGTGCTCCCTCGAGCAGTGCTACCGTGTTCCGATCATCCAGCGACGGCGATTTCGTGCTCGTAGGTAAATCATCCAGAACGAAGTGCAGAAGCGGAAACAGTGCATTGTCCTGCACCTCCATAACATGCTGCTCCAGCTTTCGTCGCCAGAGGACATAGTCGCAAGGTTCTGTCGAGAAGCCGAACCGTTTCAAGCAGGACAGCACACCGTTGAAGGTAGGAAGTGGCTGGGCAGTGATATGCAGTACGGACAGTGCCGCGTTAGGTAGAGGAGAGACGGCTGCAAGGGAAGTGCACAGCGCGACATGGTCTACTGGCACCATGTTGATAGTGTTGTTCATATCAGGGACGAGACCTAGCTGCACGCAGCCCTTGACTAAACGCCAAACGAAATCGTCCGTATTTGTCACTTGCACCGAAAGGAATCAGTTTGGGACAACAGATAGGTGAGCGACCCTACTCACCTGCAGTCCGAGAATCGCCCACAACGTATCCAGGGCGTACGATGTGTCCATGCAAACCGCGTTTTCCCGCCTCAAACAGCAGCTTCTCCGACACCCATTTTGTTTGACCATATCCCGTTTTCAACGTCGACCTCGCACCTTCAAGGTCGTCGCTTTCCGGTACACCCGAGTACTCCGAATGACTCCCAAGAGACTCGGAAAGGCGTACATAGTACTCGGCATCAATCGCCGACGTTGACGATACGAACACCAAGTTCTTCGGTTTACCTGTCGACGCCAGGTCGATTGCTGTAAGCGTGGCAAGTACATTCGCCGCCCGCAATTTCTCGTATGGATACACCCAATGAACCTGGACATCCTGTGCAGTTCATCGTAAACACAAACCAAGGAACCTCTTACCAAAGCCCCATTATGAACAATCACATCTGCCTCATCCCCAATCCTGTCCCAAACCGCCTTCTCGACCCCGAAAATTTCCTTTCCGAGATCTCCAACCACGACCTCCACCTTGCCCGTTTCAACCCATTCCTCGTTCCATACCTCACGATCCCTGTTCCCCCCTCTCAACCTCTCCAGACCCTTCTGCGGGCTCTCTGCACGCACAAGGCAAATGACTTTCTTCACTCTTCTTTCCTGCTTCGAAAGCAAATCATGCAACACGAACGCGCCAAGGAAGCCAGTAGCTCCAGTAAGGAAGACCGTGAGCGACGGACGAGATGCAAAGTCCGCTGGAAGAGGAGGATACTCCTGCTTTAGCCGGGACAGCAGTTGAGCATAATCATGACCATACTCGAGTCGGGTAGCCTTTGCAGCTTCCTTTGACTCGTCCAGCCCTACGGAGACGACTTCAGGTCCCTCCAGTCCTAGATCTGCAGTCCTTAGTGCATCCACTGCACTGACAAGTCCGTTCACAGTCGGCTGATCGAAAACCAGGCCCAGCGGCGCATTTACAACAAAGACCTTTCTAATCTCGAATATGAGTCGCGTCGCAAGGATGGAGTGGCCCCCAAGGTCGAAAAAGCTCTCGTCCGTCGGGATTGGTGATCGTACATTGGGAAGAATGCTCTTCCAGAGATTGAGCATGAGAGACAACGTGGAAGTTCCAGTAGTGGGTGCGATACTAGCAATCTGTGCGGTGTCTGGGAAGGGAAGAGCGGGCTTGTCGATCTTGCCATTGGGATTGAGAGGCATGCGTTTGAGAGGGACAAATACTACAAAGGAGAAGGTTAATCTAGGATGAATGGATAGAGTATGGAAGAATGACGCACAGGTTGGAACACTGTAACTGGGGAGCTTCTTCTTTAGATGATCCCGAATATCCTTGATCAGCTTTCTATACTTTCTCATCCCATGAGCGAAATCTTTTTCCTCTTCATCATCTCCCACCTCGCTTGCATACCCCACCAACGCTTCCCCCTCCAAGGGCACGAAATAACTGACCAGAATCTTTTCCTCGTCCTTGTCTCGCCGAACTAACGTCACATTCTCCCTGACGAGCGTGTGGAGACTCAAATGCATATCGATCTCCCCAAGCTCGATCCTGAACCCTCGTATCTTGACCTGATCATCTGCCCGCCCGGTACATTCAACAATTCCATCAGGCAGATACCTCCCCAGATCTCCAGAGCGATACATCCGATCCCTTATACCCTTCCAATGGCGTGACTCTGGCCCCGCGAGGGCATTGATGGGGTGCATAATCGTATCTCGCCTCGGAGGGCACTTGGAAGCGAACCAGTTGTCCACAAATTTCTCCTTCGTGGACTCTGCATCCAAATACCCTTCTGCCAATCCTCCAGATCGGACATAAATCTCTCCGACCTCGCCGATTGCACAAGGTACATTCCGGTCGTTTCGATTGACGACAAGTAGCTGTACGTCGACCATACCTTCCCCAGCGGGCATCACGTCCTTCTGTGTCGCAAGGAAGGTCGAGTCCTCGGACACTGGCGGGATCGCAAAGTAGGACACGGCACGCTGCGTCTCGGTCGTGCCGTACATGTTGACAATGCGAACATTAGAAGCGAGGGATTGGAGCCGGAGACAATCACGTTTGGTGAGCACGTCGCCGACGAAAAAGGCGTTGAGAAGCGAGGGAATTTGACATGTGGCTTGAGCGGAAAGGAGTTGTCCCATAGCGGGCGTAAGGTGCGTGATAGTGACCTGACTAGCAGACATCCATTCGGCAAGACGGCCGGGGGTGCCGATATCATCCGCGGTTGGGACATGCAACTCAGCACCAAAGAAAAGGGGTGTAAATACTAAAGAGTATTCAAAATTAGTTGAGTTGAAGTTCCAGACGATGCATGGACTGACTGTCACGTTGAATCGGATCATGTGCTATTCCGCTCAGCATCGTAAATTTTGAATCTTCGTTAAGGCCGAACCGTTCACCCATCCAGGGAAAGAAATGAGTCAAACTAAAGTGCCGGCCCTTGACGCCCTTGGGAATGCCCGTACTCCCACTCGTGAAAGAGAGTGTTCCGATGCTATCCGGTCCAAGAGTCACATTTGGGTCAGTTTCTCCAAGGTGCTCCTGGGCTTTGAGGACGTCATCGCCTTGTGGACCAAGGCCTCCGCTGAGACGACCATCAGGCAGAATTTCCAAGGCCGGAACTTCCACTCGTATCTTCAGATCCGTAGAGATGAAGTCGCGTACGAGAGGGCTAATCTTGCCCGCACCTTTGAGGATGATGAGACCGCGGGGCTGTGCGACACGAAGGTAGATGGTTTGGCGCGAGGGTGGGTAGGCGGGGTCTGTCGGATTAGATTAATTTTTTTTAACAATAAACGGGCCGGGAGGAATACTCACCGATGACTGAAAACGTTGCACCGGCTTTGAGAACAGCCATAACTGCAACTACGAGATCGACACTTCTGTACGCGTAGATGGTGACAACTTCCTCCCTCTGTACCCCCTCCTTGATGAGGTGATGAGCCAGCACGTTTGACGCGTGTAAAATGGCATTGTACGTATATGTAATTGTCTGCTGGGGCTCGGTGATCGTTGGAGCGGGAATACTCTGGACGATACATGGCCTATCTGGCCACCGGCGTGCGTTGCGCGAAAAGACATCAGTGATGGCGCCTTTCCACCCGCACCAATCCAGGTCGGCGGTGGGGTCTGGAAGCTTGGACCGCTGGACGGGCGTCAAGAGAGGAACACTGCCGATTTGGACTAGGGGATCAGAGGAAACCTTGCGAAGTAAAGCAGACAATTGGTCTATGATGTTTGAGATCCTGGCAGATGTAAAGAGCAGAGAATTGTAGAGAATGCGTAGAGAGAGCCGGGGAGCGAGGGAGGATCGGCTCGTCACTGGGGTGCGGGTAACGAAAACAGTAAGGTCCGTAGTCAAGCTCGTAGAGCGAATAAAATTGTCGTGGGGTTCATCTGTTTCGTCAAAGAAGCGGACGCGAAACAGAGGTGCCTCCAGGCTGTCTCCAACGCTTTTGGTTAGGGCTTTGGTGAGGAGTCCAAAGGGCACGATATCATCCTCTGCCTCTTTCTCGACCTGCTGTACACGTCTGACCACAGCCCAAAAAGGATCGGTGGGATCTAGAGAGAGGCGGAGGACAAGAGGGTCGCGGGCGGTCGCGGACGATGAACCAATGACGACGTCGGTGTCTCCAGTGTAGCGATGAAGAAGAACGGTGAACGCAGACAACAATAGATGGAAAGCTGACGGTGTTTTGGAGCTGTCAGGTTCATCCTCGGGGTCAACGTCGTCGTCGTCGTTGTAGAGCCCTAGCTTGAGCAGACTAAGCGATGACTGTTCAGAGAGCTCGGCTAGATGAGCAGCCTCAATGACTTTGTTGATACCAGACGGTCTAGGGTAGTCGGTAGGAAGGGAGATGGAAGGAAGATTCTGGAGCCTGGCCAGCACTCTCGCCAACCGATCTTTTGCGTTTGCCATCGTCGTCGACAATGCTGAGCTCGTCGGCCGAATATCATTTTTGATGTTATGTACTACAGGTACGCTTATGTCATTCGTTCACAACTCTATAATCATGTCTTCCCCCGGCCGCGTCGTGTCGGTCGAAGTCCGAGCGATGCTTGAAAAACTTGCCACAACACGCGTATACACGGTGGTTTGGGGTATGCGACAAATGGTGCTGTAATTCCGCCAGCGAGTTCAGGCGACGGTTGCAGTACCCACAGCTTAGGTTGGTGACCATGAGGTTCGTGAACCAGTGCCTTCTAGCCAGCACGCCTAACATACCGATCAATCGTACAGTATCGAAGAGTGATGAGGTGCTCACGAGGATTATTCATCCAAGCCAAAGCTTCCACGAGGCGGTTTACAGCCTGTGGCGCAGGTTGTCCCGCGACTGGCGCGACGACAGGTCTATTCCTTTCCTCTAATAGCATATCTTCGTCCCATAGCTCGCAGGGAGGATTTCGTTTGCACTTGCCATCCCTCGACGTCGGAACTGGGTGAAACGAGTGAGCCCGTTGCGAGTAGCCAAGGTAAATAGCAAAAACGCACAATTGCACTTGAAACAGAAATGGAAACCGCATCGACAAGTCATGTGGTTGCAGCCAGAAATATGCTCGACTATGACCTGGGTAAGTCTTGCGATCAGGGAAAGGTTATCTCGTTATCTATCTCTGAAGGACTCACTTCGCAGTTTGGGCAACGTCGCCAGTTTTGAGCCTGAAGAAAAAAATCGCTTTCACTTTTCGCAGAGAAAATGTCGGATCCAGGACGGCCCGCACCTTGGCCAACTCAAGAACAGCCCGGTCTTCGGGGGACCTCTCGTCCGGAGGAAGGGCCTTGGACAAGTTGAGCTGCCATAGCCTGTAAGTATTCGACACAGAACTTACCTTATACTCTTCGCAACTAAGTCCTGAGTGCCCTTTTGTCAGCGGGGCATTTGAACGGGGCATACATCCTCATACCTATATGCCAACGGGCTCGACAAGGAACACACATGAGTTGTTGACACACAGGACAGATGGCTTCCGGATCCGGACTGTCTTCGTCTGCTTCCACGAGCGCACCACATTTGGGATTCGGACAAAAAAGCCGGGGAACCGAGTCGAGGAGTCTTCGATGATACTGGTGAAGAAAAACGCCTTCAAGCACGACACATTCGGATGAAGAGAAAGACTTTCCCATAAGACCATCACGCCTCTGTCGAGCACCCTTGCGGCGACTTCGTCCGGTATACCATCGACCCATTCGTCAACCGGACATTCAGGACACCTGATAGGGAAAACAGTGGTTCCTATCCCATCTAGCTTGCTTTGTATATACGAGGTCAAGCAGGCGAGACAATAACCATGGTCTTCGGGACAGGGTAAACGGAGACCATAAGGGAGGCGAGCGGAAGAGTTTGCAATGAGAGACGCAGAATAAGGTGAGTGTGTAGAAAGGAAGACGTCGAGACAGATGCCGCATGTTGGATAAGAAGTCCCCTTAAAAGATATGTCGATATCTGCTTCCTTCTCGCTGACATCTAGGAACCGTAAGTAACATGTTTCGTGAAGCACAATGAGCGCCTAGAGCTTGCCTATGAAAGATAAGTCAACTTGGCGTCCCTTTCCCTTTCCCTTGGAGTCGACTTGAATGTCCTCTGATCTTTCTTTGTATGGCGGTGGTGGTTCTGTTTGATATGTACCGTAACATCAGAGGAGTATTTCCGGCAGATCAATTCGAATTTTACATACCGCTGTCTCTAGCGCCTGCCGTATCTGCAGTGAGATCAACGGTTGCTTTTTCCCCAAGAACGCTGAAGTGAAAGGGCAAGGATTACTGGAGAGTTGACTTGAAGGCAAGGTTTGAACCGCTGGTCTACCTTTCTGCATCAATGTCTTTGTCGATATCTCTCCCCGCATCAGCATAGTCCTGCAGCTTCCGCGCAAAAACTGCGTCCAAGTTAAATTTCCTAAGTATAAACTTGAGAGCTGGACAAATGAAGATCTTTTCCAGGCATACCTTTCCGCTGCCGCGAGCTGCAAAGCATATTGGTGATCCATTGTCTCTCTTGCGTTGGCCTCATTTTGCATCGCCTGCGCGTACGCCGCATCGCTAGTGACCCGTGCGTCTTCCACGTAAAGCTCAAACGCTAGATCCGCGTCGGCATCCGCGGGTGGCATCGCAGGTGTAGTTTTGATTGAGTCGTCAATGATATGCCCATCTGCCTCTGCGGAGGTAGCCAGAACTTGCTCGAGCTGAAGGGTTTCCGCTTGCTTGAATGATTGAAGCAGGAGGAGGTCGTTCTCCAACAATCGGGCAATCAGTTGTTCACTCTGGAGGTCAGCGCCTGTGATCGCGATGGCCATCGACATGGTGGATGTAGACCATGTGGCTACCCCCGCCACTTTGAAATTACCTTGCTTGTATGTAACCTTGCAAGGTCAATCTTCATTGATGGATTCCTGGCGATTGCCGTAACTTTCTTCAATTTCCAACTGACTATGCTCGCATGCGCGCGCTCGTCTCAGTCGTCTCTCTTGTGTCCCCCATCCGACAACCTTCGTCGACTGACACTGACCGTCCTGTGAGTACCCCGTGATTAAGTTATCCAACAGTCATACATTGAAGGGTCAAGGGTGCCGGTAATATACCGCAGAGATTGAAAAGATTTAGTGTCCCTATAGGTGCTGGTACAACATCCACGGTGGCGTACCATGATATAGTGGACCTTGTGATCGGTAGTCCGTAAATGAATACGCTGCTGTTAACGAGCTCGAGAATTGTTGTCGCTTCACCGTCCGTGTCACAGGTTTGTCGTCGTTCAATCTGGCCTTCATCCAGTATGTCATTGAAACAGGTACCACTGACCCGTCCAATCTTTTCAGATGCGATAAACGAATTCGGGCAAATTTGACAGGAATGTATGCGGGTAGGTACTTCAAGTTGATATTGGTAATGGGCTCAGGTCCATGCGGTGGCTCGTCCGGACTCAGGATAGCGTCAACAATCATTCCTTGGCGCCGTTGGTAATGTCAAGGTCTGTCTTCACATCTTCCGTGACCATGACCTGCATGTTTATACTAGAATCGCAAGGTCCCGAGGAGACTCTTCATAGATTGACCATCACTTGTCGGAAAGGCGTCAGGCTGTATGGCATCCCGCCGATGACATGTCCTGCTCACGACGACAAAATCACCTTCTACTCTTTTCCTCATCGACGAGTTTGAAAGCGCATCCTCAAGCCCGCACTCTCCCCACCTCCGAGCGTGGATCCTTGTTAGTTATAGCGGCATGCTCGGATCCCGTCTCACTATGTATCGGACACTGAGGACAGGTTCATCATTGGACGGATTGCAGATTGACCAAGGACTCAAATAGGTTCGATAAGGGCTAACGAGTAAACCCGGGTTCAGGATGTATAAAAGGGATGCGAAAATGGGAAAGACGACCTTAACACCCTCCCTCTCGAACTTGTTCACTCACACGACTAGAAACAATGACTATCACCGGTACTTGCCTTTGCGGAAAGACGACAGTCTCGCTTGAATCCTACGAGGGTCAAGCAAGTTCTCCAAGATCTTGGAATTCTCTCTCCGATATCCCTCCCTGCTAGACGGACATCTCGAACAGATCGCCTGCCACTGCACCGATTGCAAACGCACCGGCGGAAGCGCCTTCTCAACCAACGTCCTAGCCCCGTCCAAGGGCGTGACGATCAAAGGCCCCACCAAGGAGTCCAGTGGGTGCATTTCAGAAAGCGGGAACGTCGGTGGGTTGTCAGCACATGTGGTGAGCCGCCTGTCATCTCACCTCGAATTGTCAGAGTCACCCGAATCTTCTGTGGCGAATGTGGATGTCCCATCGCACATACCTCCGCTGGCTTGGGAGATAATCACGCGGTCCAGACAGGATTCTTCCCAAACTTTGCTGAGATCTCGGTTGCTACTGAAGGTCAGTCCTGCCAATTTTTTTTCGGCCGATTTGGTTTCTCATTCGATGTTTACATAGTTTATGTCAAAGACCGATGGACCATATTGGCCCCTATCGCGGGTGCGACGCAAGTTCGTGGTGTTTTGGGTAGTGGGTAGATTCTGCCATCGCTTATCAATCCTTTCTAAAAAGTTAGATGAGAAATGTACTAGTCCTATTACGTGCAACGGCTTGCAAACCGGAAGTACAAACTCGAATATATTTTTCCAGCGGTAATTGTATGTCTCATATGATCAAGCTACGTGGGCTTGAGCCTTTATCACTTCAAGTTCTCCCAACGTCCTATGGTAAGTACCCAGGAGAGACTGTGGATGCCGATAGTGTGACAGCGATGGCCGGCAGCGTCGCGCAAGCAAGGTTAACGTTGATGCCGACTTTGTCGGCCATTCACTCTACCATTTTCTGGTTGAAAATCGTCTTACGAGAATTCGAAGTAACTACAGGTAACTACATTCTACGGAACACATTCTTACTACCACTTCTCACCCCCTGTCTCCTCTTAGCTCTGCCCTTGCGCTCGTTCTCGCCCAAATCACCAAGTCGGTCTTCCTCTCCTCTTTCCAGACCTGCGGCAAACGACACAACCCCCGGCCGCTTCACCTTTGTCTTTTTGGGAGGTTGACCACCCGCGATCAGTCTATCCTCGACGTCCACCGCACCAGCCAGGGGCACCCAAGTCACCTCCGTAGTCCCATCAGCAGTTAGATCTGTAGACGTTTTCTTGCTGTCACTGGGTCCCTGTCGCCGTTGGCCAAAGGTCGCATTCTTATCACCAGCACCGACTCCGTTCGTATGTATCGGAACCAAGTTGACATTAGCCATACGATTTTGTTCCCGTATCCGTTTATATGCTTCCTCAGCGCGGGCGTTTTTCTGTCCGGGTCTATTGCGAGGATCGAACGCTGTTAGTTCTGAGGGGAAGAGACGTATCAGCAAACGAGCAGAGTCAATTCGGGTGTACAAACCTCCAGCATCGCTGCTATCATCACTGCTTCCTTCCTCACCCTCATCATCGCTCTCACTCCCGCCCAGCCCATCCGAGGAGAACTTGTCACTCTCTTCCTCTTCATCCTCAACAGCTGTCTTGGCCCTTGCACCATTTCTCCTCTGGGCAGCCGCTGACGGATTCAACAGGGCAAACTCTCTGCTGTTCTCATCAATTGCGAACTCGGGGTTTTCAAAGACCATTGCGAATCGCGGGTCGGTCAGGACACTTGTGGCGCCGGGACCCGGAGCTGTGTTTGTATTATCATCAACGTCCATAGATTCGTCTTCTTTCGCCGGTGCCTTTTTGTGTTTCCTCGCTTCTCTCTTCCTAGCCTTCTCTTCTTCTTTGAGGATCTTCTCCGCCAAAGTCTTATTGACCTTGACTTTAGCCTCCTTCTTCGAACGTATACGGGTTTCAGCCATCTTGTCCATTTTTTCGCGAATCATCTTCTCGCGATGCTCAGCATAGGCGAAGGGATTCGAAATCAGGCGAGCGGCGTCATAGAGCTTGAGTGAAATAAAGTATCCATGCATGTATGGTTTGAGCATGGGCGTCCCGACGAGATGATCCAAACCGAGACTAGGAATTATCAGCTGTCTTGCTTTCTTCTTGACAGTCATGAAACCACCCACATTTTCAGTTCCGTCCTCTCGACAAACTTGTAATCCTCATACACAGAACGTGTAGTTTGATCTTCCATTTCTTCGGTAATATTTTCCAGGAAGGTCGCCCATCGAGGAGCGGGGCCTAATTGAGGGATGTAATATGTGGCCATCTGTATTCCTTCATTGGCCGTCATAAACAATCCACTCCCCGGGACATGATGAAGATCATTGAGGTCATTAGCTGGGGTGATCGAGGCAAAATTTGTGGAAGGCTGGGAAATGCATTCCAGGTGGTCAGCGAAGCTGTCTAGACCTCCTCAAAGTGACGTACGCACATTATTGCGGTCCCAGATTTTAATGACCTTCTTGTCAGCGCTGGCCACCATTCCATCACCAGCCATCCTACTTCCGCCCTCGATCCAGGAGACTTTCTTGACCGGAAGACCGTAACCCTGATCTTTGATAGCATACGGCTGCGCCGCGCGAATATCGTATAGCAACGTATGGCCTGTGGACGTACCGACGGCGTAGGAAAGGCCATCCTCCCTGGATGAAATCGCCGTCACAGAAATATCCGTGTCCAATCCTGATATAGACATTCTGCCGATGGGAAGTCTCAATGTGCCAACGCTGGAGCGTGAACGCGGATCCCAGAATTGCGTTGTGCCGTCCCCTTCTATGCCAAATGCCAATAATTGATGTGCAGGGTTGATATCAATGACATTGACTCCTGGAATATTGTCCGACCCATCCTCGTTCTTGAGAACCAGTGGAGTCATAAACCTTCCTTGGTCAAGGTTAAGGCGGTATACTTCATTGCCTGACGCACTGCAGTAAGCGTCGCAGGACGAGAAGTGGTAAGCAAGGGAACGGCCGAAGCGAGGTATTCGTGTCCGATAGTGGAATCCGCCTTGGGTGTGCAGCTCAATCGTCCGGTCATTTTGGAGGTGTATCGACTTTGTCCAGTCGTCAGAGAGGATCTAAAATGCGTATGTATTCAGCGTCGATGTCAGAATGGATACCAACGTCCAATAACTCACGTACAACGAAATCAACGTTTTCAGCGTCGGAGTGCCGTTCAAACTTCAATGAAAGCTGATCGAGGTCCCACACCCGCATTTGTGGTTTATATGTCCCTGTCGCGATGACATGGTGGCCGTTTCGAGTTGTCTTTATGCGATTGCTGGCCTCGGGAAACTCGAAGCCTTGGATGAGCTCTATTGTGCCTTCATAATGTTCGCGAATCGCTCTCTTTCCTTTGGCTTTTGAAGTTGCACGCTTCCTCGTTAGCCAGTCTGGCAAGGAAGACGATGACCCCGCTGTCGAGCCGTTGACGGTGTAGACCTTGACATCATTTGCCATTTGCAAGTCGTCCGAGTGGAGGAAAGCGACGCTTACAAATCTGAAAATTGTCTGCCACATATGCTCTCAGCACGATAAGGTCGTGTAAATGAAACGCCACCAGCCAAGGGGTGAAATCTTAAAGAGTATTTTTTCGTCTATCCATAAATATGATTGCACATCAGGGAGGCATGGTACTAAAAGCCTCCATGGCTGCTCTGGACCTCCCGCCTTAATACGTTTTCTTCTTCTCGTCCACGGAAAGACCGCCTGCATTGAATAAGTGACATTCACTTGTCTATGTATGCGTTGCACATACCGGGTCCCATGTTAACCAAAAGGATCAGCCCGCCAACAATGGCTGAAACGGATGTGAGTAGAGGTGCAAGATGGGAAAACTTTATACTAACAGAGAGTCTGGAAGAAATCATACCTGTAAATCGTCAGTAAAAGGTCGAAATATTTGTGAAATGCAAACGTACTTGAGGAAATCACGTTGAGGATGAGCCGAGTGCACGCTCCACCAGTTGTTTGCAAATACATTGAAGATGCTCAGTACGATGACGAGGAATGCCGCAGACCACTTCGCCTTGAACCCGACGGCGACCATCACACAAGCAGCAAGACCGACGATGGACACAAGCACACGAGCGATACTCCATTCACCCTGGAGGATGAAGCCGAGGAAAAGGAAAATCAAAAGAATGCGTCCCGCAAGGAGGAAACTAAAAGACGGCATGAGAAGGGAGCAAATGCGATGGTGATATACACACTATTTTTTGCGATCCGTCTCGCTTATAGAAGGTAATCCAGCGAAAAGAGCCTTTCTGGACACCATCGAGTCACTGAACACCATGAAAAGTCCGCCAATAACACTTAGGTTGCGCAGGAAAAAGTTAAGGTCGAAGATGAGACCATAACCAAATCCTTGAATGATGACGACACCGAGGAGACCAGCAACTGCATATTCAGTGTAGCGTTTGAGGATGACGGCGCTAGAACCACCCAACATAGCCTGCAGGAGATGAAGTGAGGGTTATTAGGAGGAAGGCGACTATCTCTGACTTACCAACACGTTGATAATGAGGAATAGGTGCGAGAGACCCCAAGGAAATTTTCTGTGTCTGGAAACGGCATGATTTATGAGGAATCGGGAAGCGGACAACGGTGCGACTACTGACTGTTGCAAATACCACAGTTGATCGCCCCACTGGGTCACAATTCGCAGCGCGTCCTCGAAAAAGGTGACAACAATCAAGAAACGCCCAATGGTCGGCAAATGGGGTTTCAAAGGTTGCGAATAGATTTCGATGGCGTCCTCTACTTGCTGGCTCAACGCTTTGAGTTTTTCAATTGGGTCGTCGGGGTTGGCGGCCCGGTATCCTGCAGCTGGTCGGGAATTGGAGAGACCATGAGGGTCTGAGTTGAAGCCATGCTGCTGAGGACGAGCAATGCTGATTCGGGAGGACATGATGGGGCGGGAGTGCTCACAACTGGCGTGTCAACTGACACGACGTGGCGATGGCTTATGTCAGCAATATCAAACAAACCAACCCCTTGATGGGACACATTTTCAAAAAACTACACATTGATGTCCAAGTTCGACTCGTTCCCAGTAAGATACACTACCCCAGGATCCTGTAACCCGAACCGAGTTGTCGAAACCTCCATGAAGAAGGGCACTTTCAACCGATAGCCATTTTCTCTCTGCACCGTCAACAAATCAATTCTTGATTTCTCCCATTCCTAGGACATGGAATTGTGCACTCTCCATGGCAGTACAGAGTCGGTCCAACGATTCAAGCGCTCGGTCTCAGCTGTGAACCACCCGGAGCTGGATCTACAGAGCAAACGAGCAACCCAAGAGTGGGATGAACCATGATGGCTGGGCCGGGAGTTGTCAATACGTGGTAGAAGAAAAGTTGATGGATATTTTGAAATTTGTATTATGCGAGAGGTCAGCGATCTCAATCAAGCCTAATACCAATTCAATGTGTGTTAGGAACATTTTCCGATTTGATATAGAACAGACTTGATCACCTCTGACCCAAAGCTATTCTGATACCTCGAAAGTCCGTAACGATGCCCCAATAATAGAAAGGATGAATCCGACGAAGACATCGTGCGGAAGGAGCTCAGATTGGAATAGAAAGAAACTCGAAGTCGCTGCCACTGGTCCTCTTCAGTATTCTCGCCACAGGACAGGACACGCATATGCGCAATAGCTTCAGCGCCGATGGACGGAACGAACGAGTCTCGAGATCCCACATCACATCATCGAGGCAAGAGAGTAAAGCTGTTGGGGAATGCCATAATACATACTTGAGGTGAAGCCCTCATGATGTTATGGGAGAAGGATCCCTGGGCACAGAGTAAGCATTTCCATGGAGGTCTGACGGAGAGAATACCAGCTCTGAGTCCATGTCTCGAATAATGTGCAAGAGCACTTTCAAAGTAAGGCAAGAACGCGCCGATGTCGAATTCCTCTCGTTGCCTTGTTCACCGTAGACCACCAAGTGCCACGTTCCGACTGATCTTTAGGTGCGATGAAGCCCATCACTGAGGCGAGGAAGAATTGGATTTCGCCAGCTTTAAAAGAGGTAGCAGGCGGCAGCCAGCCACCATTCACAAATTGGGAAGGCTGGGTTTCGGAGGGAATATTGTCGCAGTTTTTTGGGGCGATGCGTAAGGTAATGATGTTGAGTTCAAGAAGTGCAAGTTGAGTTACGTCATTGAACGATTCCGATACACGTGGCCTTGTCATCTCGGACGCGTTCACTGATTTACTCAACACGTCCTGGGCTCGAAACCTAATGCGAAAGCGTGCCCGCCTATCCGACGCGAGCTTCAATTCAGAAGACTCGGACTATGAATTGAAGGACATTGGCATCTCCCGGCGCAGTCAGAAAAACAAAGGTCTTTCGAAAGCCCAATACAAGAACAAGCGCAGAAACATTGCTTGCTCTGGACGCTCTGAACTATCTGGTGCCAATACACCTCGTACGGCAAGTGGGGACACTTCAACTGGCATACCTCACGCGAGAGCTACTCATGTCCTCCACTCTGCCACCTCCATCCAAACTGCTTTGCTGCGATGGTACTCCGGAGTCCACGCGTCTCGTGGTATGCCGTGGAGAAAACCTTATAACCCTGCTCAAGGCACAGATGAACGGGCGCAGCGTGCTTATGAAGTACTCTACTCGGTATCTCGTCCCTTGGGAAATGAACTGAAACTGTATTAGGTCTGGGTGTCCGAAATCATGCTCCAACAAACTCAGGTGGCGACGGTGATCCCCTACTATAACCGTTGGATGGAAAGGTTCGTGGCTTAGGTCTATTCACTTATCCTTGACCCAAACAACGAATCAAGATTTCCTACAATCCGCGACTTGGTTTGTATATAAACTTGTCGGCGTACTGCATAAAACATTTGCTTACCTCCTAATATCCTAGGCTAATTCTACGATCGATGAAGTACATTCGTTGTGGAAAGGTCTGGGATATTATTCAAGAGCGGGTCGTCTCCTCGCCGGCGCTAAAAAAGCTGTGGACCAATATGATGGCAAGCTTCCAGGTAATGCGGCCGATATGGAAGCTAATATACCAGGCATTGGCCGATATAGCGCTGGAGCGATAGCTTCCATAGCCTATGGAGAACGTGTACCCGTCGTAAGTTTCTGTCACCTACCGTTCACCGTGGAAGCTCCGTTCACATTCAAATAACAGTTGGACGGCAATGTTCACAGGCTCCTCTGTCGATTTCTAGCTCTTCATGCACCACCAAAGTCCAAAGCGACGCTTGATATCCTTTGGACAGCAGCCACTGAGATGGTTCAAGTCAAAGGTACTGATCAAGAATCTGTACCTATATATGTTCCGATTCAATGTTCGTCCAGAGACAGACAGCTCTGGAGACTCGGTGTCTGACAAGAATGAAGACTCAATGGTGGGAACCCGATACGCTGGAGATATCAACCAGGCTCTAATTGAGCTCGGAAGCACCGTGTGCAAGCCGCGCGACCCCGATTGCGGGGCCTGCCCTCTTCAACCTTGGTGCCGAGCGTTTACCGTTGTCACGTCTACTGAAGAGGTGCTCTACATTCACTCAAAGATCCTCCGCCATGTTGATTGGTATACCTAGGCGAAAAACGACATTCCTGACATCGAGGACGTTTGCACTTTATGTGAACCTCTGGCAGATGGTGCTGGTGTGATAGCCTACCCAATGAAGGTAGACCGCAAAAAGCCACGAGAGGAGTTGGATATCGTCAACATCATCGAATGGCGGCTGAGCGTCAAGGACAATGATAGGTGGTTTCTGATGTTGCGAAGACCTGAAGGAGGAAAGGACTTTTTTCTTTCGCACAAAATCTGTCAAGCCTGAATTCACGTATCCTTCTAGGTCTCCTGGCAGGACTTTACGACTTTCCCACATCGCCTAACGTTTCGAAGACCATTTCGCAGAGAGCACTAAACGAGACACCAAATACATTGCTTCATCAACTCCTCCAACCATCTGCACCTTCTTGTGGTGAAAGTGAATCTGCTGACGCCTTTCGAATCAAGTTCGTCAAACCTGTTCAAGACGTGGTGCATGTCTTCTCCCACATAAAGAAGACATATCGGCCTCAGTGGGTTGTCTTGGAGGGCGGGATAACTCCCCCTTTAATACAACGTCAAACCGATGCCGGCCAGGGGGAAAAACAAGGTCTGGATGGCGATCGCTCGAGGCAGATCAACTGGGTGAAATTAGATGATGTTGCACATGCAAAGTTTGTGGCCTCTCTCTCTCTATCCAAGAAATGCCCTTGTGACAACGTTATAACAGTATCGGCACGGGGATTAGCAAAGTATGGCATTTGACCAGACAGCTTTGGGAGGATCCATAACGTTTTCTTGAACTAATGTCCATTAATGTCCTCGCCTTATAGCATACATAACATCTACCGAACATCTACGAGTATGACTTGAAAACAACCCGCTTTACATCTCCCCTGAGTAAGCATTGATAAAATGATCACGTGATCACATGACGGACACCATGACTCTCGAGCCTGAGGCTCTCTGTCGATTTAACCAGACTCCTTTATAGTACCCGACATACTGCACAATTGTGGACCACCATTTGAATATTTTCCTTGAATGACTCATTTGGAAGGGGGACCTGCCGCGGACAACGACTTCTACTAGTCAGTTCTGACTGAAAGTACACGCCCTCTCCACCTCTGACAAATTTCAAGCTTCATCCTCAATTTGAACAGAGGTGCTTCACAAGCCGAAATAAATGAACGTCATCGAGCCCTCTCACTCATATTTCATCCCGACAAGCAACGTGATGACAACTCGAGGGAGGTCGCGACGAAGAAATTCCTCGAAATCCAAAAAGCTTACCAGAGTACTGTGGCCTGTTTATCAACGTCAGATTATTCTTAATTTCAACTTTTTGCAGTCTTGTCGGACCCATTTTTAAGGTGAGAGCTGAGACTTGTGGATCGGCGTCCTTCAAGACATTTGACTTCTCATTTCTAGAGAAGTCTATGACGTTTTGGGTATGGGAGACTTCGACACGACCTACCCCTTCTTTTGTGGTTTACGCACTTTGCAGGGGAACGAGGACTATCCATTCGGTGGGACCCTGAGCTAAGATCGAAATCGCCCGAAGATGTACGTTCTGAAGTCTCCACATAGAACGAAGCTCATAACATGAAACCGGTTCACGGAAAGGTTAAGAAATTGCTCTTGCTAACTAAGCAGGACATGGCCTACAAGGACTACGAGGCGAAGTTATCCGCAAGCGGAACGACGATTTGCGCCATCGACACGACCGCCGTATTTGAACCCCATCCCGACCACAAAGAGGACAACCTTGCACGAGAAGTTATCCGTCGCCTACAAAATGTCCGAGTGCTGTCTTTCGGTTCAAAATATTCCGTCAAGGTAAATACCACCACGCTTCATGTGGAAAACGGCGCTCATAAATAAAATCTTGGGTAGAAAAAACTCAATGATAGAACCACTGTCGGTTTCAAGACTCGGATAGAACGTCTACCGCGGGGGCACGAATCGTCCCTCATGGGTACTCTGCGTCATCAATTTTCCCCTCGTTTCACGGCTGAGGTAAATATTTCTCTTTGCAATCTCTTATTTGGATTTCTTGTACTGAGTGCCAATGTACTTGTAGGTTGATGTGGGGTTGCTTTGGCCCCATGTCCTTCAGCTAAAGGGCACGTATGATGCAAATGGCAACACGGTGGCTATGAACGTATCATCCATACTTGTGGCCCTCGGTAAACGTACTCCTTCTCTCGACGTCTCTGTATCACGACGTTTGTTTCGTCACCGGTTCGAGACAGCTTCCTTCGATCTCGCCCTCGGCGGACAACCTCACTTCGCCATCAGCCTAACGTCTCCATCGATGTTTGGAGTGGAACAATCTGAAGAATCACTGCACAATTCTCCTCCCTCGGTCTCAGGGTTGCAGATTGGCGCCACACACAGGAAGCTGGGAATTGCATTTGATTCCATTCTTCCGACATTCGTTGCCGAGTGGAGTGTTAATTTAGCAGAACTTGCTTTGCAATTGAAATTGGGCATACAATACGGCCTGACTGGTCTCGCTTGGGTATGCGCAGGAACCTGGTCCCACTCAGACACGAGCCTAACTTTCGCTACAATTCTCAACTTGACGGGAATCTCCATAAGAATCGAGCAAGTCTATTCTACTATGCCTAGATGTGGAATATCTCAATCTTTCATCCTAGTCTCGATCACTTGCATCAACGAATATCACTCCCCATCATTGTATCTCTAGAGCCTCAGATTGACCTGGCTCTTTGGACCATTTTTATCCCATCCACAGCTTTAGTTGTTGGCTACCATTTTATCATTAAACCAAGGCGACGCAGGCAACATATAAAGTCTGTCTTTCAGTGTCATTTCTTTGTCGTGTTTGACTGATCTACGTCCTGAAGGTATATCCGTGCTGCCCGAAAAGCTCTCGAAGAAGATGCAGAGCACCGAAATGACCGACAAACTATAATTCGACTTCTCGATGATTCAGCCAGGAAGTCGAAAGCGACCGAAACATCGAAAGGAGGTATTCGGCGCTTCAGTCCCTCGGTAGTATACTCTGATAATACTCTGATAATCATCCCACTAGGCCTCGTTATCACACAAGCCACATATGGCCCTCAAACGAAAGACGCCGAAGCGTCCGATCTCGTGATCGATGTAACAATTCCTTTACAAGCCCTCGTGAGGCATTCTCAACTATACGTTTCTGCCAATTACCCCAAAGTAAGTTCCGCCATTCGGGTTTGTTCTCCATTAACACAAATATGCACTGCTAGTCAGCGATACAAGGCTTCTCTGATCCTGCTCCCTCCACCCCTAAGATACTCTCTATCCGATACATCTTCACAGGGCGTGCACATTATGCAGAAATTCCGGAAGATATACCTGTGGTCCTTCCCCTGGCCGGTACGCGTTTCTGAGATCTCGACAAGGCACGGAAATGACTTGGCTTATCCAGAACACCTTGTGATATAGAACATTGCCGGGGCATCTTCCCTTGCATATCGATCCTGGAGGCGCCGCGGCACAAGTAAAACCTGAAATAGTGCTGTGCCTTCGGAACTTGATCTACTAAAGTAAACGTCGCATGTTATAGTTTGCCACGCTAGGTCACCGCCTAAAGGGTCCGCATACTCAAGATCGTGAGATAAGCGCATTCTCGTCGGCCGCACAATCTCTGTCAAGATCTGGCCTGGCCTGGCTGTGTGCTTCCTTGTTCCTCTATGTTCTCATAATGTACCCTGATATGTCAACTATCATTGAAAACTTTGTCCATTCTTCTTCACGGTCTCATGCACTGAAAAACCCGAGATGCGGGTTATTCCAGCCGAGTGCTCGGGGCCTGATGGAACAGATCTATGTAGAAAGTTCTTGACGTGAGTTCGCCGTCGAGGTTCAACCCTGTTCAACACCTGTTAACTAAGTTACTTAAGTTAAGCATCATCTCCGAGCGTGGTCAGAAGCCGGACAAATCAGGGCTGAGATGGAAACTTCTTTCAATCATGTTTGGCCAAACCGGTAAGTACCACGAGGTTAACGTTGACGCCATATCTCCACACATTTGAGTTGACAGCCTGAACTAATACTCTGCGCCTATCACGGGGTGAAAACATATTTACGGTTCATTTACAGTTCAACACCTAACCATGCAGAGCCAATGACTATCCACAGTAACGATGCTTGAAGAGACTGTATTTGTGAGAAAATGATCCCCGGACTCCACCACCCCCGTGACGTCTCCCCACATTCATGATATTGGCATCTGATGCTGTCTGCCATATCTCGCGGCAGTGTCTATATTCCTTGTTCAGTGATTCTTCTGGGGAAGTGCTGTAATAGACTGCGCACTTATGCCGACGGAGTTGTTTTCTGGTCCGCGTACGCGCCGACGGAGTGGCATTATGTAACTAACTGCTCACGTAATGTGCAGATATAGTTCGCGACATATTCCCATTTCCTGGAGGCCATTCCCAGAAGGCCATTATAAACCGCTGTTTTATGTCGACAATTCTACACGCCGAATCCCCCAGAGATGACCCGCATTTTCAACTTCCCATTTGTAAAACAACTTCCCGTAAGGTTTAGAAACATAGAATATTTCTTCGATCGTTAAGCGAGCGGAGTGGAAAAAAACTGCGTGCATAGGTCCAGAAAGTCCTGGCTCCTGACAAACCCCAAGGAAATCTATGTTATAGAGGGTTCGCAGCGGTAAAAACAGTTTTTAAAGAGCAGTGGCGGCAATTTGAAGACAGTGGGCAGGGCATTTCAATGGACGATGTGCTGACAAAGCGTGTTAGAAGAGGATAAGGGAGGCACTTTATCCAAATTGTAGCTTTCAAAGTTCGATGACAGCTGCGATCCATTTGGGAACTGCCATCCCGGCGGTTATCGACTTTTCATTGAAAAGTCCATTTTCATCCCAACCCTGTCGTTGAGCAATAGCCGCCGAAGAATCGCCCTGATGGAGCTTCTAAACTCAGTTCCCTGGATGTCCCTTCGCCGCCAAGATAACGCGAATCTAAGTATATAGGATGTTCCTCCGAGACTTATTAAACAGCTGCATCCATGAACTCACACCGACTAGCCTTTATGCAGGAACCTACTTTGCGGAATGTGCGCATCCGTTCCACCCGTGATGCTCTACTGGTTTTCACTGCTGTTGCCAACAACCGCCTACCTTTGATTACGCGCCGCTTGGATGCCGAGGAACGAAGGTCCATCATATCTGGGAATGTGTATGTCTGGTGAGCTGCCAATTTTCGCTTGTCAGTCTGGGTATCTATCATATTGACCTTTTGAATTAGGGAGGAGCGGGGAGCCAACAACGAACCCACAGGAGTTGGTATGGAAAGATGGTATGTGCGATTCTTTGATGGTTCAGGATATCATCCTTTCTCACATCTATCGTCACCAGGACGGATGGAATGGGTTGGGGGCCAAGCCGTACGTATGATCCACAGATGGAGTTATTCCATATGCTGAAGCTGTGACAGGTGTCCGAGATGTATGGGACTTCATCAATTCCCAATCAATACCATGATACTCATCGATGACAGGAATTTCTTTTCTATCATCAGAAGGAGTCCAATGTAGCTGACGACCTCGTGAGTCCTATCACGCCATGGGCACAAATGATGCGGTGAGTTCGAATATCTTCTCTCGCCTGATCTTTTTTTATTATCTCTGACACCCATCCACAGGAAACGGGAAGAACTTAACGGCTTTCGCCCTCCGACATCACGATCTTCCGAGTTCCAGCGCCTGACGAAGCAGACATACAGTGTTCACGTCTCTCTTCCGGCTGATGCACCGCGTGGAATAACGCGAAAATGGCACTTGAGTAGGTTTCTATTTCTTGCTTTGTTGACCGGGCGAAAAATAATTCTCTCTAGCTGCATATTTCAGTCAAGAGCGCCTCCAGACTCTGGACACTGTTGACAAAACGCATGGTGTTGGTAATGCTGCAATACCGGAGGGTTGGTTTCGAAGCGCGCGGTCGGGGAAGCGCCGTGACCATCGGAGAATGGCGTACCTCCAAATGATTCCTGATTCATTGCTCGATCCCCACGTCGGGTCCTCTTATTTTACTGGCCCCTTACCGCACCTCTCCGATTCTCCGCCCTCATCCACTGCTTCTCTAGACCGGTCGCCTTCTCCTGGATTCGCCAGTCAACGGCCTGATACGTCACATTACAAGGGAGGACAGCTCGTTCCCCTTCAATACCTTCAAAACTCTTCTGGATCAAGACGAGACCCGGTCGACGAACAAGTCTTGAAGCGATTTTTCCATTGAGGTACGATAGCATGATCATAACGAGATACCAACGTACGTCAAGCACACTATCTATCACCCTTTTTCTTCCTCGTTACAGGACTACTTCAGTAGAGATATGTATTTGATTCCTTGTTTTTCATACCCAATATCAGCATAGCTTTCTCATAGCAAGGCGCGATATTATCGCGCCCTGGCGATCGTGTGGACATCCACAAATGAACCCGTGACAATAGGATGGATTTTTTTAGCAACCTGGCAGCATTGGTATGTGAGAGGAAATCACTTTGAGGTTGGGAACATGGGGAAGCACCAATGTACGCACGACGTATAGCGCCAGGTGCGGGACCCCGGGAACATTATGATTCGCTACATGGACCATGGCAAGTTTAGCTCTAGTTCCGACGTTCCAACGAAGTTAGTGAGTCGGCCTTATTTAATGCAAACCTGGACTGGACAACGAGTTCGGAACACCCGGTGATCTGCGTTTCGGCACCCAGCCGGTTCGCGATTCTCCGACCGCCATGTGATATCCCTTGTCAAGGTCAAAGTACAGTACCGCTTTTCACGCCATTCTCAGCTCAAGGCGGCCGTGAATCCTCTCGAGGACGTTCCGGAGAGGCTGAAGGACTGGCACCCGATTCTGATACTAAGTTTCCCGCGTTTGGCTTGTTGATCCTGGGCAACAAAAAGAGACGAGTGGGATCGCTTCATTTGGTATCCTTTGTAGGATTGGGCTCGAGGCTTGGGTCGTGTCTCATTGGGTCCAGTCAGTCATCATCTTTTTCCTGTCCTCTCTGTCTAGCGGCGCTGATAAGATGTTGTACGATCACAGCTTTCTCGGCGTTCTTTGTTACTGTAAGCTACCATGCCCCATACGCCTCGTCCCCTCCCCATCGATCTTTCCTGGGATCGCTTTCTATGCGTTTGATCGATTCATGCGGTTTTTACGCGTCGGGATGAAGGATGCGTTGCTGATGGATGATGCGATGATTGTGGTGAGTTCTTGATCCACCTTTTTTCCAATTCTCACTCATCTTTGTTACTTTCCAGATCTACATTCCACATTGCGACACATCGTTCAGCGCCGAAGTTTGATCTAAGGTTGGAGGAGGAGCCGAGACATGGAAGATGGCGACTTTCTGTGAGCTGGAAGCGTAGAGCCCAAAATGAGAACAGGAGAGGGGGATTTATGTGAACGCATGGCGGGCCATGCAACCCCGCGCTCAATGAGGTTTCTGTTCCTTTGTTTCGGAGCCAGGCCGTTCTTGCCCCTCTGCAAAGCTTCTGGGGTGTAGGCTTCGCTATGGCATCGGACTAAGTGTGCGACAATTCGCGACTGACTACCAAAAGCTTATCGAAGATTCCAGAATTTGTTGATCTCACTCCAACGTGAAGTTCCTAAGATGCTAACCATCTTGCGAGAATATGCACTAAAGATGCACCAAAGACAGATGACAAGGGGTAAAAGAAGAAGAGAATGTCGGACTGGCCGTCATTGAGAATCAGCGACCCACATCTAGTGAACTCAATAATCCGAAATCCGATGCATCAAGTGGTTACATAATCCACTGCATGTAATATGCAGCACTGAGTGGTGCTTTCCCCTTGACTCGTCCATAAGCTACCTACTTGTGGAGGTTTGACGGCAATTTCTGGTGTGTCTAGTACCTCGCCATCTTCGAAAACCCACTTCCAGGAATGAAGCGCCACTCTCACTCTGTCATGTCTATTCCTCGAGGAGACAAATAGCTCTTCGGACACTATGAACCTCCTCATCATGCAAGTCTCCCTGGAACATTCGCTATTGGTACCAGAACGATACAGCCAAGCCGCATCTCATTGGTTCCCGCGAGCCGGGCGCCATGTAATCGACTTGGAGATAATCCGTCGGAGGAATGGCAATCACACGGACAGATTCTCTGCCAATTTCATCATACAGTTGGTCTGGCCTCGAGTGGAGAGAACCAGGAGCTTAAGCTTGTCATTACCGGGCGTCGACACCATGTGCGATTTTCTGTGCCACCAGGACGATGAAGGCATCATATCTAGTAACCATGTCTGGAGCTTCCCCAATCTCGAGAATCTGACACTCACGCTCAACTCTTACCACGGTAGAGGCGCCGATCTTCCTGCCCTTCGATCCCTGCCCAAGCTTCGCGCTGTCGAACTCAACGACGTCTTTAGCTCTGATCAACTTGATATCTACCTCTCGTGGGCCTAATTGAAATTACATCTTTAAACATTTACCTCATCACGGAACCCCTTTTCCGTATCATCATATCGCAGTGCCTTGCCGTTGAAAACGGTTTTCTCGGCATCCACAGCAAATATTCCGACCAGAGGCTCCCCATCCTCGACATCACCCTAACGCGGTTGACAACCATCCAAGTCCATTTCCACAATGCACCTGATCTGTCGATTTTGGATGGAATCCACTTCCCAGTCCTCGACAACCTCACCTTCTACATGCCGTATCCCACAAGCGACTCTCTTTTGCTAGTGCCAGAGCAAACGTTCAACATCTGCCACCTGGCGCCGATCACTACATTGTCACTTGTGGGGGGGGGGACATATCGATCCTCCTCTGTGACACGAAGAACGTGGCAACTTTCAAGGTGGAGTTTCTCTCAAAGCTCTCACGCTCGGTGAGAGGGGTAAGGGGGTCCTTCCGAAACCTAGCGTGTTGCACGTCCGGATGCATTCTGATCACCGTCGCGAGCCGTTTGCGGTCGTCAATTTTGCGGAAATGGTCATGTCGAGGTTGCCTAGCGGCGCGGCGCCATCAGGTGTGACACCATTGCAAGAGGTTTGGGTGGGTGTACGGGCATACGGCGTTCATGCTGCGCTGAAGGCAGACCTAGATCCTGTTCTTGAACAGTGAATGCACAAGACGGATATGCCGCTGGTACGAAGAAGATTAAGCATGTACATATTCAAGGTTCGTGCTCAGGCCCGAGAATCGAGATGTGGAGACTGAGTGCTTGTTACTGATCAAACCTCCCACAGACGCCCTTATGTCTTATATCGGAAATCGACCGTTTTCCATGACTGAGCGCGTAATTCAGAAATTAGCAGCCATCTGCAGTATCGTACCTTCACTCTCTGTCGATTAACTTGCTAGAGTTGACCTCTTGACAATGGCAATTGACGTGTTTCGCACTCAACTTCATTTCTCATTCGAAATCTCATGGTCAAGTCTGTGTCGTCTAGCGTCCATCACATTCTTCAAGTTTACATAGATACCGTTCGTATATCCCTGGTCAACTACTCGGTTACCGGCCCACGTATCAGCTTGGAGAGATGTATATGAAGGTATGCTGAGGCGAGGAACGAGGTGGGCCGAAGCATTAATCTGCATAACGAGAGAGTATGCCAATCGGAATAGTACATGGGACTAGGACTGGGCCATTCCCAAATCTTGTTTGGAATGGTCATTTGGGCGATGAGGCCTAGCCAGTTGGCATGCGGGGTTTTATTGGGAGAGGGGCCATACCTTCAACGCTGGGCTATGGGCCATGGCCTGCTGGGGAACAAGATGAGTGGGGAGGATGTGATAGAAGGACCCTCGTGCGGCCTGGGTGAGTAAAGATGACGAGGGCTTACATAAGCACATGCCCTCATGCACTCTCCAAAATCTGCATTGACGGAACCCAAGTCCCGTGGCGCAAACAGGTCCACGAAAGCCGCAGGGAAGCTCAAAGTCTTGCCTGAGCAACCTGAACTGGCCCCAGGGTTTTCGAAAGAACATGACGAGTCTATCACAACAGCGGAGGATGGCGACGACGGCGATATAGAAGAAAGCGACGAGGAACAGGAAGATGTGGAGGCGCGTATCGTCTGGACTGTTCTCCTTACAGCGTTCTTAAATCAACCGCGATAGGTTTATAATCAAATATCTCTTATACCACACGGGACCGCTCGCCGGGACGCCTTACGGCTCACTAAGAAGAAAGCCAAATCACTACCAAGAGTCACGGCGTATGCCACAGCTGGGTCAGGTTCAGTCAGCTCTTTATCTTCTTTACTGAACTTCCCCCCACAGTTCCTACCGGATGGACGACCTTATGAAGTTCTTCCACGCGCGCAGGACCGCTTACCACACGAACCCTAAACTCATCGACGAAGTTATATACACGCCGTATGTCTATGATCCACCGTGTAATGACGAGACCATGGCATGTGGTGCCGAACCTCGCCCTCCCACGGGCGACCTTCTGGGCATTCCCGAGCTACGAGAGGGTGGCGATAGGGGACAACATGTACCGCAGAAACGAGGCAATAGTTTCGACGTAACCTCTACAGAGGCCGAAATATTTCTTTTCGAATACGGAACGATGGTAATATGGGGTATGACAGAACCGCAAGAAAGGCGTTTCCTTTCATCGATGTCAGTCATTTATACCCTTCTTCGAACACTCATCAATGACATTAAACAGTAAACGGTTTGAGGTTGAGAAACTAGGTTATTTCTCAATATCACAGTGCTAGCATTCCATTCCATTTTTACCCGAGTACCTTCAGCCGCCGAAGACAGGGAAATGGAAGACCTGAATTACTATTATGCAAACTACAGCCGGTGATGATCCATTTTTGTGAATTCGTATGGCGATGGCTTTTGACAGAGGGTCTCATCGACGTAGGATATATAATGACGTGATCACGCTCCGAAAGGGTTCGAGTTACATGTGCGCCTACCTTTATCGATCTGCCACGTCATCTGGCCTCACACACAGCAGGACTAAACTTTCCCTATCTCATGCTTTGTCTCAATCCGTGAAAATTTCGTTGGTGCGGCTTACCTGGTCTGTTTGATTGTGACGAACCTGACTTAACCTTGAAGTTTGAAAGCCTGATCTCTGCAACAATAGAAGAAACCAAAGATATTCCCGACGTTATCAGCGAGACGGGAAAGATTGGTATGCCTCATAAGGGTGAGTTTTAGATCTGGTAGTATCTTCGCGCGTTGATCGCCTTTCCAGAAATCATGCAGAAGATAGGCAAATTGTTTCTCCTACGGACGAACATCAACTCAGTGGGCTCCGTCCTAGATTCTCCGGTAGGCATCCCCACGATCTTTTTCTTTCACGTCGTTCAATCTCTCTGTAGGAGGTGTTCTGGGCAGGTTTCCCTCTTGCTTTGCTAGACGCCATTTTGTTGAGCCTTTCACAGAGTTACCCTGATTTGCAGCCGCTCTATGACGCTGCAAGAAGCTATCTGGAGATACCTCAACGGATAGATCTGCTAAATACAAGAGTCGAGGTATGTCGTCTCTAGTCCCTCCTGTATGATCTCAACCCTAATCAATTCGCAGGTCCTTCAAGACATGCTACAACTTTTGAAAGAGTCCGTCTCAAGTAAGCATGCTGAGCGATTAGAGCAAATTGTCATTGCCTTGATTGCTATTGAGATCGGTATTTTATTCATCGAAAGCTTTCCTGTTCCAATCTGACTTTTTCTAGTTCTTGGCATTATAACGATTCTTGTGGACTTAATGGCTGCCTGAGTCGTTTTACTCGAATTTTGTTTCTGAGCCTCACATATACCTGTCCCAGGTATCGCATTCATCTGATTGACATCGTGTGCTTCTAATATCTTTTGTTCATCATGTCAATGTTGACACGGCCTAAATAAAATTCTGTTGAGTTTACATAAATCGTCTTCGTACAATTGCGATATTCCAAGCATACTAAGGCTTAAAAGTTTAACGAGTCTTATCGCACAAGTTCCAGCTACATAAATAAGGAAGAATAACAACGATATCACCGGCGTCTAGGGTCTACTTTTCATGCGTCATCTTCGTGGACTTTCTTTAACATCTTCTGTTGCGTCCTTCACGCTGCGAGAGGAACCTTCCTTGTCCCTATCTCGAGCCCTCGAACCTGCGGGTCGACTACCAGTTGTCTTTGACTGCCGGAAGCACAAAAATTCGATCCCAGTCGCTCGGCGTGTATCTGCCAATATCTTCTTTACACCATCCAAATTGCTCTGCAGGTTCTCATCTCCTGGTCGTCGGGAATAAGCTTGGGAGATTTTGTTGTAGAGATCCGACAAGGTCTTCGCCGCGGTGGATGTCACATACCGACCCAGCGTTTGATGCATGAATTCGATTTCGAGGGTCGCCTGCAGGTGTGGATAAAGAGGAATTTTACATGGGAAACGAAATGAAACATACGCGCAACATGCCACCCATCCCGAAACGCTTTACCTGTCGGAAACAACGTAGGGCTTCCTCTGCGAGTTCGTTAACGAGCGCACTCAAGGTCCGATCAAGTAGGACTTCGGCTGCGCTGCTGACTTGTGCGTGGATGCTGACCGTGTACCACAGCACCTCAAACATGTAAGGTCGAATCTCTACCAAGGTTTGCCATTTGAGGTTATTTCATGAAATGGTGAAAGAGTGTACCTGATGGCTGTGGTGTCTCATACCAATCCATCTGAGGGTCAAGAATCCCTCCTCGAAGCATTTCCATAGCTCGCTTGGCTTTGGGCTTGACGTATCCATCGAAGAGTCTTTTGTCCACATTTTGCACAGCATTCAACAATACCTACGAGGGTCAACCAAAGGCAAGGCACAAGAAGGGTATGCCCACCTGTTTATCCTCGTGAATGGGCATTCCCAGGGCGCTTTGCAACTGGTTGAGCATTCCAGGTATCAAGACGCTCTTCAAATGGGCAAGGTTTGACATTACAACCAATATTCGAATATCCTTTTGCAAAGTGATCAGCGAGTCTGGTTAATACCAAGAGACCGAATCATACGCCATTCTGGAGGTCAAGTAGCTCGAGGGGATTAAGTCCCACTGGTTTCCCAACCTCGTTGATGAGCATTCTCCCAGCAATACTAGAGGAGTCACTTGAAGCCAAAATGACGAGGCCATCCACGAGCGCGTATAATGCATCGAAAAAAGCCTTAACCACTTTAGCAGTGAGTGCGTGGGGAATCGGATTCTGCTTTGCAGACTTCGAAGCCGAAGTAGCGGAGAGGTCAACGCCGCCTGCGAGCTTAAAGGCCGCGGTTGTCATATGTCTTTGGAAAAGCTCCATTTGCTCCAAGTGAAGTGTGGCAGACATTTCACTGGAGGATGATACCCATGCTTCGAGATAGTAGAAAAACCTCGCATCTAACAGTGGCGTAACGGATATGCAGGAGCAACCGGAGAAACGAGGGAGAGGCTCACCTCTTAACCAATTATTCACCAATAGGTCAACAAATCGCCATTCGACACTCTCCAGAAGACTCTTCAGGCTGGACCCAACTTCAGGAGAGATTTCTAACGCATGGAGCTCGTTGATAGTCTCTTGCAGTTCGCCAAGAATTTTCATGAGATAATGAGCAGTTGACAAGGAATGAGAATTCCTCGGGATTTGCAAGGGCTGCGATTCTTTCATGCTTGGAGAAGACATAACTACTATGTCGGACAGCTTGAAAAATTCGGAGAGTAGAGAAATATAGAGTTTGACAACATCCGATGCCATAGTGCGACATTGTGTTGGACTTCGTCGGGTTCCTGTCCCAGATGCTTGAGGCTGATCGTGCGGTCAGGGCCAGTCTCCTATAAAATAAAAATGATATCTACCTTCTTATATCTACCCTCCATGAAATTCTTGGCAATCTTGCAAAAGGTAGGGAGTGAGGCCAACATCGTTTCTGAAATATTTTTGATCATGTCGAGAATGGCCTGCCATATCGGTTCTCCCGAAGATCGCGCTAGATAGGGGAGTCGTAAAACTGTCGGAAATGTGTCACGCGATTGTTACCTATGACCACCTCAGCTTGTTTCGTTTCGAGAGCCATCATCGCTCTCTGTAGTTGTAAAGCCATTTGCATCTTGAAGCTCTCGGAATCTGCCTGACTCTCGGAAGCTTTGTCCAGCGCTACTGCGGAATGTCAGAAGAAATGTTGAGGTTGGGCACAACAAAAGCATACCTTGGATAGAAGCAACCGAAGACCTATGAGTCTTGTTCATTTCTGCCAGAATATACTTGTGTTGGCTGTCGAAATATGTCCATATTGGATCGTCGACAGCTTGCAGTTCCAACAACACCCTAAGGGACCGAATCATTAACTCGATCTTTTCTCTCTGTCGGGCTACGTGCTCAATCGTTTTTTCTTGATCCTCCAGTGTGCGGTTTGGATCCTGTAGCTGCGAAAGTAGCACATTCTTCATTTCGCTCATGGCCTTCTCCACACTGGCCCAGACTTTATCGAGAATCCGTTTTTGTTGCTGTTCATTGTTTCCGAATGCCTGGCTGTCTTTCGAGTTGAAAGGCAATAATTGACCGGGGCGTGATTCAAGGAGGTTTTTGCCCTTCTTGTAATCCCGCATAGCTACGTCATAACGACCCTAGACTTTCTTGAGTCTCAAAAAGCGCCAAGGTTACCTGATGAAAATTACCGCTTCGATAGACTCCATGATAAAACTTGGGAGATTGAAGAAAAATTTAGACCGCTCAAAAATGCCGAGGGTAGTATGAAGCTTCTGTTCTTTGGACGCATTCTCAAGGACTGGAAGAAAAACTTGATTGGCTTTGATAACAGCCTCTGATGCAGTACTTCAGGCATTCTGAAAGAAAGATGCAAATGAATCGCCTACGCTTCAGATGGTCCCGTAAAGGTTTCGAGGCGTAATCCGTTTCGGGTGACAAAAGACCTTCGCTCATTTCCGCGAAAAGGGCTGGATACTCGGAAATTAATCTCTACACGGTATCATGACAGGCTGAAGGTATACCATCGTTTGCAGCCTTCACTGCGACGAATCGATCGAAGTTCTCCTCCACCAATATCCGAATAGCCTCCGAGCGAGCATCTATCGAGGCTTGCAAATGGGAAATACCCGATGCAAGGTCTTGATAAGTGGCGTTTGGATGTACAGCCGAGAGGAAAGCCTTGGGATCGAACGTTTTCGATGTTATAAGAACTGCAGCCCCTACCACCGAAATGGGTTACAAGACGGTTATGCGACGCCGGGGCGGAGTACGCACTGGACTCCATATCCATCCCTTTCAGACTATCCACACATCATTCTCTTTTCACGAGTGAACATCGATGGGAAACGACACACTTTACGCGTCCGCCAAGTCCAAGTGCATCTCCTTCTCCTGTATCTCCAGGCGTGCTGGTTAGTGCGCCAGCGACCGAGTCTTCGAGTTCATGATCGACATGCTCCCATTTCCTGTCCAGTCCATCCGTTAATCAGACTAAGGCGTTCAGGCTGAGCCTCACGAGGGTTCTAGACTCGAGATGTTATATGCCTTTAAGAGTGTGGCTTCGTCAACATCAAAGTTCAGCTTGGGCATAAGCTTATGTAGTCTCAGAGACGAGGGTCTGGCGCCTGAACGGGGACTGGAGTTGAGGTTGAGTGAGTGTAAATGTGCTTAGGAAGGATTAGTTCCAAAGAAAATAGTCTTGTTTGGTCAAATAGTTGCCCTGCTCGCGGAAGTCATACTCGATTCACGCTTCCTTCTGCAATTCTCCATCAATATCGCATCCGAAAGTAGATTGTATCATCCCAGTGTATTATGCAGTATAAAATGGGACTCGATAAGCATAGAGGATAGATGTTGAAATAATGAAAATATAAAGGGTATCGTCTTCAAAAGATTTGCCAACGAGGAGATCACACCGGTAAGATCGTGTTGAAGACGATATCCCAAACCTTGCCTGCAGAGGACGAGTTAGCGTCGACCAAGGGGACGACAAGAGGTGATGCTCACTCGTGACGCCAAATCCAAGGTCAAAGTTCTTGTAATGGTGAGCGAGATGATATTTCTTCATTTCTTTCATGTAGCTTGGCAGTTTTGTGTGGTGCAGGCTAAGAAGAAGTGAGCAAAGAACGTCGGAGACGATCATCTGACAACTCACGCGTAATGCATACAGTCATACAGAATGTCTAGATCACACGTGCGTTGAGCAGCTTCGGCATAGGGATAACTATCTACTTACAGAATGCGAAAGCACCCGAAATGATACCATTCGCCACCGGAGTAGGAAATAGCAAATAAGCAAGGCGTGTTATTGGTGTCTGCAGCGTGAAGAACAATGTTGGAGGCATCACAAGCCTCAAGCTAGACGGATTCAGTTCTTCGACGGATGCTATTCACCATGGCTGCTCACCGATCCATGGGTAGATAGTGATGAACGCCGTGCATCAAGAAATGCAACATGAGGAAGAAAGGTCGATCGGGGAGCAGACCATCAATGTGGAAGATAAATCTATGAAAGAGGTACTCCAAAAGCGTCCAAATGACATTGCCAACGAAGAAACACATGAGAGTTTTGGCGTAGGATTCCGTGGGGGCTGAAGTCAATGCTTCAATTGACAGCGCAGGATGGGACCAAAAGTTCGGCAAGGGTCCAGAGAATTGCATGGCCGACCGGAGGAAAAGGTACAACGCAATTGGGCCCCAGACGATGGGAACGACATACCACACAGTTCGTGTGTGCATTTCAAGCCAGTCGGGACCGAAGAACCGTGCAGATTCAGCAAGGTGTCGGGGCTGATGAACTTGTTGGAGATAGTATGATTTGCTGAACAACAATGAAGTTGGTAGGATGTACGATACACAAGTCTGTGGGAGGGGCGCACCTGAAGTTTCCCTCCCAAACCTGTCTCAACAACGGCTTCCGTAGGTCAAGGAACTGATTCTTTTCATAATCTTTGGCTTCGTCCGTATCGTCGGGATGGAAGTCATCCGTTGCCTCCCAGTCTATTTTAAATCAGCGTTCGTAGCGAGGCACGAAAATGATGCAAAGAACGCACCATCGCTAACGACGGCAGTCCCACACCCAAGTCGGCCAATCCAATACTCCCCCAACATGTCGTACGCAGACTCTGAGTGCTCATGCTCATCCTTGTCCTTCATAACAGCCCCCACATCTTGTCCGGCGTATTTGAGAATCATGTCGTCGCCTCCAGGGTGATCATTTAGGAAGTGAGTGACATTGTACACCTTTCCTTCATGGGATATCCAACAGCTACTGGACGTCTTGTGGTTGGCCACGTCCTCTGCTGTGTAGATGACAATCCTTTTTGACATGACAGCGAAGAGCGCAATTGGACCAAATCTCACCACTTTCTCAAATATTGCTTATGTAATCAAAGATGACAAATAGTTCTGGCGTCACGATGTCGTCGCGACACATCCAATCCCCTTCCTTGCAAGCTCCTTGCTCCACTCTCTTAAAAAATGCTTCTGAACCTTGCCACTCGCAGTCTTCGGAAGCTCCCCTGGCGTCCCGTCTTCGCCAACGAACCATATCCAAGAAGGCGCGTTCTGAAATGCAAAAGGTCAACAGGCTCACCTAGGGCCTAATTAAATTTGCCCCACCTGTGGATTCATCGCCTCAGCAACTTGGGAACGAATGCTCACCCTCGACACGGATGTACCAGGTCGACGGACGATCCACGCGCCGACAACCTCCCCAAACTTCGGATCGGGAACGGACACCACGGCGGCTTCCTGAATGCTTTCTTGAGCAGACAGTGCATTCTCGATTTGAACGGGGAACAGGTTCTGGTACATCTCATCAGCATAAGTAGAAGGCTGCAACGGGGAGTGCCATGAACCTCGCCACCGCGAATAATGATGTCCTGTCATGGGTCATCAATTCTCCTTAGGGACATGCATGAAAGAAACAAGGCCTCTTACCTTGATTCTCCCGACGACTAATGCACAAGTTAAAGCCTATCCGTAACCCCGTTCAGTGACTCAAAAAAAAACGTACTTCTCAAATATCCCTCCTCGTCCATGATCCCCTGATCCCCAGTATGCATCCACAAGATTCCATCCTCGTCTTTCTTCATAACTGCACTTGTGTGCTCTTCGTCTTCCCAATACCTACAGGAAACAGTGAGCCCCTGCACATCAAGCTCTGACAAGAATCTTACCCCCTTTGTAACAGGTATCCCGAAACACAAATCTCTCCCGGCGTTCCGACGGGAATGATGTTCCCATCCAGGTCGATCAGCTTGGCTTTAACATGTGGCATGACTCTACCGACTGTTTCCACCCGTTTAATGATCGGATCTGCAGGGGTCGTTTGAAAAGAGACTGGGCTTTTTTCGACTCTGTCATCGCCAGTTCAAATAAGGAAATGAGATGTCGCTACCTCGTCTCCGCTGGAGAAGAAGAAAAGTCTCAGGTCAGACGCTATCTGGCTCACCAAAACTGGAAAACGTACTCATTCCATATGCGTTCGTGAGGTCAACCAAATTCAGTTTATCAATGAGACTCTTCATCATGTCGATAGGTATCGGTGATCCAGCGGCAATTCCTGTTCTGCAAGGGGTAGAGCTCTGTTCCAAACCGACGGATATTGAAAAATGCTGTAGCGACGCAGACCTCAAGCGGCTTATATCAAGCCGTTCCCCAGCCCCCTTTCTCTTGTCAAACTCATCCAAAACGCCGAGGAAATGTGTGGGTACTCCATGCAAGGCAGTACATCCTTCTTGGACGAGAGCGTCGACGATGGCTTTGGGATCGAACACCGCTGAGGGGTATACTACCGATGCACCGTGAGACCAAGCGGCCAGGTTACCCAGAACTAGACGTGTGGGCGGGTGGTAAGTTCCTTGACCAAGAAGATTCCAAACAATCACTTATCGAAACAATGGAAAAGTGGCGGTACATTACCTAGGTCATGTTATCAGAAGAAGTAGATCCTGCGACAAGAGTCGATCCTCACAGAGAACATCTTTTCTAGTCAAATTCATGCATCTAGCAATCGAAAGAGCGTTGTTTAGCAAGTTTGAGTTTGTAAGCTGGAGAAAAAGTTCATTGGCTAGCACGGGTGAACGCCAGGGTGGTGCGTACAGAGACAGCTTTCGGGATGCCAGTAGTTCCACTTGAAGGGCGATAACTAAACGGTCAACGGCTAGGAACACCAACGCGGCCCTCACCTCGTGAATTGAAGGTTAATGACATCGTTTTTATGCAAAGAGGCACGCATTTCGCGCAACAACGCCTGTTCTCTCGTGTCCTCCCGCCAAATCATGATCTCGCGCCAGTCGATAGTACCTTCAACTCCCAGCTTGTCGCGCTGCCTCTGAAAAGCATCACCGTTGTCGACAACGACCAGATTCCTCAATCCCGGCAGACTCGGGTCCTGAATATTCCCCGGCATAGAGTCACGGAGTCCAGGCAGCGCATCGGCCAACATCTCGACATACGCCGAGGTTCGGATGTGCGGCACGACGAAGAGGTGCTTGATCCCGACCAATTTCAGCGTGCTTAACTACCCAACGAGTCGTATGCATCACCGTCGACGGGGCAGGAGAGACGAAAGCGCAGGACGCACGAGTTCCGCTGTTCTGTATGCCGGATTGATGGTGACGAGCAGAGCTCCCAGATGCGCACAGGCCCACTGCAGCATTGCATACGCACTGCATAGGTATATATTCGTTATCATCGTGAGGGGTGCTACCGTTATGAGGGCTCGACACACCTATTATTACCCATGACAACGCCGACACGGTCCCCTTTGCACACACCCATACCTACCAAGCCGCGCGCCAATGCATCGATGTGCCGATCAAACTCCTCAAAGTCCCATGCAAGATGTGACGTCAAGCCGCGGTGATTCCTCGAAGGCGGTCCGTTGTGGGCCCGAGGAAGCTCGCTTCTGCAGATGAGTGCCTGTCGATCGGCGTGCTTCTGGAGAATCTCGGACTTGAAGTATTCGGAGAGGGTCCGGGTTTCGAGAGGCGGATGTTGAGGGCCTTGGACCGAAGACAGCGTAAAGGAACGCTTTGCGTGTATCGCTCGACATGTCGAAGACCCTGGTTGGATGGTTCCATGGGTGCGAGCTCGTAGTGCGAACATTGCACAGAGGGTGATGGATCAAAAAACACATCCAACATGTCTACAAATATTCTACGAACTCCAAGTGGGAGGTATACTTCGGTACTAAGATAGATTACGATGTCTATAGTAACTCCAGCCTGAGGTCCGGATCGAGCTCTATCCAAGCCAAGCCGTCAAACCATCATACACGACGAAAAGGATGCCACTGCTAGGAACAGCGCGAGCCACACACATGCCACAACCAGCGTAAAGACCCCGCAAGCCACGAGCGGAATATATGCGTGTCAAGGTACTAGTGAACGTGCTCGAGGGAATCTTGACTGAAGTTGATTGTGGTTTCGGCGATTCGTAACGTGAGGGACGTAACTCGTCTTCTGTTTGCATCGCGCTCTTGACCGTGTCTACCGGATGGAAGACAAAAACGCATACGGCACCCGCAATGGCTCCGGCGACGGCTGATTCCCAAGGAAGTAACAAGTCCGCTGGTGCTTTGTGAGGTCTAGGTTCTGGGAGAGATGCTCTTCTCCGTTGGAGGAAAACCTCAGAGATGTACTCTTTGATAGTAAACCAGCCTGCACTTCCGCCCGAGTCGCGAAGGATCGTCCCCGTATGGCCTTTCCACAAGCCGCGGAATCCTTCGGTTTTAAGAGCATGGCGAATGATAGAAAGTGGGCCTGGTGGTCGTGGTCTAGTTTTGGGATTCCTAAAAGACTCGAGAGTGGACGTCAAGCCAGGGCAATGACTCGGTGAAAAAGTGGGGATCGGAAGAGAAAGAGTTTTGGAGGCCACCGCTGGCTGGCACTTTCGCGACGATATGTTCATCATTTGAACTTGCATTTTACATTTCACGAGCTCAATGGGGGTACTATAGTGAGCGAAGAGATCAGTCTCTCGATGAAGAAAATCCTACAAGAACACTGACACGATGTAACTCGTGGCTAGACCGGCGCCTGCACCTGCCAACGCTAACTCTGGGATGGAAAGCTTGTCACTACGGGTCCTGGAAGAACACGCGCGGATGACGTCTTGAAAGGTTGTATACGAGACGAATATTGCGGCGGTTATGGCCATAGAGCCGAGTAGAGGTGCTGGTAATCCCTGGGTGACGGGTCAAGGAAGAGAGAGGATAAAGATGACAGGACATACTCTATACAAGCCTTTGAATCCTTCATCCTTCCAAGTGTATTTCAAGCAGTCCAGCGTTCCGTTGAAACGTTTGTATGATTGATTCGGGGCAGGAAGCAGCACTTGGGCTTGAAGGCGGACCTTTGCTAGGTCAAGCGGGTATTCCAAGGTTTCGGTGACCATGCCTGCCAACTGAACTGGTTTACTTCGGGGATGAGATTGGGGGAAAGGCACTCACGCCTCCTACGGCGATGTTCTTTGCGGCGTTGTGGAAGGTGAAGAGCGCATCGTGGTC
>Ga0307516_10000559_pt1 | contig 50194 bp, 42 predicted proteins | sample 19_EM_MG_FD_203310 | JGI IMG/M metagenome (GOLD analysis project Ga0307516, IMG submission 203310) | Populus trichocarpa ectomycorrhiza microbial communities from riparian zone in the Pacific Northwest, United States - 19_EM | ecosystem: Host-associated > Plants > Roots > Unclassified | place... | reverse complement strand
GCCCTCGGTCACGGTCGGCGAGATCAGGTGCAGCTTGGCGGTGATGCTGGCGATCAGCACCTCGCCGTCCAGCGTCCAGACGCGCACTTCGTCGTTCTTGAACTCTTCGGTGCCCGACTTCAGCGCGTTCGCGCCGCCGGCGCCCAGCACGGTCTCGGGGAACGGCTGGCGCTTGTAGACGTCCAGCGTCGACACCGGCAAGTACTTGGCCTGCGCGGCGCTCCAGGAGCCTTCCGCGGTGTGGACGCCCTCACGGCCGTCGAACACCCAGGCGGGCAGCGGCTCGGTGGACAGCGCCTTGCCGGCCGCGATGTCTTCCTTGATCCACTCGGCGACCTGCTTCCAGCCGGCGTCCTGCCACAGCTCGAACGGGCCTTGCTTCGAACCGAAGCCCCAGCGCATCGCGAAATCGATCTCGCGCGCCGAGTCGGCGATGTCCTTCAGGTGGACGGCGGCGTAGTGGAAGCTGTCGCGCAGGATGGCCCACAGGAACTGCGCCTGCGGGTTGGTGGACTCGCGCAGCAGCTTCAGGCGCTCGGCCGCGGGCTTCTTCAGGATGCGGTCGACGATCGTGTCGGCCTTGGCGCCGCCGGCGACATACGTGCCGCTGGTGAAGTCGAGACGCTGGATCTCCTTGCCGACCTTCTTGTAGAAGCCGGCGCCGGTCTTCTGGCCCAGCGCGCCCTGTTCGATCAGGCGGCCGACGACGGCCGGCGTCGCGTAGCTCGGGAAGAACGGGTCGTCCTTGAGGTTGTCCTGCAGCGTCTTGATGACGTGGGCCATCGTGTCGAGGCCGACGACGTCCGCGGTGCGGAACGTGCCCGAGCTCGCGCGGCCCAACTTCTTGCCGGTGAGGTCGTCGACGAGGTCGACGCTGAGGCCGAACTTCTCGGCTTCGATGATGGTGGCCAGCATGCCTGCGATGCCGACGCGGTTGGCCACGAAATTGGGCGTGTCCTTCGCGCGCACGATGCCCTTGCCGAGCGCCGTGGTGACGAAGCTCTCGAGCTGGTCGAGGATCTGCGGCTGCGTGGTGGGCGTGGGGATCAGCTCCACCAGGCTCATGTAGCGCGGCGGGTTGAAGAAGTGGATGCCGCAGAAGCGCGGCTTGATCTCTTCCGGCAGCACTTCCGACAGCTTCGTGATCGACAGGCCGGAGGTGTTGGACGCGACGATCGCGTGCGGGGCAATGAACGGCGCGACCTTGGTGTACAGGTCGAGCTTCCAGTCCATGCGTTCGGCGATCGCCTCGATGATCAAATCGCAATCGCGCAGCAGCTCGAGGTTGTCCTCGTAGTTGGCCTGCTGGATCAGCACGGCGTCGTCCGCCACGCCCAGGGGCGCGGGCTTCAGCTTCTTCAGGCCGTCGACGGCCTTCGTGACGATCCCGTTCTTGGGGCCGGACCTGGCAGGCAGGTCAAAGAGGACGACCGGCACTTTGACGTTGACCAGATGCGCGGCGATCTGCGCGCCCATCACGCCGGCGCCGAGCACGGCCACCTTTCGAACTTGGAATCGACTCACTTTGTTTCTCTCCAGGGGTGAACGGGGTCGGCCGGCAGCGCACTGCTGCCCGGCCCCGGTGGTTTCTTGCTTATTCGGCTCGAACCCAGGTTTGCGTGCGACCGAACATCGGCGAGCCGATGTAGCCGCGCACTTCCAGCTTCTTGCCGCCATCGATGGTCTTGATGCGCACCTTGTAGGTGCTGCCCTTGGCCGGATCGAGGATCAGGCCGCCGGTCCACAGGCTTGGCTCTTCCGCGTCCTGCTTGACGTCGTTGATGATGGTCATGCCCACGATCGGCTTGTCCTTGCGGTCGTCCTCGCACTTGACACACTTCTCTTCGGCCTTGGCCGGGTCGGTGATGTGCTCGACCTTGCCGCTCAGCACGCCGCCGTTGATGACGATGCGCACCGTCGACTTCTCGGTCTTGCCGTCGTCGTCGATGGTCTTCCACAGGCCTGCCGGCGTTGCCTGTGCCATCGCGAGGATGCTTGCGGTGGCGAGAACGAATGCAACTGCTGCTTTTTTCAAGAGGGTCTCCTAGTTTGTTGAAACGGCCGGGGCCGCGGACCAATGATCGCTCTGAAAGTGGCGATTTCCTGTCCGACACGCGACTTCGTCGCGTGTGGGTAATGCTTACCTCTCGACGGTCAGAACAGTGCCTCGTCCATCTCCATCAGCGGCGCTAGGCCGGCGCGGCAGGTGCGGATCAGGCCGGCGGTCTCGGGCAGCAGCTTGGCGAAGTAGAAGCGCGCCGTCGTCAGCTTGGCCTTGTAGAACGTGTCGCCGGAGTTCTTCTTCTCCAGCGCGACCTTGGCCATGCGGGCGAAGAAGTACGCGAAGACGAGATGGCCGCAGACGCGCAGGTAGTCCACCGCGGCGGCGCCGACTTCGTCGGGGTTCTGGAACGCCTTCATGCCGATCTCGGTCGTCAGCTTCGTGACCTTGTCGCCCAGTTCGGCCAGCGGGTTCACGAACTCCTGCATCTCTTCGCTGATGCCCTCTTCCTCGACGAACTCGGCGATCTTCTTGCCGAACTTCTTGAGCTTGGCGCCGTTGTCGCCCAGCACCTTGCGGCCCAGCAGGTCCAGCGACTGGATCGTGTTGGTGCCTTCGTAGATCATGTTGATGCGCGCGTCGCGCACGTACTGTTCCATGCCCCACTCGTGGATGAAGCCGTGCCCGCCGTACACCTGCATGCAGTGCGAGGTGGCGATCCAGCCGTTGTCGGTCATGAAGGCCTTGACGATCGGCGTCAGCAGCGCCACTTCGTCGGCGCATTCCTTGCGGACGTCGGCGTCGGGGTGGTGCAGTTCCTTGTCGATCAGCAGCGCGGTGTGGATGGCCAGCGCGCGGCCGCCTTCGGCGTAGGCGCGGGCTGTCATCAGCATCTTGCGGACGTCGGGGTGCACGATGATCGGGTCGGCCGGCTTGTCCGGCGCCTTCGGGCCCGACAGCGCGCGCATCTGCAGGCGATCCTTGGCATAGGCGACAGCGTTCTGGTACGCGACCTCGGTCAGGCCCAGCGACTGCACGCCCACGCCGAGGCGGGCGGCGTTCATCATCACGAACATCGCGGCCAGGCCCTTGTTGGGCTCGCCCACCATCGTGCCGACCGCGCCTTCGAGCACCATCTGGCAGGTCGAGTTGGCGTGGATGCCCATCTTGTGCTCGAGGCCGGCGCAGAAGATCGGGTTGCGCGCGCCCAGCGAGCCGTCGGCGCCGACCATGAACTTGGGCACCACGAACAGCGAGATGCCCTTCGAGCCCGCGGGCGCATCCGGCAGGCGCGCGAGCACGAGGTGCAGGATGTTGTCGACCATGTCGTGCTCGCCGGCCGAGATGAAGATCTTGGCGCCGGTGATCCTGTAGGTGCCGTCGGCCTGCGGCTCGGCCTTGGAGCGCAACATGCCGAGGTCGGTGCCGCAGTGCGGCTCGGTCAGGCACATCGTGCCCGTCCACTCACCCGACGTCAGCTTGGGCAGGTACATGGCCTTCTGTTCGGCGGTGCCGTGCGCCTTCAGCGCTTCATAGGCGCCGTGCGACAGGCCGGGGTACATCGTCCATGCCTGGTTGGCGCTGTTGAGCATCTCGTAGAAGCACTGGTTCAGCGCGACCGGCAGGCCCTGTCCGCCGAATTCGGTGTCGCACGACAGCGCCGCCCAGCCGCCCTCGACGAAGGTCTTGTAGGCTTCCTTGAAGCCCTTCGGCGGGGTCACTTCGTGCGTCGTCTTGTCGAGGTGGCAACCCTCGGCATCGCCGCTCAGGTTCAGCGGGAAGATCACTTCCGAGGCGAACTTGCCGCCTTCCTCGAGCACCGCGTTGATCGTGTCGACGTCCGTTTCCGCATGCTGGGGCAACGCCTTCAGTTCGTCCGCGACGTTCAGGACTTCATGCAGCACGAACTGCATGTCGCGAATCGGAGGGTTGTATTGGGGCATGGGAAAGGCTCCTGGAACGTGTCGGAAAAGGAAAGCGGACGAAAAGACGATCAGCGGCGCGGCGTGCGCGCCTCTTTCGATCGTGACGGAGTGGCGTCGGGTACGACGACGGTGGTCGCGCCGGACAGCGAATGCGCGAGCAGGCGCTCGAAGCCCAGGCGCGCGCGCTCGACGCTGCCGGGGTTGCGCAGGAAACGGGCGTCGTGGTGCAACGCGAGGATCAGGCCGTGGATCTCGAACATCAGTTGCTCGGGCGACGTCTCGCCGGACAGGTGGCCTTCGTCGATCGCGAGCTGGATGGAACGGGTGAGCGCGTCCTGCCAGGTCTGGACCATCGTGGCCAGTGCGTCGCGCACCGGGCCCGGACGGTCGTCGAACTCCACGGCGCCGCTGATGTAGATGCAGCCCGAGTCGATCTCGAACGAGACGCGGCGCACCCAGCGCTCGAACATGGCGCGCAGCCGCGGCAGGCCGCGCACCTCGCGGATGGCCGGAAGGAAGACCTCTTCCTCGAACTTGACGTGGTAGTCTCGAATCACCGAGATCTGCAGTTCCTCGCGCGAACCGAAGTGCGCGAAGACGCCCGACTTGCTCATGCCGGTCACCTCGGCGAGCAGGCCGATCGACAGCCCCTCGAGGCCCTTGTTGGCCGCGAGACCCAGCGCCGCCTCGATGATCGTGGCGCGCGTCTGCAAACCCTTTTGCAAGGGGCGGGGCGGGCGGCGAAGTGCGGTTGCGTCGGTCACGGGATCTGCCGGGGCGAGCCGGAGTTCGTTGAGTGCCTGTCGGGCTCATCGGCTTCCGGGGGTTGCCGGCTGGACGAGGAAATCGAACGGTCGTGCTATTTTGCATGGGGCCGGGCCTCGCGCCAATGCCGTCGATCACTTTTTTTAGGGTCCCGATCCTAGAAAGCACGGCATCCGGTCACGAAATGGACACCCAATAGCACGAGCGTGCGATTTCCATAGTGGTTAACGCTGAACCAGCCATGGATCCATGTCGTTCGCGTGACGCCGCCGAGCCGTGATGGCTTGCCTGCAACGCTGGTCCTCCGCCCAGTTGAGGTTCTATCCAGTAGTTGTATGCTCTGGGGAGAAGGAGCGCCCCGGAAATGGATGTTCTGCAGCTGGACGTGTCGGGAAGGCCACAAGCCTGGATGACGGTCAAGGAGGCCGCCATCCTGTATGCCTGCGACGCCGTCGCCTGGACCCTGGGCGACCCCTGCCACGTGATGCGTGGCGGCATGCAGCGCGCCACCGGCAAGCAATCGCGCATCGAGGTGCACTCGATCATCGCGGTGCGCGGCTCCGTTCCCTCGCGCGCCTGGCGCCAGACGCCCGCGCTCACCAACGGCAAGCTGTTCGCACGCGACCGCCATGTCTGCGCCTACTGCGCCGGCCGTTTCGTGAGCGAGGAACTCACCCGCGAACACATCATCCCGGTCTCGCGCCGCGGCCTCGACACCTGGATGAACTGCATCACCGCCTGCCGGTCGTGCAACGGCCGCAAGGGCAACCGCATGCCCGAGGAGGCCAACATGACCCTGATGTACCTGCCCTACGTGCCCAGCCTGCACGAGGACATGATCCTGCGTGGGCGTCGCATCCTGGCCGACCAGATGGAGTTCCTGCTGGCGAGCGTTCCGCGCAACAGCCGGTTGCACGGCTGAGCACCTGAAGAAGGGCCCCGCAGCATCGCCGCCTGGCGCGGCCGGTCCGGCCACACTTCTTTACCCACTGCTGTCACCGCGGGCAATTGCTTTGCTGCACAGTGGAGTCATCTGAAACTTGTCAACGGCTGGCGACTTACCGGCGTTGCCAGGTCATCCCCGGAGAACCACCATGTTCAGACAACTCGTCCTGGTCGCCTCGATCGCGGCCCTCGGCACCCTCGGTGCCTGCCAGACCGCCAACCCCGACGCCGTCAGCCGCTACGACGCGCAGCGCATGTCGTCGGTCCAGGACGCCACCGTCCTGTCGATCCGCCCCGTCACGCTGCAAGGCCGCGACACCGGCGTCGGCACCGTGGGCGGCGCGGTCATCGGCGGCATCGCCGGCTCCAACGTCGGCGGCCCGCGCACGGGCGGCATCGTCGGCATCGTCGGCGCGATCGCCGGTGGCCTGATCGGCAACGCCGTCGAGCGCGATGCCACGCAGCAGCAGGCGATCGAGATCCTGGTCCAGCTGAAGAACGGCGATCGCCGCGCGGTGATCCAGGGCGTGGGCAGCGAGACCTTCGCCGCCGGCGACCCGGTGATCATGATCACCACCGGCAGCCGCACGCGCGTGATGCGCGCGCCGCCGGTCACCACCGGCAACGCGGCGCCCAACGCCTACCCGGCGGCCTATCCGGCGCCTGCGCAACAGTAGGCGTCGCAGGCTTCGGGGGAGGCGTTCTTGCAGCGCCTCACGCCCTGAGCCAGTGACTCGAAAGAATGCGGGCTACGGCTCGCATTTTCTTTTGGCGGTTCCAGAAGAGGCGAGGCGGCGGGAGATGAAGACCGTGCCCCTCAAGATCGTCGTGACACTGCATGGGATCCGCACGCGCGGACAATGGCAGAAGCAGATCACGCCCTACCTGGCCCGCTACGGGCTCATTCCGTACCACCTCGACTACGGGTGGTTCGGCGTGCTGTCGTTCATCCTGCCGTGGACCCGGGCGAACCGCATCCAGTGGCTGCGCACCGAGCTGCGCGACCTGATGGATCGCACCGGCGCCAGGCGCGTGAGCCTGATCGCCCACAGCTTCGGCACCTGGCTCGCGATGGAGGTGCTCGAGGCCGAGAACGGCAACCTGCGCTTCGACCGCGTCGTGCTCACCGGCAGCATCGTGCGGCGCGACTTCCCGTGGGGCGCGACGCTGCTGCGCAAGCGCTGGATCCAGGCGCTGCGCAACGAGCGCGCCAGCGCCGACTGGGTGGTGCGCGCCGCGGCGCTGTTCTCGCGCTACGCCGGTCCGATCGCCCTGCGCGCGGGCGCCAGCGGCGCATTCGGCTTCAACACCGCGTGCACCGGCATGCACGACCGGCGCATAGCCGGTGGCCACAGCGAAGTCCTCAACATCGGCAACTACGACAAGTGGGCGCGCTTCATCGCCTATCCGCGGCTGCCCGACGACCACCTGCGCCGCGTGCGCATGCTGGTGCAGCAGATCCGTGCACTGGCGGCGTCGCACCTGGGCGTCGAGGTGGAGCTGGTGCGCGCCAACATCTTCGTGCCGAGCGCCAACGCGCTGCGCATGATTCCGGGCGCGTGGGACAACATGACATGGGCACCGGAGCACGACATCGAGCTCGAGCTCGACCACGGCAGCACCGGCCGCGCGTTCACCGACGGCATGCCGTTCTCGATCCGCCGGCGCGGCGCGAGCTGGACTGCCGGCGTGCTTCCCGGCCCGGAACAGGCCAAGGTCAATCCGCGCCTGCAATGGGTGCTGTCGCTGCCGATCGGGCGCATCGTCACGCGCGACGACCTCACGGTGGCGCAGGACGTCGTGGGCGTGCTCAACGTCGACGGACTCGACAGCGTTCCGGCGTTGCTGCAGACTCCGGATGACCCGACGCTGAAGACCCTCGTCTTCACGCTGTGGGCTTCGACGGAGAAAATCCGCGAATCGCTGGCCCTGGCCGACACCGGAGAACCGCTGCATGACGATTGACCTCCACGCGACCTTGCCCGCCACGACGGCGCATCACGAAGACATCGTGCAGTTCGTCTTCCGCTCGGCCGTGTCGTCGGGCCTGCTCGAGAATGCCCGCGCGCTGTTGGATGCCGCACCCAGGGAGCTCGCCGAGTCCTTCGAGCAGGCGGTGCGCAGCGCGGGTCTCGCATCCTGAGCGCCGCACCGTCATCCATCACCGGGGCGCAACTGGCCGAGCTGGTCGAGCGCGCCCGCGCCGTGCTGCCCAACGCGCACGCGCCCTACTCCGACTTCCGCGTCGCCGCCGCGGTGCTCGATGACCAGGGCCGCGTGCACCTGGGCGTCAACGTGGAGAACGCGTCGTACGGCCTCACCAACTGCGCCGAGCGCGTGGCGATCGGCGTGGCGGTCGCGGCCGGCGCGAAACGCATCCTCGCCGTCGGCGTCACGGCCGCGAAACTGCACCCGATCGCCCCCTGCGGCGCGTGCCGCCAGGTCATCCGCGAGTTCGCCGATGCCGACGCGCCCGTCGCGAGCGATGCGTTGGACGGCAGCCTGGTCGTGACGACCGCCGGCGCGCTGCTGCCGGGCGCATTCCTCAGCCTCGTCCAGGGCGAGGGTTAAAGCTTCGCGGCCAGTTCCTTGATGCGCTGCGCGGACGACACCGCGCGACACCCGCTGACGTCCTGCCCGGCCCACAACGGCGAGAAGTCGCCGCGCCCCGCCTGCTCGGCCGCCGCGCGCAGCGGCGCGATCGCGTTGACGGCCGACGGGAACGCGGGCGGCAACGCGCTCATCGGCCCGAGCTCGCGCATCAACCGGTTGACGATGCCGCGCGCCGTGCGTCCGCTGAACAGGTTGGTCAGCGCCGTGTCGCGCGCCGCCTCGCCCTGCAGCGCGGCGCGATGCACGGCGCTTGTCGTGGCCTCGGTGCACAACAGGAACGCCGTGCCGAGCTGCACCGCGCTGGCGCCCATTCGCAGCGCCGTGGCCACGCCGTCCGCGTCGGCGATGCCGCCGGCGGCGATCACCGGCACCCGGACCGTCTGCAGGATGCCCGTCAGCAGCGCCAGCGTCGGCAACTGCGTGCCCAGGTCGAACGACGGCCCTGCCGGCAGGAACATGCCGCGATGGCCACCGGCCTCCACGCCCTGCGCGATGATCGCGTCGACGCCATGCGCCGCCAGCCACTGCGCCTCGGCCACGGTCGTCGCGGACGACCACACCTGCGCCCCGGTGCGCCTCACGCGCTCGAGCAGGGGCGCGGGCGGGAGGCCGAAATGGAAGCTCACCACCTCGGGCCGCAGGGCCTCGATCGCGTCGGCGGCCTCGTCGCCGAACGGCAGGCGCCCGGGACCGTTCGTGATCGCCGAGAAGGACAAGCCCAGTTCGTCGTAGTACGGCCGCAGCGCCTCTCGCCACGCCGCCTCGCGCGCGGGGTCCGCCGCGGGCACCGCGTGGCAGAAGAAGTTCAGGTTGACGGGCAGCCCGCCGACGCGTCGCAATTCGCCGACCGCGTCGCGCAGGGCCTGCGGGGTCATGGCCGCGCCCGGCAATGACCCGAGCGCCCCGGCGCCCGAGACGGCCGCCGCCATGGCCGCGCCCTGGAAGCCCGCCATCGGCGCCTGGATGAGGGGCACCGCGAGACCGAGGCGGGCGGTGAACGAGCGGACGGTGGCGGGTTCGGTCATGCGGCCATGTTGGCACCGATCGACTGCCCCGCACTCCTGTCGGGGCATGTTCATTGCCGATCGACGTCAACCCGCGGCCGGAACGCACGGAAGACCAACGCCGATGCCGAGCCGAAGGCGGGACCCCCTAACAGCAAATCCATCGGACACCCGCGTGGGCCCGACGCTTGCTGACGGGAAGCCTCCGCCACTTCATCGACCTGCAAAGGACACGGACATGCGTCAGATCGTCGTCGGTACATTCGACCAGCAAGACTCGGCGCGTGCCGCCATCGCCGCGCTCGCCAACGACCGCTTCGATCCGCGACGCGTCCATGCGATCGAGACGCGCGTGCCCGAATTCAACGACGAGCCGGCGCCGCCGCCGGCCATCGCGGAAGACAGCGTGGTCGACCACCTGCGCAACTTCTTCGCCGGCCTGTTCGGGGTCGGCCACGATGTCACGGCCTATGCCGCGGCGATGCGGCGCGGCGGCGCCGTGGTGCGCGTGGACGTCGACGACCAGCCGCAGGCCGTCCGCGCCGAACTTGCATTCGTGAAAGCCGGGGCGATCGACATCACCCGCCGGGCGAACCACTAGGCTGCAGCGGAAGGCCGGCTCGCACCGCGCCTCCAGTGGCGTTTCCGAGCACACGCAAGGGCTGGCGCATCCCGTATGCTCGCGCCGGACCTACTCCGCTCGACCGGGAGTCGCGTCACTCCCATGAATCCGAAGCAACTGCAGCTCCAGGCGCAACGAATGAAGACCACCACCATGACGGTGGTGAGCTCGTTGCTGCAGTCCTTGCTGATCGGGATGTTCGCCTGGACGGGCGCCGCGACCTGGGCCGTCGCGTTCTGGTTCCTGGTGCTCAGCGTGGGCAGCACCAGCTTGTTCCTGCTCACGGTGCACCGGGGCTGGAACCTGCGCTTGAACGACCGCTGGCTCCTGTGGGGCCAGTTGCTGGCCAACTATGCCATCCAGCTCATCTTCATCGTCGCCTCGCCGAAGCTGTGGATGATCTTCCTGGCCTCCAGCCTGGTCTCGTTCAACTACGCGATGCTGGGCTTCACGCCGCGCCAGTTCCGCTGGACCTGGCTGGGCTTCGGTGCGACCACCGCGCTCGCACTGTGGATCGGTCGCGACCGGTTCGCGTACCCTGAGCTGTCCAACGTCAACGTCGCGCTGCTGTGGCTGTTCTTCTTTCTCGCGGTGCGCCGACTCGCGCTGATCGGCATGCAGTTCAGCACGCTGCGCGCCGAGCTGTCGCAGCGCAATCGCCAGCTGACGCTGTCGCTGGCCCGCATCCAGGAGCTCGCCAGCCACGACGACCTCACCGGCACGTTCAACCGGCGCCACTTCATGGAGCTGCTGCAGGACGAGCGCGAGCGGTCGCACCGTACGCGGCAGCCGTACTCGGTGGCGTTGTTCGACCTCGACCACTTCAAGACGATCAACGACCGCTTCGGTCACCCCGCCGGCGACGCGGTCCTGCGCGACTTCTGCACGCTCGTGCAGGCGCACATGCGCGTGACCGACCGCTTCGCGCGCTGGGGTGGCGAGGAGTTCGTGCTGCTGATGCCGGTCACCACGCCGGTCGAGAGCGCGTCGCTGGCCGTCGAGCGCATCCGCAGCGCGGTCGCGTCGCACGACTGGAGCAGCACCTCGGCGTTGCCGGCGCATGTGCGCGTGACGGTCTCGGCCGGCGTCGCCACGTGCATGGCCGACGAGTCGGTGGAGACGCTGCTGGCGCGCGCCGACGCCGCGCTGTACCAGGCCAAGGACGCCGGACGCAACTGCTTCGTGATGGCGCCTTAGGCTAAGCCGGCAGGAAGCTGGTGTAGAACAGCCCGGCGACGGCCACCGCCATCACCCCGGTGGCGGCCCAGCCGAAGAAACGATGGCGCGCGCTGATCGTCAGGTTGCCCATCAGCCGCTTCGACTGTCCGATCCACATCATCACGACCATGATGGGCACCGAGATCACGCCGTTGACGATCGCGCTCCACACCAGCGCCTTGATCGGATCGACCTCCACCGTGCTCATCAAGGTGCCGATGACCGTGGCCGCGATGATGATCGCGTAGAAGCCGCGCGCCTCGTGGAAGCCGCGCGACAGCCCGGCCTTCCAGCCGAACGTCTCGCTCACCGCGTAGGCCGCCGAGCCGGCCAGCACGGGCACCGCGAGCAGGCCGGTACCGATGATGCCCAGCGCGAAGATCGCGAACGCGAACTCGCCGGCCACCGGACGCAACGCCTCGGCCGCCTGCGACGAGGTCTGGATGTTGGTGACGCCGTGCATGTTGAGCGTGACGGCCGTCGCGATCACGATGCACAGCGCGATCACGTTGGAGAACACCATGCCGAACGACGTGTCCTGCTTGATGCGCGACAAGTGCTCCGCGGCGTATTCGGGGTGATGCCGCAGCTGCGCGGCCTCGGGCCGGCGCGCGCTGTCCTCCACCTCCTGCGACGCCTGCCAGAAGAACAGGTATGGGCTGATGGTGGTGCCGAGCACGGCCACCACCATGGACGCGTAGTCGTGCATCGACGTGCCCGGCGGGATGAAGCGCCACGGCGCCAGCCCTTCGATCGCCACCTGGCGCCACGGCACCGACACCGACAGGATCACCGCCACATAGGCGAACAGCCCGAGCGTGAGCCACTTCAGGACGCGCACCGTGCGTTCGTAGGAGAAGGCCACCTGGCAGACGATGGACAGCGCGCCGAACGCGACCACGTACAGCGCGGCGTGTCCGCCCACGAGCAGGCGCACGCCCTCGCCCATCGCGCCGATGTCGGCCGCGATGTTGATGGTGTTGGCCACCACCAGCAGCCCCACCAGGCCCAGCGTGAGCCAGCGCGGGCACATCTTGGCGATGTTGGCGCCCAGCCCTTCGCCGGTGACCCAGCCGATGCGCGCCGACAGCATCTGGATGCCGATCATCAGCGGCGTCGTCAGCAACAACGTCCAGACGAGGCCGAAGCGGAACTGCGAACCGATCTGCGAATAGGTGGCGATCCCGCTCGGATCGTCGTCGGCGGCGCCGGTAATGAGGCCGGGGCCCAGCCGCTTGGCGAGGCCGTTGATCTGGCCGTTGAGTTTCACGTTCATGTCAGCTCTGCCAGTGGAGGCGAAGGGCGTAGAAGGCGGTCGGGCCGCGATCCCTGTTGTAGCCGGGGTTCGTGACGCGCTGGACGTCGGCGGTCAGCACGAAGCCCGCGCCGAGCTCGGCGCTGTAGTACAGCTCGGCCATGCGCTCGCGGCCGTAGCGCAGCGTGCCGTCGCCGAGGAACGACGTCAGGCCGCCGCGCTCCAGGTACTCGCGATGCGCGGACGAGATCGCATCGGCGCCGACGGCCAGGCCGACGACGTCCTTGTCGCGCGACCAGCGGTCGCCCTTGAGCGACAGCCCCGCCGACAGCGACGCGTCGGATTCGGTGAAGGCGGCCGTCTCCGTCTTGCCGTCGCCGCGCATCGCGCGCACGAACAAGCCAAGGTCGTTCGCGACCTGCTGCTCGGCATCGACGCCGATGCCGGTCTTCACGTGTTCGCTCGTGCGCACGGCGTCCAGGCTGGGCGCGGTGCCGATGGGCGCCGCGGCCAGTGCATCCTCGTACGTGGACAGGCGCGCGCGGCCGCGGAACACGAGCACGCGCAGCGCGCCCGCGTACGCGTCCAGCGAGTACGTGTGCACGAGCTCGATCTGGTCGCCGTAGTGGCGAAGCAGATCGTCATCCAGCGGCAGGCCGTTGGGCTTCTTCGGCTGGGCGAAGCGGCCGGCTCGCAGCGTCCACGGCCCGTCGACGTAGTCCACGGCCAGCCCGTTGGTGTAGCCACGCGCATCGGCGGGGTAGTCGTAGGCGCCGTAGGTCATCAGCGACCAGCTCATGAACTGGGTCCGCGGATCGTGGGCAAAGGCATTGGCGTCGAAGAGGTCGAGCACGGACATCTTGCCGATCGTGACGACCACGCGGCGCGCATCGTAGGTCGACTTGAGCTGGTTCGCGTCGCCGTCGACAGCGACCGCGTCGCCCCCGAGCTCGAAGGTGTGGCGCACGAACGCCCGGGCGGGATAGAGCGTCAAGCCGGCGCCCGAGGTCCTGGCCAGTTCGCCGTTCGGGAACGCGGCCAGGCCAGCAAGGCCGGACAGCGGCACGCCTTGCGCGCCCTCGGCATCGAGATAGACCTCGGTGGACGTGCCCAGGCGCAGCCCGAACGAGGCCGTGCCCGTCAGCGAATAGCTGCCGCCCGCATCGCCACGCAAGCTGTGCGGCCCCTCGTAGGGCGAATGGAACGCCGGCTGGATCTGGCGGATCCAGGTGGCCTGGAAATGCGCGTTCCAGGACTCCTGACCTTGTGCGAAGGCGGACGCGGGCAGCAGCAGGGCCGCCATGAGAAGCGAGAAGAAGAATTGCATGCGGGACTCCTCCGGGCGTCGCGTCGGACGCTGCCGGATGGACGCTCGAGAGCGTCGGGAAGGAGAGCCGGAAAGAAGCGCTGGGGCGTGAGGCGCCCCGGTGACGAGCTTGCTTGCCGGGCGGTAGAGAGGTGAAGTGCCTCCTCCGCCCGATACGGCAAGCCGGAAGGATCAGGCTTGCGATGCGGACGACGAAGGCACGCAACTAGGATGGGAGTCCATGGCCTTGTGCTTGTCGTGATCGAAGCGCGGATTATCGGCAGCGCGGCGTTGCCGGGTCAAGCGACTTCGGCCCGGGCCTGAATATTCGCTGTCGCAAGGCACGCCACCTGCCATGCGGCTGGATGAGCATGTCTGCGGCCCCCCGACGACGACTGCGCCCGCATTCGCGCGCGGGCCGCATCGCGCTGGGCGTGCTGATCGCGCTGGTAGTGTTCTTCTGGGCCTTCGACTGGAACTGGTGCCGTCCGCTGATCCGCCACTACGTGATGTCGCACTCGGGACGCAGCATCGAGTTCGACGACCTGAAGGTGCACTGGCGCGATGGCCTCGATCCGCAGATCGAGTTCCGCGGCCTGACGATCCAGAACGCGCCGTGGGCGGCGTCCAAGGCGCCGTTCATCCACGCGGGCCGCGTCGCGGCGACCGTGTCGTGGCGTAGCCTCGGCTCCGACCTGACCGTCGTCAACATGATCGAGCTGGAGGACGCCCAGGTCGACATGGAGCGCCAGGCAGACGGCCTGCGCAACTGGCGGCTGGGACATCCGGACGACCGCGGGCCGCCGCGCGTCCAGGTGTTGGCGCTCGATGCACGGCGCAGCCAGTTGCACACGATCCATGGTGGCATCGGCCTCGAGGTGGATGTGAGTACCGCGCCGCTCCCCGCGCCCGAGCCGTTCGCGGACCATCCGGACCTCCCGCTGACGAAGCTCCTCGTGTTCAAGGGGCGATTCAAGGACGATCCGTTCGAAGGCCGCGCGCACGTGAGCGACATCCTGGCATTCGGCGCGACGCCACGCAAATTCTCGTTTCGCACCGATACGCGCTCGGGCGCCGTGCGCCTGGAGGCGTCGGGCCTGGCGAGCGACGTGCGCGCGATGGGCGACCTGGATTGCGACGTCAAGCTGTCCGCCGTCGGCACCGGCCCCTACAAGCCGCTGCCGGAGGCCCTCGCGCGCGTGCGCCCGCTCGTCGCGCAAGGCCACGTGACCAGGACGGGCGATCGCTGGACGGGCTCCGACGTGCACCTCCATGCGGGACGCCAGACCACGCTGGTCGCCGACGTCGCCTTCAGCGGCAAACTCAAGAGCGACACGCCGCGACGCACGCTGACGGCCACGCTGCGCGATGCCGTCATCGACGTCGACGACCTGTCGCTGCTGCGCGGCAAGACGCCGCCCGGCGAAAAGACGCTGCCAGGGATGCGCGCCGACACCGAGCACGCGCTGTCGACACGGCCGCTGCTGCTGGATCGGCTGCGCGACTTCGATGCCGACGTCGACCTGCGCGGCGCCCGCTTCACCGGCGCCGAACGCGGGATCGCGCAGACGCTGCGCGGCCATGCGGTGCTGGCGGGCGGCGTGCTGAAACTGCAGTCATTGGACATGGGCGTGGCGGACGGCCACGTCACGGGGTCGCTGCGCATCGACGCGTCGCGCTCGCCGCCCGACATGGCGCTCGACCTGACCGCCCGGGCGCTGCGCGTCGATCAGTTGTCGTCCACGCTGGCCGCCAACGGTGCGCTGCAGGGCGCGATCGACGGACGCGCCAGCGTGAAGACGCGCGGCGACTCGTCGCGCGCGCTGGCCGCCGGCGCGAACGGCAACGTGACTTTGTCGCTGGCCGACGGCGCCAGTGTCTCGAAGCGCCTCGACGCCAAGCTGGGCCTGAACGGCGGCGAGTGGTTGCGCACGCTGTTCGACAAGTCCGCGCGCGTTCCGGTGCAGTGCGGCTCCATCACGCTGGCGCTCGACCGGGGCATCGCCACGAGCCATCGCTTCCTGTTCGAGACCACCGACACGGCGCTGGCCGGCCGCGGCTCGCTCAACCTCGTCGACGAATCGCTGGACGTCACGTTGACGCCGGCGCACAAGAAGCTCGCGCTGCTGTCGCTCGACAAGTCCATCCACGCCGAAGGCTCGTGGCACGACGTCAAGATCGCGCTGATGCCGTCGACCGACGAGTCGCCCGAGCGCTGCGCGCGCTGAGTTCAGTTCGCCGATGAAGGCGCGATCGCGCTCGCGGCGATTCGCGTCTCGCGCTCGGCCAGCAAGGGCACCAGCAGGACGATCGCCGCGACGAGCAACACCAGCAGGCCCAATGCCCAGGTGAGCGTGGTGGCCTGCGCCAGCCAGCCGATCAGCGGCGGGCCGAGCAGCAGGCCGGTATAGCCGAAGCCGGACAACAGCGCCACGGCCCGCGCGGCGGACGCCTCGCCGGCCGCGCCGCCGGCGAGCGCATCGGCGTGCCGACCCGCCGCGGCGAACGCGGTGGGAACGACCGTGGCCATGCCCAGCCCCAGTAAGACGAACGCGATCATCGCGCCGTCCACGCGCGCGAGCATCAGCGCGAGCGCGAGGGCAACGGCGCCGAACGCGGTGAACAGGCGCAGCAACCGCACGCTGCCGAAGGCTTCGAGCAGGCGGTCTCCCACCATGCGCATCGTGGTCATCGCGCCGGCGAACACCGCGTAGCCGAGCGCGGCCAGCGATTCGCTCGCCTGCGCCTTGTCGTGCAACCACACGGCGCTCCAGTCGGCCAGCGCGCCCTCGGTGAGGAAGGCGCAGAAGCAGATCACCCCCAGGCCCAGCAGCACGCGGTCGACCCGCGCACCGTGGCTGCGAAAGCTCATCGACGGGCGCATCGCGGCGGGCGGCGTGGTCGAACGCGACGGCAGGCGGGCGCCCATCAACAGCCACGACGCCAGCAACAACACGCCCGCGAGCGCGACCGCGACCACCATCAAGTGCGTGAGCGGCGGGACATCCGCGTGCGCGGCCAGGCTGCCGACGCCCGCGCCGACCAGCCCGCCCGCGCTCCACGCGCCGTGCAGCGACGACATGATCGGGCGCGGCACGCGGGCCTGCACATCCACGGCCAGCACGTTCATCGCCACCTGCATCGTGCCGAGTGCCGCGCCCACTTCGAGCAGCACGAGCACCAGCGACGGCACGATGCCGATCAGGAACGGCATCGGCAGCATCAGCAGCAGGACGACGCCGGCCACCAGCGCGAGCTGGCGCGCGCCGAGCAACTGCGCGCCCTTGCCGGCGAGCGGGAACGACAGCAGCACGCCGCACGACATCGCGAACAGCACGCTGCCCAGCGCGCCGTCGCTGAGCGCCATCCCGGCGCGCAGCGCGGGGATGCGCGATACCCATGACGCGAAGGCCGCGCCGTTGACGAAGAAGACCAGGGCGACGCCCCAGCGTGCTCGGGCGATCTTGGCGGTCGAGACCGGGAAAAGGGGCGCCGCTGCATCGTCCATGCACGAATCCTAGCGTCAGATCCGCCACAGTCAAGCATTTTCGAGCACTTTCGAGCACTCGACAGGAATGCTCTTCACTACAATGAGATGCATTGCGCAGGCCGTCACCCGCGCCCGGAGCTACTGTGAACAACGACCTGCATTCGCCCCGCTTCACTGCCGAACGACAGCGCCGCATCGAAGAGATGCTGCGCGAACAAGGCCGCGTGGAAGTGCTCGAACTTGCTCGATTTCTGCAGGTCTCCGAGCACACGGTGCGGCGCGACCTCCTCGCGCTGCAGGGCCAGGGCCTACTGCAACGCACGCATGGTGGCGCGGTGACGCTGGACACCCAACGCCTGGGCCTGGGCGCGCGCGCCGCGGTGCTGGCCGACGCGAAGGCCGCCGTGGGCCGCGCCGCGGCGGCGCTCGTCGAGCCCGGCCAGACAGTAGTGCTCGACGCCGGCTCCACGCCGCTCGCGATGGCACGCGCGTTGACGGTGCGTCCGCTGACGGTGATCACCAGCTCGCTGGACGTGGCCGCGCTGTTCGCCGGGGATCCGCAAGTGCAGATCGCGCTGACCGGCGGCACGTGGCAGCACGACAACCGCGCGCTGTGGGGCCCGGCCGCCGTCGCGATGCTCGCCAACTGCCGCGCCGACTGGGCGGTGCCCGGCGCCTGCGCGATCGACGCGCGGCTGGGCGTCAGCGCGCCGGACGAGGCCGACGCGGCGCTGAAGCGCGCGATGATCGCCTGCGCCCGCCGTACGCTGATCCTCGGCGACCACTCCAAGCTGGGCAACACCGCGCCGTTCCATGTCGCGCAGTGGTCGCAGGTGCACGCGCTGGTGATCGACGAGGCGTGGGCGGAGGGCGAGGCGGCGGGGGTGCCGATCCGGGTGGCGCAGGACTGAAGCAGTCATGGCGCGCATGCCGAGGTGTCTGGCATCTCCTCATCCGCGCCGCGATCTCAGCTACCGAGAAGGTGCTGTTCGCGGGTGAGGCGATGCCTGACGCCGATCGTCAGCGGGGCCGGCGTCAGGCATTGCCTGAATCGCGGTCAGCGTTGCAGTCTCCGACAGGAATAACGACGCGATTCAGGAGATGCCAGACACCTCCGGCAGCGACCCGCAGCGCCAACACCCGCCATACATCGGCGGGCGAACGCTCCCTCAATCCTCGTAGAACCGCGGGATCGGCCCCTTCTGCGGCGTGGTATCGGGCAGCTCCACCATCAGCTTGTCGACGAAGCACCAGCCCCAACCCTCTGGCGGGTCGTAGCCTTCGATGATGGGATGCGCCGTCGCGTGGAAGTGCTTGGTGGCATGACGATTGGGCGAATCGTCGCAGCAGCCCACGTGGCCGCAGATGCGGCACAGGCGCAGGTGCACCCATTCGTCGCCGGTCTTGAGACACTCCTCGCAGCCGAGCGCGCTCGGCGTGACGGTGGCGATCAGGTGCAGGTGGGTGCAGTGCTTGCTCATCGGGGTGGCCTCGGAGTCACGACAACGAAGCGCCTGATTCTGCGCGCTTCGCGTCGTGTCCGCCCGGCCGGGCCCTATCGCCCCGTCTCGGTCAGGTACGTCTTGCGCGCTGCGAAGCCGGTGTTGGCGAAGTCCGTGAACACGCCGTCGATGCCCGCGCGGAAGAAGGCCAGGTACTCGGCGGCCGGGTCACCCTTGTAGACGCCGGCCAGGTACTTGGACTCGTTGCGGAACGTGTACGTGTGCACGAACAGGCCGGCCTTGTGCGCGTCGGCGATCAGCGACGTGGGCGCGATCGTGTTGACGTCGGCGAGCTTGCCCACGTACGGCGTGCCATCGGCGTTCGTGGCCGGGTACGGCGCCACCGTGAGGTTCATGACCTGCGGCTTCCACGGGCCGATGCCGTCCGCATAGGTCTTGATCTCGGCCAGGCCCGCAGGCGTCAGCATCGTGCCGAAGTAGCGCGGGTCGCCGGCGAGCGTCCAGCTGTACGGGCGACCGTCGACGAAGTTGTAGACGTCGTTGGTCTGGTAGATCATCGCGCCCGTCTTGTAGTCGGTGTCGTTGCCGTCGACGAGTTGCACGACCTTGGTCGCCAGGCCGATGGAGCGCATGTACTTGAGCGCCGCGGGATCGAAGCTCTGCACGTAGATCGGTGCCGTCTTCGAGTTCAAGCCGTTGTCGACGATCAGCTTCACGAACGCGTCCAGGTACGGGTGCGCGCCGGCGCCGCAACCGTTGGCGATCGCCTGGGCATCGTTCCAGACCGGGTTCTTGGCTTCGGGATAGACGGTCAGCGCACGGCCGGTGGTGATCGACTTCGCCTTGGCGATGTCGATGATCTCCTGCATCGTCAGGATCGGGTACTGGCCATTCAGCGCCGTCGGTCGCTGGTCGCGCGCGTCGTAGGTCGTGCCGCCGATCCACTGCTTCAGCTCGGCCGCGGTGAAGTCGGTGATGGACCAGTCGTTGGTGTGATCCTCGCCGTCGACGACCAGTGACTTGAGCACCGACTTCGGGTCGGCCGGGTCGGTGCGATCGCTGAGATATTGCGCCGGGCCGCCGTACACCGAGACGTCGTAGCCGACGTTGACGAGCACGCCGGGTACCGTGCGCATGCGCGCCGCCACGGTTGGGTTGGTCTGCGCGATCGTCGCGATGTTGGTGTTGTCGCTGAGCCAGGGGTTGTGGCGTGCGACGAGGACGCAGTCCTTCGTCATGTGCACATCCTCTTCCAGCGAGTCCGCCCCGGCGTCGGCGGCGCCTTCGTAGGCCGGCAGCGTCTCCTCCGGGTAGAGACCCGGCAGGCCGCGATGGCCGATCACCAGCGGCACGCTGCCGTCGAGCGTGAGCAACGGCGCGGGCGCCGGCGTGGGGACGGCGGCCGGCGTCGTGTTGCCGTCGCCGCCGCAGGCGACGAGGGCGGCGACCGACAGGAACAGCGGCGCGAGCGTGAGGAGAGGGGGGCGGCGGGATGACATGGAAGACTCTTTCCTGCTATTGAAGGCAGCGATCCTCGTCCGCCCGGGTGACCGCGCCGTGACGCGACCGTGCATTCGCGGTGACGGCAAGCAAGTACCCATTACCGTATGTAACGCCTCGACGGCTGTCACACGGCCTTCATGCGCGGCCCCTACGCTGTCGCGACCCCGTGGCGCACGCGGGGCCGTCTCGGGAGCCCCGCATGAAGATCCTCATCGTCACGGACGCCTGGACGCCGCAGATCAACGGCGTCGTGCGAACGCTGCAGATGACCGTGCGCGAGCTCGCCAGCCTGGGACACGACGTCGAGCTGCTCTCGCCGGACCTGTTCCGCTCGATCCCCTGTCCGGGCTACGCCGAGATCCGGCTGGCTCTGGCGAGCCGCCGCCAGGTGCGCCGCCGCATGCTGGCCAGCGCGCCCGACGCGCTGCACATCGCGACCGAAGGCCCGTTGGGCATCCACGCCCGCGCCGTCGCCCGCGAGAACGACTGGCCGTTCACGACGGCGTACCACACGCGCTTTCCGGAGTACCTGCGGGCGCGGCTGCCGATTCCGTTGTCGGTGAGCTACGCGTTCCTGCGGCGCTTCCACGACGCCGGCACGGCGACGCTGGCCGCGACGCCGACGATCGTCGACGACCTGTTCGCGCACGGCTTTGCGGCGCCGCGCGTGTGGTCGCGCGGCGTCGATACCGTGCTGTTCAACCCCGACGGTCCGCGCGAGCCGCGCGGCGACGCGCCCGTGTTCCTGCACGTGGGCCGCATCGCCGTCGAGAAGCAGGTCGAGGAGTTCCTCAAACTCGACCTGCCCGGCGAGAAATGGGTCGTCGGCGACGGTCCGGAACGCGCGCGCCTGCAGGCCGCGTACCCGCAGGCACGCTGGTTCGGCGCGCTGCAGGGCGAGGCGCTGGCACGCGTGTTCCGCAGCGCCGACGTCAAGGTGTTCACCAGCGTCACCGACACCTTCGGCCTGGTGCTGATCGAGGCGATGGCCAGCGGCACGCCGGTGGCGGCGTTCCCGGTGGCCGGACCGATCGACGTCGTCGGCGCGTCGGCGGGTGGCGTGCTCGACACCGACCTGCGTCGCGCCTGCCTGGCGGCGCTCGCGCTTCCGCGCGAGGGCGCCCGCGCGCACGCGATGGGCTTCAGCTGGACGGCGGCCACGCACCAGTTCGTCGACGCCTTGCCGCTGATCGTGCACGCACCGGTGGCGGGTCGACTGCAGCACGCGGCGCCTTGAGCGGGCGCGGCCGCAACCTCAACCGCCGGTCATCACCTCGGACAGCACCGCCAGCTCGGGTCGACGCACGCCCGGCTGCAGCAGTTCCTCGTCGTCGCGCCGGGCGGGCTGGCCGCGCGGGTCGCGCGTCGACCAGTCCAGGATCTCGAGCCGGCCGTCCGGGTGCTCCACCAGCGCCGTCAGGCTCTCGACCCAGTCGCCGTCGTTGCAATAGAGCACGCCGTCGATGTCGCGCATCTCGGCGTGGTGGATGTGGCCGCAGACCACGCCGTCCGCCCCGCGCTTGCGCGCCTCGCGCGCGACCGCAACCTCGAATTCGCCGATGTAGCTCACCGCGCGCTTGACCTTCTGCTTCAGGTACTTCGACAGGCTCCAGTACGGCAGGCCCAGCCGTGCGCGCAGCGAGTTGAAGTGCTTGTTGAGCTTGAGGATGAACGTGTACAGCGAATCGCCGACGTAGGCCAGCCACTTGGCGCACTGGATCACGCCGTCGAACAGGTCGCCATGCGTGATCCACAGCCGGCGGCCGTCGGCCGTCTCGTGCATCCACTCGCTCGCCACCTCGATGCCGCCGAACTCGTGCTCGACGTACTTGCGGGCGAACTCGTCATGATTGCCCGGCACGAAGATCACGCGCGTGCCCTTGCGTGCCTTGCGCAGCAGCTTCTGGATCACGTCGTTGTGCGCCTGCGGCCAGTACCAGGAGCGGCGCAGCTGCCAGCCGTCGATGATGTCGCCCACCAGGAACAGCTGGTCGCAGTCGACCTGCTTGAGGAAGTCCAGCAGGGCCTCCGCGCGGCAGCCGGGCGTGCCCAGGTGAAGGTCGGAGATCCAGACCGTGCGCACGCGCATCGTCGCGCCGTCGCGCGGCCGGTGGTCGTCTGGCGGCGGGGCGAGGGGGTGGGCATGGCGATCCATGGCTCGTCATCGTGCCCTCCGCGCATGATGATGACGCGACAGCGGCGTGACGTTTGCGTGACTCGACCCGAAATACTGGCGCGGGCCTTGCAACGCTGATACAACCGGACGAACCCAGGAGAACCCGCCAATGAAGCACAAGCCCGTCCTCACGCGCGACGACGTCGCCCGCATCCTCGACCACGCCCGCACCGAGGCGCAGGCCAACCGGTGGGCGGTGACGATCGCCATCGTCGACGACGGCGGCCACCCGCTGGCGCTCGAGCGCCTCGACGGCGCCGCACCGGTGTCGGCCTACATCGCCACCGAAAAGGCGCGCACCTCGGCGATGGGCCGGCGCGCGTCGGGCGACTACGAAGAGATGATCAAGGCCGGACGCAACGCGTTCCTGTCGGCGCCGCTGACGGCGATGCTCGAGGGCGGGGTGCCCATCGTCGTCGACGGCCAGGTGATCGGCGCGGTGGGCGTGTCCGGTGTGAAGTCGAGCGAGGACGCGCAGGTGGCGCGCGCCGGCATCGCGAGCCTCGCGGCCGGCTGAAGGGACGCACCGGCGCGCGGCATGCGTGCACGAACGCACCAATGCGTGGCGCCTGTCGGTGCGCACTGACGCGGCTTCGGGCCCGACGCCGACTGACGCGGTGGCCGTCAACGACGAAGATGACAACTCCTCGGCTGCTCACAGTGACTGCCGTGAAACCGGACGGCAGGACCCATGCTCATCAAGATCGGCTTCGACATCGAACTCGCCATCAGTTCCCCCATGGCGCTGATCTACCTGCTTCATGTACACCCGTCGCGCCAGTACGACCTGCAGACGCCCGAGAACTTCCACGTCTCGCCGCCGGTGGAGACCGACAACTACATCGACTACTTCGGCAACCACTGCGGTCGCATCAACATGCCGGCCGGCGTCGAGTCGGTGCGCTTCACGAACGAGGCCATCGTCGCCGACTCGGGCCTGCCCGACCCGGCCACCTGGGACGCGTGGCAGCACGACCCATGCGAGCTGCCCGTCAGCACGCTGCAGTTCCTGCTGGCGAGCCGCTACTGCGAGGTCGACAGCGAGCTGATGCAATTCGCCTGGAACCAGTTCGGCAACTCGCCCATGGGCTGGGGCCGCGTGCAGGCGATCTGCGATTTCGTGCACAACCACCTGCGCTTCGACTACCAGAACGCGCGCGCCACCCGCACCGCGCTCGACGGGTATCGCGAGAAGACCGGCGTGTGCCGCGACTTCACGCACCTGGCGATCACGCTGTGCCGCTGCATGAACATCCCGGCGCGCTACTGCACCGGCTACCTCGGCGACATCGGCATCCCGCCGGTTCCCTTTCCCATGGACTTCAGCGCGTGGTTCGAGGTGTTCCTCGGCGACCGCTGGCATACCTTCGACGCCCGCCACAACACGCCGCGCATCGGCCGCATCGTGATGGCGCGCGGCCGCGACGCCAGCGACGTGCCCATCACGATGGCCTTCGGCCAGCACACGCTGAAGCGCTTCGAGGTGACCACCTGCGAGGTCGACCACGCCTGAGGCTTCGCCGCCCGCGATGCGGGCGCCACGCGTCGGCGAAGCCCCCTGGAAGCAGTGCGGTGAGCGCCCCGCTGGCACGCCGCGTGCGTACACTGGCTCGATCCCTTCCTTGATGCCACGCTTGCGCGCGGCCGCCCCCATCGTGAGCACCAACGACTCGTTCGAATCCGTCCCCGTCCTCACACAAGCCGTCGTGACGCCCGTCGCGCCCGTCTCCCCAGCCGCGTCGCCCGCGGCGTCGATGATCCACCTGATCGGCGGCGAGAAGGGCGGCGTCGGCAAGTCCGTCGTCGCGCGACTGCTGGCCCAGCACTTCATCGACCACAACCTGGCGTTCACCGGCTTCGACACCGATCGCTCGCACGGCGCGCTGATGCGCTTCTACAAGGATTACGCGTCGCCGGTGCTGGTCGACCGCTTCGAGGCGTTGGACGCCATTGTCGAAAGCGCGATCGAACATCCGGGGCAACGGGTGCTGGTCGACCTGGCCGCGCAGACCCACGATCCCCTGGTGCGCTGGATGGACGAGTCCGGCGTGCTGGAGCTCGCCGCCGAGTCGGGCGTGCAGATCCACTACTGGCACGTGATGGACGCCGGCCGCGATTCCGTCGACCTGCTCGAACGCCTGCTCGACCGCTTCGAGGATCGCCTGCAGTACGTGCTCGTGCTCAACCAGCTGCGCGGCGACGACTTCAGCAACCTCGAACGCTCAGGCCAGTTCGAGCGCGCGAAGGCGCTCGGTGCCCGCGTCGTGCACCTGCGGCACCTGCAGGACACGGTGCTGCGCAAGATCGACGCCAGCGACTCGAGCTTCTGGGCCGCACGCACGATGGCCAGCAACGAAGGTCCGAAGCTGGGCCTGCTGGAACGCCAGCGACTGAAGATGTGGCTCGCTCACGCCGCCTCGGAAATCGCCACCGCTGGCGTCTGACCCCCAGGACTCAAGACAAGGAAAAACGCCCGCCGCGACGAGGTCGCGGCGGGCGTTTGCATTGGCCCGTCGAAGGAGCGGAACGGCCTGCCCGAACAGGCCGCCTGCCCGATCAGAACTGGTGACGGACGCCGAGGACGAATTCGTTGACCGACGTGTCGCCAGCCACCGTCAGGCCGGCCGGGACAGCGCCGCCGATGCGGCCCAGGCCCGTGCCGCTGTTGGCGAAGCGCGTGAACGAGGTGTAGAGATCCGTGCGCTTGGAGAAGTCGAACTCGTAGCCGACGCCGTAGGCGTTGGTCTTGCCGACGGTGGTGTGCTCGGGCTTGTTCTGCACCCACTGGGCGCGGAAGACGTGCTGGCCGGTCTTGAAGTCGCCGCCGAACCAGAAGCCCTTGCCGTCGAGGTCGGCCGGACGCTTGTCGTTGAGCACCAGGTAGCCGCCTTCGACGCGGAAGGCGCCGAACGTGTACGCAGCGCTGGCGGTGGTGATGCCCACCTTGGTCTGCGTGTTGGCGACCGCGCTGGCGTTGACGGCCTTGTCGTCGACGTAGGACAGCATCGCGTCCAGGCCATAGTTGGTGTAGCGCAGCGAGTAGTCGAACAGGCGCGTGCCGTTCGTGCCGCCGGTGACTTCGCCGGCGCCGTACAGGAAGCTGGCCTTGAGTCCCTCGAACACCGGGGTGCTGTAGCGGAAGGAGTTGTTCACGCGAGCCGGGCTGCCGTTCAGCTCGGAGCCGGTGGGCGTCGAGGTGGTGGCGTTGTTGGCGCTGCCGCGAATCGGCTCGTAGCCGCCGGCGAAACCGCCGATGACGGCCGTCGTGGCGCCCGTGCTGGTGTTCGCGAACTCGCTGAAGTCGCCCGTCTGCGTGTAGATGCTGCTGTACTGGCGGCCCGCGCTCGCGGTACCGAACGGGGTGCGCAAGGCGCCGAAGGCCTGGCGGCCGAACAGCGCGCCGCCCTGGCCGGAGCCGCCGGTGTCGACGTTGAGGCCGCCTTCGAGCACGAAGTCGGCGAAGTAGCCGGAACCGAGGTCTTCGGTGCCCTTGAAGCCGATGCGGCTGCCGGACTGGCCGCCGGAGGTGATCAGGACGTCCTTCGTATGGCCGGACAGGTACTGGCCGTCAAGGTCGATGACGCCGTAGATGGTGACGCTGGATTGGGCGAAGGCGGCGGGGGCGGCGAGCGCCAGGGCGATGGCGCCGAGGGTGTATTTCATGATGTTCTTTCTTTAAGCAGAAAAGGGTGAGCCGGAGGGGGGCCCGGTCGGCATTTGAACTTGTTCTGGCGATTCGACGGCGATGTCGATCGGTTCCAATTGTGGAATCGTCGAGCGACCCGAGCCAGGGTTCGGTCTCGTCGAATGCTCGCTAAGCTTATGAATTTATTGAGCTTTGCGGCGTTTCGACCAGTGCAGCCATGGTGCTCATCAGGTGTGACACCCAATTGACAAGCCAACTTTTCCTGCCCCAAAACGTCGCACTTAGACAACAAAATGGGGCATTGCACATCGGTTCTGGGGTCATTTCGGTGCGTCGTTCTCCGCGAAAACCCGCATAGAACTGCACTTGTCAGGCGACCTGTCGAGCGCGTACAGTCCGCGCAATCGTTTGCGCAATCGTTTGCGCGACGAGTTCCCCCGCCTCATCCCGACCGACAGCACGGCTGCAACGACGCCGGCGCGGCCTCTACACAGGAGACAAATCCATGATCCGCACGACCCGCCGCCTGGCCCTCCACACCCTTGCCGGGGCCGCCGCCCTCGCGCTGCTGCCCCAGTTTGCCCTCGCCGCCGACGCCAAGCCGCGCGTCGCGCTGGTGATGAAGTCGCTCGCCAATGAGTTCTTCCAGACGATGCAGGACGGTGCCAAGGCCGACCAGAAGGCGCGTGCGTCGCAATACACGCTGATCTCCAACGGCATCAAGGACGAGACCGACACCGCCGCGCAGATCAAGATCGTGCAGCAGATGCTCGTCGAACATGTCGACGCGATCGTCATCGCGCCGGCGGATTCCAAGGCGCTGGTGCCCGTGCTGGCCGAGGCCGCGTCCAAGGGCGTGATCGTCGTCAACATCGACAACAAGCTCGACGACGCCGCGCTGAAGGAAAAGAACCTGGTCGTGCCGTTCGTCGGCCCGGACAACCGCGCGGGCGCGAAGCTGGCCGGCGACTACCTCGGCAAGCAACTCAAGTCCGGCGACAAGGTGGGCATCCTCGAAGGCGTGTCCACGACGTTCAACGCCCAGCAGCGCACGGCCGGCTTCACGGACGCGATGAAGGCCGTCGGCGCCAACGTCGTCAGCACCCAGTCGGGCCAGTGGGAAATGGACAAGGCCAACGCCGTGGCGGCCGCCATGCTGCGCGAGCACCCGGACCTGCGCGCGCTGCTGGCCGGCAACGACAACATGGCGCTGGGCGCCGTCGCCGCGGTCAAGAGCGCGGGCAAGACGGGCAAGGTGCTGGTCGTGGGCTACGACAACATCAGCGCGATCAAGCCGATGCTCGCGGACGGCCGCGTGCTCGCGACGGTCGACCAGTACGGTGCCAAGCAGGCCGTGTTCGGGATCGACACCGCGTTGAAGGCGATCAAGGACAAGAAGGCGCAGAAGGACCTGGCGCCCAAGGTCGAGACCACCGTCACGCTGATCACGAAGTGACGGCCCCGATGTCGCCGGCCCCGGAGCACGCGGGGGCCGCGTCGCCGCCCGTGCTGCTGACGGGCCGCGGCATCGGCAAGACCTACGCCACGCCAGTGCTCGCCGGCGTGGACTTCGACCTGCGCGCGGGCGAAGTGCTGGCCCTTACCGGCGAGAACGGCGCCGGCAAGAGCACGCTCTCGAAGATCGTCGCCGGGCTGGTGCGGCCCACTGACGGCACGCTGGCGCTGGCCGGGGCGCCCTACGCCCCCGCCACGCGCCAGGACGCCGAGCGCCTGGGCGTGCGCATGGTGATGCAGGAACTGAGCCTCGTGCCCACGCTCAGCGTCGCCGAGAACCTGCTGCTCGGCCGCCTGCCGAACCGCTTCGGCTTCATCCGCGGCGACGCGCTCAACGAGGCCGCCGCCAGGCAGATGGCGCTCATCGGCCTGCAGGACATCGACCCGCGCCTGCCCGTCAGCGCGCTGGGCGTCGGCTACCAGCAGATGGTGGAGATCGCGCGCAGCCTGGTCGGCGAGTGCCGGCTGCTGATCCTGGACGAGCCCACCGCCACCCTCACCTCGCGCGAGATCCGGCACCTGTTCCACCAGATCGAGCTGCTGAAGGCGCGCGGCGTCGCCATCGTCTACATCTCGCATCGGCTCGACGAGTTGCAGCAGGTAGCCGACCGCGTGATGGTGCTGCGCGACGGCCGCCACATCGACACCCGCGCCATGCGCGACCTCACGCAGACCGACATCGTGCGCAGCATGGTCGGCCACGACGTGCACGAAGGCCTGGATCGCGACGTGCGTACGCGCGGGAAACGCGCGCTCGCGGTACGCGGGCTCACGCGCGGGAGCGTCGTGCGCGACGTCTCGTTCGACCTCCACGCCGGCGAGGTGCTGGGCCTGGCCGGCCTCGTCGGCTCGGGTCGCACCGAACTGCTGCGCCTGATCGTCGGTGCGGACCGCAAGGACTCGGGCGACGTGCTGCTGGCCGATTCGACGGCCCCCACCAAGATCGCCTCGCCGGTGGACGCGGTGCGCGCGGGCATCGGTTTCGTCACCGAGGATCGCAAGTCGCAAGGCCTGCTGCTGCCCCAATCGATCCGCGTCAACGCGACGCTGGCCAACCTGCGCGCGGTCTCGCACCACGGCTGGCTGCAGCGCGCCGAGGAACGGGCCGAGGTCGAACGCCTGCGCGAGCTGCTGCGCGTTCGCAGCGACTCCATCGAGCAGCCCGTCGACCAGCTCTCGGGCGGCAACCAGCAGAAGGTGGTGTTCGCACGCTGGCTGCATCGGGGCTGCGACGTGCTGCTGCTGGACGAGCCCACGCGCGGCGTCGACATCGGCGCGCGCGCCGACATCTACGCGCAGATGGACAAGATGGCCGCCGACGGCAAGGCGCTGCTGATGGTGTCGTCGGACCTGCGCGAGCTGATGTCGCAGTGCGACCGCATCGGCGTGATGAGCGCGGGCAAGCTCGTGCGCATCTTCGAGCGCGCCGAATGGACAGAGCAATTGCTGCTGGAGGCCGCATTCAGCGCCTATACCGCCGCCGAGAAGGCAGCCCCACAAGAACAACCCGCATGATCTCGTCCAAACCCCTCACCACCCGCGCCGCCTTCACGAGTGCGATCGGCACCGTCGCCGGCCTGCTGGTGGCGCTCGCGCTGATGATCGGCTTCTTCAGCTGGCAGAGCGAATACTTCTTCACTGCCGACACCTTCATCACGATCGCCAACGACATCCCCGCCGTGGCCGTCACCGCGGTGGGCATGACCTTCGTGCTGATCATCGCCGGCATCGATCTGTCGGTGGGCTCGGTCATGGCGCTGGCCGCCGCGGTGGCCGGCATCGCGATGCTGCAGTGGCATTGGTCGCTGTTGCCCGCCACGCTGCTGGCAATGCTCGTCGGCCTGGTCGTAGGCGCCGTCAACGGCGCCATTACCGTCGCGTGGCGCCTGCCGTCGTTCATCGTCACGCTGGGGATGCTGGAGATGGCGCGCGGCGCCGCCTACCTCGCCACCGATTCGCGCACGCAATACATCGGCGGCAAGATCGAGTGGCTTGGCAAGCCGATCGTGGCCGGCCTGTCGCCACAGTTCTTCATCGCGATCGCCGTCGTCGCGGTAGCGCAGGTCGTGCTGACGCGCACGGTGTTCGGCCGCAGCCTGATCGGCATCGGCACGAACGAGGAAGCGATGCGCCTGGCGGGCGTCGACCCGCGACCGATCAAGGTCGCCGTCTTCGCGATCGCCGGCCTCCTTGCCGGCCTCGGCGGCGTGTTCCTGTCGTCGCGGCTCGAGGCAGCCGACCCGAACGCGGGTACCGGCGCCGAACTGGTGGTGATCGCGTCGGTGGTCATCGGCGGCACCAGCCTGATGGGCGGCCGCGGCTCCGTGGCGAGCACTTTCTTCGGCGTGCTGGTGATCTCGGTTCTGGAGGCCGGCCTTGCACAGATCGGTGCCAGCGAGCCGACCAAGCGCATCATCACCGGCTGCGTGATCATCATCGCCGTCGTGCTGGATACGCTGCGCGAACGCCGGAAGAAGAGCGCATGACCAGTCGTCCCCGCGGTCACGCCCAGGAGAGCGGTCGCGCCAACATCCGCGACGTGGCGGCGCGCGCCGGCGTGTCCGTCACCACCGTCTCGCACACGCTCAACGGCACGCGCTTCGTGAGCGAAGCCGCCAAGGCCAAGGTGCACGAGGCCGCGCACGCGCTCGACTACGTGCCCAGCGAGGTCGCGCGCGGGCTCAAGCACAACACCACGCGCACGCTGGGCATGCTGGTGCCCAACAACTCCAACCCGTACTTCGCCGAGATCATCCGCGGCGTCGAACACCATTGCTACGGCGCCGGCTACAGCCTGCTGCTGTGCAACTCCAACGACGACCCGCGACAGCAGGCCGACCACCTGCGCGTGCTCGCCGAACGCCGCGTCGATGGCATCGTGCTGGTGGCCTCGGGCGACGACGACGCGATCGTCGACGTCTGCAAGGACCTGCGCCTGCCGCTGGTGCTGGTCGACCGCGAGATCGACACCATCGCCGTCGACCTGATCGAGGTGGATCACGCCGCCGGCGGCGACCTGGCCACGGCCCACCTGCTGTCGCTCGGCCATGCGCGCGTCGCATGCATCGTCGGCCCGGCCGACCTGCGGCCCAGCCAGCAGCGCGAGGCCGGCTGGCGGCGGGCGCTCGAGCGCGCGGGCGTCACGCCGCGCGCGGACGAGATCGTGCGCGGCGACTTCGGCCCGGAGAGCGGCGCCGCCGCGATGCGCCGGCTGCTGAAGTCGACGCGGCCGCCGACCGCCGTGTTCGTCTGCAACGACATGATGGCCATCGGTGCGCTGCACGCGGCGCACGAAGCCGGCATCGACGTGCCGCGCCAGCTGTCCGTCGTCGGCTTCGACGACATCGAGCTGGCCGCCTACACCTCGCCGCCACTGAGCACCGTCGCCCAGCCCAAGGAAGCCATCGGCACCGGCGCCGCCGGCCTGCTGCTGGAGCGCCTGCGTGACGGTCGTACCGCGCCCAGCCGCGCGATCCTGCAACCCGAACTTCACCTGCGCGCGTCCACCGCACGTCCGCAGGCATGACATGATGAACATCCCCGACCCCACCCCGAGGGCGCGCCCATGAGCTCTTCCATCGTCGTTGTCGGCAGCCTCAACATGGACCTGGTCATGCGCATGGCGCGTGCACCGATCGGCGGCGAGACCGTGCCGGGTCTCGATTTCGCGATGCTGCCCGGCGGCAAGGGCGCCAACCAGGCCGTCGCGTGCGCCCGCATGGGGTCCAACGTGATCATGGTCGGGCGCGTGGGGATCGACCCGAACGGCGACGTGCTCAAGGCCGGCCTGGCCGCCGACGGCGTCGACGCGCGCGAGGTCCGCGGCCTCGCGTCGACGCACACCGGCGTCGCGTCGATCTGGGTCGAGGAGGACGGCCAGAACCGCATCGTGCTCTCGCCCGGTGCCAACGGCCTGCTCGATCCGGCCAGCGTCGCGCGGGCCAACACGATGATCGACATGGCCAGCATGCTGATCGTGCAGCTCGAAGTGCCGATTCCCGCGGTGCAGGCGGCGATCAACCGCGCCTTCGCAGCGCACGTGCCGGTGCTGCTGAACCCGGCGCCGGCCGCGCCGCTGCCCGAGTCGATGTGGGCGCAGGTCGACATCCTCGTGCTCAACGAAACCGAGGCCACGGCTTATGCGGGACTCGACGTGGTCGACCCGAACTCCGCCGCCGAGGCCGGCGCGTTGCTGCGCGCCAAGGGTCCGGACCGCGTGCTGGTGACGCTCGGCGCGCAAGGCGTCGTCGTCGTCGACGGCGGCGGCGCGCGCCACACGCCGGCCAAGAAGGTCAAGGCGGTCGACACCACCGCCGCCGGCGACACCTTCATCGGGGCGCTCGCGACCGCGCTGTGCGAAGGCCAGTCGCTGGATGACGCGGTCGCACTCGGCCAGGCCGCCAGCGCGCTGTGCGTGACGCGCCGCGGCGCGCAGACGTCCATCCCGTATCGCCGCCAGCTCGCCTCGCCGACCCCCTGAGGCTCACGCCATGAAACGCACGACGCTGCTGCACGCCGAACTGTCCGACGTCATCGCCCGCCTGGGCCACGGCGATCTGCTGGTGATCGGCGACGCGGGGCTGCCGATTCCGGACGGGCCGCGCCGCATCGACCTGGCCGTCAGCGCCGACGTGCCGCGGTTCCGGGAGGTGCTGGCGGCGGTGCTGGCGGAGATGCAGGTCGAGAGCGCGGTGATCGCCGACGAACTCGCGCCGGCCAATCCGGCCGTTCATCTCGAACTGCGCCGCCAGCTGGGCGACACGCCCGTCTCGACGTTGACGCACGAGCAGTTCAAGGCCGCCACGCGCGGCGCGCGCGCGATCGTGCGCACGGGCGAGTTTTCGCCGTATGCGAACGTGATCCTGCGGGCGGGCGTCGTGTTCTGATGCGGCGGTGCCGATGGCCTGCGGCCGTCCCAGGTGCCTGGTGAAGGACTGACCGCGGTCGTGCCGTCGCCACCGCGGCGATACTGGCTTCATTCTTGCCGCGAGGTCGCCACGCCAGTCCGTGCCCTGCCATCCTTGCTGTCTGTCACCACGCTGCTCGCTACCTCGCTCGCGTCGTGGCCAAGCGTCGCCAAGGACGACGCGTTGCTGCCCGAACTCACGTTCAAGCAGGAGGCTCGTGAGACGGAATTCATCCGCGCCCACTATTTCAAGTCGCCGTGCTTTCGCAATGCACGCCGTGCCGCGCCCCTGATGAAGGGCAAGGAAAACATGATCGTTCCCGCCTACAGCGTGGAGCTCGGACTGGACGACCCGACGCCCGACGGCAAGCTGCACGAGATCGCCGTGGCCCAGGATCACCGCCTGGCGTACTTCCAGGAATCCACAGGAATCCGCGATTCGCAGAGTGCACCGTGGCACGGGCCGGTGTCGCTCGAGGCTTGCCTGAAGCAGGTGCTCACCGGCGACGCGGATCACTGACGGGCTGGCGTTCCGCCCTGTCCTTGAGATGCGCCGGCAACGCCATGGCGACGGAGAGGCGAGGTTGTTTCAATACGCGTCCCACCGGGTCGAGTAAGGGGCGTCAACGCATAACATGTGTCCCTTTCGGCATGCACCGGAGCAGACATGACACTTGCAGCGCTCGAGCGAGCACCCCGTCGGGAAAGAACGTCGAATCACCGTGGCGCCCCGACACTCGCGTGTGCCGCGGCCCTGCTCGCCATGGTGGGCTGCCACGCCGGCGCATCGACCGACGCGGCCGCCAGCAGCCCGTCACGCTCGGCGTCCGACCCCAAGGTCCAGGCCCTGCTGGACAAGACACGCAAGAACCTGGTGTTCATCCAGGGCGGGTCGTTCCAGATGGGCGATTTCGGGCCGATCGATTCGCCGGAAAAGCTGCCCTACAGCGGCCAGCAGGACAACAAGGCCCTGCACAAGGTGACCCTGGACAGCTTCTCGATGAGCGCTTTCAAGACCACCTATGCCGATCTGGACATTTACAGCGAGGCGATCGGACAGTCGAAGATCGGCACGGACAAGTCCACGCTTCGCTTTCGCTATCCGACCGCCGCGGGCGGCCTTGATTGGCGCCAGGCTCGCGACTACTGCCAGTGGCTTGGCACGCAACTCAAGCTGCCTATGGACCTGCCGACCGAAGCCCAATGGGAGTACGCCGCACGCAACCGCGGCCAGATGGTCCTGTTTTCCACGGACAACGGCAAGGTCGAGCCGGGAAGAAACGTCTGGGAATACCAGCAGCGGCTCGACTACATCGAAAAGAACAACCTGAACGGCTACAGCCCATCCCTGCCTCTGGGTCAGTTCCCCGCCACCCCGCTGGGCTTGCGCGACATGATGACGGACGGATTCGAATGGATGCTGGATTGGTATGCCGCCGACTACTACACGGTGTCACCTGCAAAGAATCCGCAGGGACCGGCATCGGGCACGGAACGGGTTCTCAGGAGCACCCAAGGGAGCAGCGGCGCAGCGCTGTCGTTCGGCGACGGAATGACGATTGCCCGCGCCCACCGGCTGCCCGACCCGCCTTCCATCGACCTGCTCACGGGGAAGCCCGAAGCCGGACACAACATGTCCGGCGACACCACGGCCCGCTGCGTCGTCAACAGCCCCGTCGAGTCCAAGACGGCTCCGTGACAGGCTGCGGCAACGCATAGGCGCAGGACGCGAGTTTCCCGGGCTGCTCAGACCAGCGAAGAGCCCGGATCGCCAGCCATCGCCTCACCCAGTCCTGCCGTCTGGATGACTCCGAAGCGAGGATGCTGCGCGTCCTCATCCAGTGGATACAACTCGAACTCGCGTGAGTCGAGGGCGGCGATGCGATAGCCCTTCGGGAATTTTTCGCGCAGGGCTGCCCGGTACTTTAGATACGTATCCAGGTATTTGTTGCCGGACCCCTTTTCCTTGCTGACAGGCTTTGCGACCGGACCGGTTTCGTTCAAGGCCTCGAACACGGACGGCAGATCGGCCAGCGATATCCCGTCGTTCAGGAAGCGCAGGACGTCGCCCTCGTTCTTGCCGGAGGGCCGCGCGCTCTTGGTCCCCTGCGCCGTCATGTGCTGCATGACGTTGTCCCAGCAGGACGCGGTCAGCACGGTGGCCATGATCTTGCAGACCGCCTGCTTGTGACTGGGCAGATAGTGGATCTCGGGGTTCAGCCAAGTGCCCTCGCTGAGGTTGGCCCCCGGGATGTCGCGCAGATGACTCGGGGTGCCGTGCCGGGTGAGCTGGTAGAGCAGCATCCCGCGCGTCTCCGGCGTCGCATGGGTCAGCCAGGCAGGCCCTCGATTGAGGCTGTCCACCATGGCTTGGCGCGCCTTGGCCTGTTCGATCTGCTCCAGATATTGATCGAACGCGGCATTGACGTTCTTCGTCAGCTCCTCGATCCGGGGGGCCAGGGGCGAGCCCTCGCCGACACACATCAACATGAGTTTCGACAGCGCGCCGAAGGCTACCTTGTCGAAATACACCAGCTCCTTGAATCCCGAGTTCAACAACTGGTAGCTCACCCATTTCGCGAACTCCAGCACCTTGTTCGCGTTGACGGTGAACTCGAGCGCGCCTTTCGCACCCAGGCCCCAGCAGAGCCGTGCAGCCGCGCGGATGCGGAACTTGCCGCCCGCCATATAGATCATCAACTGCGCGGTCGCACCCGCACCGGCGTTGGCTGCCAGCGTTGCGGAGATCTCCGCGAAGCTCACGAACTCCTTCGCCTCGGGTGGCAGCCACTGCATCGCGCCGCCCGGCGTGATGCCGCCCTCCACGCCGGCGAAAGCATCGATCTCGACCTTCACGCCGTTCAAGTTCTCGGGCGTCTTCGCGTAAGGCCCGTCGGCTTCGAACTTCGGCAACTTCGTCTTCGGATCGATCAACTTCCTGTAGGTGTCAGCCGGATCTTGCCGGATGGCCTGGATCGCCTGCTTGCCGCCCGACATCGTCACGCCAACGGTGCCCGTGGCCGTGATCTTCGCCCCGGCGAATCCGTAGAGTTCGCACGTGATCACGAAGCGGACCGCGCCGAGATCCTCTCCAGCGAACGACATCATCCACCCCTTGAGCGACGGCGCCGCCCAGCGGCCCGTCATCTTGCCTTCGCACAGCACCAGCTTGCCTTGCAAGTTGCCCTGGATCTGTGCGGTCTTCTTGCTCCAGTCGATCTCCGAACTCGCACCCGCGCAACCCACCAGGCGCAGCCACTGGGCTTCGGCTTCCACCTCATAGGTGTCGCTCTTGAGCAGCGAGTTCGAGTACTCGTTGCCGGCGAGGTCCAGCAGGTTCAACACGTGCGGATCGCCCTTCCACTCCTTCTTCGACTTGATGCTGGTCGAGATCTTGGCGAATGACTTCTTCAGCTCCTCGAGGTTCAACGATTCCGACTTGATCGTCTTCGTCTGCTGGGCCGCGCCCAGCGCCTTGTCTGACTTGATCGTGAGCTTGTATTCGGTCTTGTTGATCCGCTTGGCCTTGAGCTGCAGGTACTTGTCGGTCTTGAGGTAGCGCCGGCGCAAGCCGATGCCCGAACCCGCGCTGCCCTTGCCCTTGTTGTAGGTCTCGAGCGTGACCACCTCTTTCAGGTCGGCGACCTTGGAGAAGTTCTTGTTCAGCTCGGTCTTGACCTTGTCCTCAGCGATGCCCAGCGCCTTTTCCGCAGCGGCGATGTCGGCTTCGTTCTGCGCCTCGAGCGCCCGGCTCAGATCCAGCTTGGCGAGGTGCGAGGCCTCCATCACCTTCTCCAGGCGCCCGCTCATCTCCTCGAACTCGTCATAGTCGCTCTGCGGCACCATGATCAGTTCCTGGTCGGACGGCGAGATCAGGACGGGCAGGCTTGCCTTGCCCGCGAGATTGGCCTGGTGATCCGGCTTGGCGGCCGTGGTGGCGCGCACGGTCTTGAACGGCACCTCGTACAGTTCGACATCCTGCCCCTCGATCAGCGGCTTCAGTCGCGGGCTGGGTACCTTGACCGAGGCACCCGGCAGCTCGAATTTGAAGACCAGCGTGCTGGCGCAACGGACCAGCGCCGTCTCACCCTTGGCGTCGGTCGATCCCACGACCTTCTTCTTGTCGAAATCCAGGGCCACCGCCTCCCTGCCCTGGTCATCCAGCGTGTACGCGGTGAACTTCGCACCTGCCATGGGTTTGTCGCCGGGATGGGTCTGGAACCGAAGCTTGAAGTACGGCTTGATGCGCAGGTTCTTGACCGTCTTGCCGTTGTCGGTCACCGGGCCCAGCGAAATCTGCGGCGCGTACTGACTCTCCTCGACCACGTCCGGGGGCGTCCAGCCGCCGCCGGTCTTGCGCACCTGCAGCCGGTACTGGCTTGCGCCCGGCAACGAATTGAAGTCGGCCGTCTCGCCCTGCGCATCGGTCTGCCCCGCCGCGAGGATGGCCAGTCCGTCAGTGACGACCTGGTAGTGCACGCCGACGCACGGGTAGTCGACGTCGCGATCCTTGTAGAACAGCTTGAACCTGCCGGAAGACATGACTGAGAACTCTTGTTTTCTTGTCTGTGATGAGGTGAGGTGGCCTACTGCGAATCCATCAGATAGCCTTCGTGATCGGCATCGTCGATGTAGAGATGCACGCTCTCGGGGCGATCGGTGACCACCTGCTCTGTGCGACCCTGCGCGTCGGTCGTTCCGGACTTCAGCGTCCCGTCGGCCATCAGCATCGCGTAGGACTTGTTCGCGAGCGGATCGCCGGTGGCGCCGCGGGCGACGAATCGCAGGTAGTGCTTGACGGGTTGGAGGGCAGCCGTTGCGAGTTGAAGGTCCGGCGCCGACGCCGCTGCTCCTGAAGTGAGGTTCTTCATCCCCGCCTTGAACTCCACCGATCCCGGTGCATTGATGGTGATGCTGCCCGAATCGATCTGGATGGCTGCCCCCGCGGCCGCCAGCAGCACCTGCTTGGGCGACGCAACCAGTATGTTGGTCTTGGTGCTCGTGACATCGATGGCGCCACTGGATGTCAGTCGCGTCGCCCCCGTGTTGCTCGACGTGACGACGCTGCCGCTGGCAGCATGCAACGCGATGCCCGTCTCCGTGTTCGGCTTCGCCGAATCCGACGCCATGCCGTACGTGTAGAGGACGACCCCATCCTTGGCCACCGTCGCATGATTGCCCTGCGCGATCGCGTGCAAGTCCTGCCCCGCGCTCATTGTGACGTGCGCGCCCGCGCTGATCACCGCGGACGCCGGCGTGAACAAGCCGATGCCCGAGGGCGCGGCCAGCACCAGTTCCGGCCGATCCCAGGCCGCGACGTCACCGAGGCCGCCGTCGATGGCGACGATGTTCTCGTCGCCTGAGTCGTCATCGCCCGAAGATTCGGACGAATCCGTGCCTTGCAGGCTGTCAATCAACGCGTACAGGCCTTTCTCCACCGGCAAATGTCTGGCGGTGTCCTTGGCCGTCGCCCCCGCCACCGCCGGCTCCGTCGCCAGCTTCGCGTTGTGCGCCTGCGCCGACTCGGCCAGCGTGTGGATCAGGCTCTGCGCCGACTGCAGCAATTGTTGGGGCACATCGGCCTCCAGTTGCAGTCCGCCCGTCGTGCTCGCCCCTTGCGCGTGCGCGCTCACGAGCAGGCCCGCGCCCGCGCGCAGCGCGCCGTGCGCGCCCGAAGCCAGCTCCAGGCCGTGGCCGCGCGGCGCGAGGCGCTGGTTGTCTTGTTGCTGCAGCAGCGAGCCGAGTTGCAAACGCGTGGCCTGCGTGGTCGTCGACAGCTCGATGCGGTTGCCCGCGCCGCTGTCGTCGAACACCAGCTGATTCGAGCCGCCCAGGCCCGACGTGCTGGCGCCGAGCTCCTGGCTCTTGTGGCCCAGCATGACGGCGCCGTGCTGGTGGCCCTCGAAGTCGCCCGCGGCCTGCTGGCCCGGGAACCACGCGGGCGCGTTGCCGCTCGCTCCTGCCGCGCCGCCGGCCACCTGGTTGCCTTGTGCATCGGGGGTGCCCTGGCCGTTGTAGACGGCACCGATGACGACGGGGCGATCGATGTCGCCGCCCGTGAAGGCGACCAGCACCTCTTGGCCGATGCGCGGCGTGAACACCGCACCGAAGTTGCCGCCGGCCTGGGTCTGGCCGACACGCACCCACGTGAAGCTGCCCGCCGATGCCGGCGCGTTGTCGCTGTCGCCCGCGCTCAGGCGATGGCTGGAGTCGCCGCCGCGCTGCCAGTGGAATTGCACGCGCACGCGGTTGTCGCGGTCGGTGTGCAGGTCGCCATTGCCGCTTGGTCCACTGGCCCCCACGACGATCGCGGTCTGCGTGCCACGCACCGAGGGGCGCACATTGAGGCGCACGTCGGGTTGCGACAGCGAGGCCATCGCGTGGGTATCGAACATCGACGGGTGCGCCACGATGGCGCGTTCGTCGATGCGGCCGAACACGCCGAAGCGGCCGTCCGCGGCCACCGCGTGCGGCTGCTGGTCGGTGCTGCCCACGCGCACCGGCACGGCCAGCGGCTGCACCAGCAGCGCGGCCTCGTGCAGCGGTGTGTCGTCGTCGCGCGCAGGCTGGCCGCCCTTGCCCTGGTCGCGCAGGATGGCTTGCGCCAGGCCCACGAAGCGGGCCTTCTCGTCGGCCGAGAAGTTGTTGCGCGCACGGTGCTGCGCGGCCAGCACGACGAAGGTGTCGCGCGCCGGGTCGGTGCCGTCATGGCGCGCGTGGTCGAGCAGGGTGAACGACGTGCCGGCCTGCGCGCGCCGCCACGGGCCTCGCGCCAGCGCGCGCGTTCGCACCGCCGCGAGGGCTTCGGCCTGGCGCGAAGCCAGGCGCTGTCCCTGGGCCATGTCTTCGTAGGCGTAGGCGCCGGGCACATCGATGATCGCGAGTTCGCTCATCGGCGCCGCGTCGCCGGCCGTCGCTTCCACGGGTCGCGCGCCGAGCCCGCGATGGTCGCGGCTGCGCATCGCCACGCTGGCGCTGGCCACGCGGCCGATGCTGGTCCAGCGCTCGAGGCTGTCCTCGCCCAGCGTGTGGTCGCTGGCCGTGAAGCGTACCGCCGGCTGCACGTTGGTCGCGAAGGCGTCGTTGTGGTCGGCGATCACCAGCGTGTGGCTGCCGAGACTGGCGCTGGTCGTGTCGCCGGTGTGTTCCCACCAGCAGAACAGGCCCTCTTCGCGCATCAGGCGCAGTGCGAAATCGAGGTCGCTCTCGTGGTACTGGATGCACAGGCTGCGCTTCGGGTAGACGCTCGCGTCGGCCAGGTCCCAGCGCCACGCGGGCACCAGTCGGCCCTGTCCGTCGTAGCCACCGAACAGGTCGTCAAGGATCTGCGGCACGCTCATGTCCTGGAACGCCCAGGCGTCGACGTTGTGCGCCAGCGCGGAGAGCCACGGCTCGATCACGAGGCGGTAGCGCGCCAGGCCGCCGTCGCTGCCCATCAGACCGGCGGCGACGATGTGGCCGTGCCACGGACGCATCTCGAACGCGTTGTCCTGGCACAGCAGTTCCACCAGCGCGGGCTGGCCGATGAGTGTCTTCAACTCGAGGTGCGCGTCGCTCGCGAGCGCATGCACGACGAGGCGCAGGCCGGTGCGTGCGGGGCCCAGCGAGGCGTCGAAGGCCCAGGCGGCGTTGGCGTCGACGGCCATCGCGGAGCCGCCGTCGAACTCGGCGTCACCCAGCGCCGGACCGTTGCCCGGACCGACGCCTTCCCAGCCCTCGATGTCTTCGGCGAACAGCACGTCGGCGCCCAGCGGCGTGTGCACGCGCAGCAGTCGCTGCGATTGCGTCAGGCCGCCCAGCAGCCCCGACAGCGCGGATGCGGCATCCCGGAGCAGGCTCAGTGGATCCATGTCGGATGCCTCATGCGACCGTGTACTTGAAATCGCCGTTCTTGCCGGCAGTGACCTTGATGCGGTTCACCGCGCGGCCGTCGGCCATGCGCGCCAGCACGTGACCGGCGATCTCGGGCAACAGGGTGCCGTTGAGGATGTGGTCGACGTTGCGCGCACCGGTGTCCACCTCGGTACAGCGCGCGAGCACGGCATCGACCAGCTTCGCGTCGTAGACGAACTCGGCCTGGTGGTTGACGCCCACGCGTGCGGCGATGCGGTCGAGCTTCAGGCGGATGATCTTTTCGAGCGCGTCGTCGCCGATGGCGTAATACGGGATCACCTTCATGCGGCCCAGGAAGGCCGGCTTGAACGTCTTGTACAGCACCGGACGCAGCGCCTCGGCCAGGTCGTCGGCCGACGGGTACTCGGCCGGCGTCTTGTTGATGCAGGCCTGCATGATCTGGGAGGAGCCGACGTTGCTGGTGAGGATGATCACGCAATTGCGGAAGTCGATCTCGCGACCCTCGGCGTCGTCGAGCACGCCCTTGTCGAACACCTGGTAGAACAGCTCCAGCACGTCCGGATGCGCCTTCTCGGCCTCGTCCAGCAGCACGACGCTGTAGGGATTGCGGCGCACGGCCTCGGTCAGCACGCCGCCTTCGCCATAACCTACATAGCCCGGGGGCGAGCCCTTCAGCCCGCTGACGCTGTGCGCCTCCTGGTACTCGCTCATGTTGATCGTCACCAGCTTGCGCTCGCCGCCGTACAGCAGCTCTGCCAGCGCCAGCGCCGTCTCGGTCTTGCCGACGCCGCTGGGCCCGACGAACAGGAACACGCCCTTGGGCTTGTTCGGATCCTCCAGGTTCGCGCGCGACGTCCGCACGCGTTGCGCGATCGCCTTGATCGCGTGCGTCTGGCCGATCACGCGGGCTTCCAGCAGTGGCTCCATGCCCAACACCGTCTTCAGGTCGTCCTTGACCATCTTGCCCAGCGGAATGCCGGTCCATGCGGCGACGATGCTGGCCACCACGCCGCCGTCCACTTCGACGGGCACCAGCGTGTGTTCGGTCTGCAGCTTCGCCAGTTCGGCGAGCTTGCCCTTCAACTCGGTGGCCTTGTCGGCCGGCGTCGCATGGCCGCCTTCGAGGCCCTCGCGCAGCGCCTGCACCTCGGCGACGAGCGTGCGCTCGGCCGCATGACGGGTCTTCAGTTCGTCGACAGTCTTCTTGGCGACGTCGCGGTCCTGGGCCAGCGTCTTCAGGCGCGCGTCGTGCGGCGTGCCGCTGGCGGCCTCGCGTTCGAGGCCACGCACCTCGGCATCCAGGCGCTCGAGGTGCTTGCGCAGGTCCTCGATCGCAGCCGGCGTCGCGGCCTGCCCCAGCGCCACCTTGGCACACGCGGTGTCGAGCACGCTGATCGCCTTGTCGGGCAGCTGGCGGCCGGTGATGTAGCGGGCGGACAGGCGCACGGCCTCGGTGATCGCCTCGTCGCGGATGCGCACGTTGAAGTGCTTCTCCATCAGCGGCGCCATGCCGCGCAGCATCGCGGCCGCCAACGGCTCGGTGGGCTCCTCCACCTTCACGACCTGGAAGCGGCGGGCGAGCGCGGCGTCCTTCTCGAAGTACTTCTTGTACTCGCTCCACGTGGTGGCCGCGATCGTGCGAAGTTCACCGCGCGCGAGCGCCGGCTTGAGCAGGTTGGCCGCGTCGTTCTGGCCGGCCTGGCCGCCGGCGCCGATCATCGTGTGGGCCTCGTCGATGAACAGCACGATCGGGTGCGGGCTCTTCTTGACCTCGTCGATCACGTTCTTCAGGCGGTTCTCGAACTCGCCCTTCACGCTGGCGCCGGCCTGCAACAGTCCCAGATCCAACGTGTGCAGCGACACGCCCTTCAGCGGATCGGGCACGTCGCCTTCGGCGATGCGCAACGCCAGGCCTTCGACCACCGCCGTCTTGCCGACGCCGGCCTCGCCGGTGAGGATCGGGTTGTTCTGGCGACGGCGCATCAGGATGTCGATCGCCTGGCGGATCTCCGCCTCGCGGCCGATCACCGGGTCGATCTTGCCGTCGCGCGCGCGTTGCGTCAGGTTGGTGGTGAACTGGTCGAGCGCCGGGGTGCGGTTGTCGACCGCGGGCGCGGCCTGCTCGTCAGCCGCGTCGCTCTCGCCGCGCGGCGCGGTCGATTGGCGCGCCTCGCGTGAACCGCGCGTGGCCTCGTCGAGCTTGTGCTTGAGCTGGTCGACGTCGATGCGCGCGAACAGCGCGCTGGTGCGGTACGCGATCTGCGCCAGGCCGGGCTCGGTGAGCAGCGCCAGCAGCAGGTGCGCGCTTCGGATGCGCGCATCGTGCGCATCGAGCGACGCGATCAGCCACGCGTGCTCGAACAGCGTGGGCAGGCGCGAGCTGAACACCGGCGTACGGGTGTTGCCGGTCTTGAAGCCCTGCAGCTCGCGTTCGAGGTCACGCGTCAGGCCGGAGGTGGACACGTCGAAGCGGCGGCACAGCACGCCGACGTCGGAGTCGGCCACTTCCAGCAGCGCGAGCAGCACATGCTCGATGTCGACCTCGTGATGGCCGCGCGCCATCGTGATGGCCGCGGCGCGCTCGGCGGCGGTGCGGCAGGTGTCGTCGAGCTTGGAAACGAGCGTCTTGAGGCTGGTGCTCATGGGTCGGTGTCTTGGGAATCGTTCGTGTGGATCAGGGGGCGCGCGTCAGGCGGCCAGCGCGTGAAGGTCGTAGGCGGCCTCCTCGCGGTCGTCGGTGCAGGGCTGCGTGACCAGGTAGCTGTCCCAGCCCAGGCGGGGCCCGGCGCCGTCGGACAGCGTGGCGCCGACGACGTCGGCGCCACGCACGATCAGGCGCACTTCGTATTCGAGGCTGACGCCGCTGACCAGCGTCAACAGCTCGCGCAGCGCGAGCGCGGCAGGTCCGCCAGGCAGGAAGCGCTGGTGCAGCGTGCGGGTCATCGGGCCGATGCTCACGCGGGCGCGCAGGTCGCGCTGCCACACGCGCGGGCCGAGCAGCGTGTCGTGGCCCAGGCGGAACCCGGTCTCGCCCAGCGTGACCTGGCAGTCGTCGTCGAGCTCGAACCAGCGGCCGACGAACTGCGTCACGCGCACCGGCACGCCGAAGTAGTCGGCCAGCACGCGTTGCAAGTGAGGGGCGCTGACGGCGCGGCGTTGGAGCAGGCCCGAGTAGAACGCCAGCGCGTCGTCGGCCACGCCACCCTCGTCGCCGTGCAGGCGCCGGCGCAGCGCGGGCTCGCCGAGTCCGGCGAGGCTCATCACCAGCGGCAGGTAGCGCTCGCGTCGGTCGGCCTCGAATTGCAGCGGCAGCCGGTGCTTGCGCCAGGCCTCATGGAACAGCGTGACGGCGCGGTGCTGGAAGATGTCGAGAAACGCGCGCGCGGCGCCGTCGCGTCCGCCGCTCTCGCGCTGCGCGAATTGCTCGCTGTAGGCCAATGGCAGCGCGCCGGTGGCGCCCAGCAGGCCCATGAACGCGGGCGTCAGTTCGACGCGCTCGAGGTGCTCGTGCGATCCGGGGCGACGCACCGTCGCCGGCGCATCGCCGGCCGCGCCATCGGCGGGCTCGTCGGCGCGCACCTGGCTTTCGATGCCGACGATCTCGCTGGCCGGGAACGACAGCGACAGCGAATTGCGGAAGCGGATCGCCGGGCGATCCTCGGCGGGCAACTGCCGCAAGTGGCCATGCAGCAGGCGCACCGCCTGGTGGAACTCGAAGCGCTGCGGCTCGTCGAGCAGGCGGTCGATCGGACTCGCGTCGGGCGCGCGCATGCCGGTGCGCACGGGCGCGGGACGTGCGGCCGGCGCCTCGTCGACGGGCTCGAGTGCGAGGTCGGTCATAGCAGCGGCTCTTCTCCGCTGCGGCGCGCGCAGGTGACCAGCACCTCGCCGGAGCGCGACGACACGAGCTTCAGTTGGGTGAAGCTGTTGATGTGGACGTACAGCGCGAAAAAGCGGTCGAGCACCTGCGCGAACAGGTGCAGCCCGGTGCCGACGAAGCTCTGCTCGTCGATCGTCAACCGGATCTCGGTGCCGCGCACCAGCGTCGCGAACGGTGCGCCGTCGAGGAAGGCCTGCGCCGGCTTGTAGTCCACGGCGACGATGCCATCGAGCGTGCGCTGGTTGACGGTGCTGCGCGGCAGGTCGTACAGGCGCAGCATCTCCTTCAGTGCGTCGATGCCGCTGCCAGTGAGCGACAGGTGGTTCAGCGACAGCTGCGAGATCAGCCGCCAGAGCAGGCCCTTGCCCGTCTCGAATCGGTACGGCGGCGTCGGCTTGCGCAGCAGACGGATCTCGCGCCAGGCACCGCCGCCCTCGGCGAACAGGTCACCACCTGGATTGCCGATGCTCATCTGCGCCGGCAGGTCGCGGTTGGTCGCGCGCACGTCGATCGACAGCGTGTCGGTCTGCGGCAGGGTCGGATCGAAGTCGAGGTCGACCAGGCCGATCTCGGTCTCGAAGCCGGGGCTCTGGCCTTCTGCCGCGTTGCGATGCGAGAACCAGTAGCGGCCCATCGCCTCGCCGTCGCGCAGCAGGTCGTCGTGCTGCAACGAGTAGAACGGCTTGAAGGTCTGGATGGTCTCGCCCGCCGCCGTCTGGTGCACGCGGTAGACGCGGTCGATCGCGTAGACCTCGTGGCCGAACGCACGGCGGCCGTCGGGCAGCACCGCGTGCATCGTGGACGCCTGCGTGATGCGGATCGGGTCGGCGCGCGTGGAAAACAGGTTGGTGACCGGCGCGCAGCCGATGACGAGGTTGTTCGCACCGACGACCTCCAGCAGGCGCGCGTCGTCGCTTTCCTTGCGCAGGCCGCCCAGCGACAGGTGCAGCCCCAGCGTGCGGCCGGTGGCGCGCAGCGCGGCCTCGGGCAACGGCAGGTCGATGAAGTTGAACTTCTCTGGAAACGCGAAGTACTCGGTCAGCAGGCGGTACGCGGTGTGCGAGCGCGCGTCGAAGTCGACCAGCGCGTCCTCCTCGCCGAGGCCCACCAGGCGTGGCTTGGCCGCGGTATCGACGTTCCACGCGCCGACCTGCCCCGCCTGCACCATCGTCGCCAGCACGCGGCTGGTGAGTGATTCGCGCAGCGCGGTGACGAGCGACGGGTCACCGTCGATGTACAGGCGGATGTGGTCCGTGCCCAGCGTGGCCCAGCTGGCCTGCGGCGAGGTGAGTTCGAGCTGGATCGACAATGTGGCGGTGGCCTGGCGCGGCACGTCGGTGCCGGTGGGCGCGGTGGCGGTGCCACGGAAGCCGACCGAGGCCACGCGCACCGGCAGCAGCTGCGCCGTGCTGGTCGTGCGGAACTTGCAGGTGACGCCGCGCAGCGGACGCGTGTGAAGCTGGGTGCCACGCGGGATCGTCGCGGCGCGGCTCAGTTGCGCGGCGCCGCTGCCGACGTCGAAGCAGGCGATGGCGCTGGCCGGCAACGGTCGCAGGTAGTGCGGATAGAGCAGGTCGAGGAACGATTCGGCGAACAGCGGGAAGTCGTCGTCGAGCCGCTTGTGGATGCGCGAGCTGAGGAGCGCGAACGCCTGGATCATGCGTTCGACGTGCGGATCCTGGAGCACCTCGCCGCTGACGGCCAGGCGTCCGGCGACACGCGGATAACGGCGGCCGAACTCCTCGGCATGCGAACGCAGGAATGCGAGCTCGCGTTCGTAGTGGGGCAGCAGGTCCTGCATGATCAGGTTGCCTTCATGCGGCGGCAGCGACGGACAGCGCGCGCGGACGGCTGCGCGAGACCGCGTAGCGGTGCGAACCCGGGTGCAGCACGGCGTCGAACGCCACCGGCTCGGTGCTCGGGGTGAGCTTCAACTTCGCACGAATGGAAAAGCGCAGGCCGCCGCCGACCTCGGCGCTGTCGTGCACGGTGACCTCCACCTGCACGAGGCGTTGCTCGTGATCGGCGATGGAACGGCGAATGGATTCGGTGATGCGCAGGCGGTCGCGATCGCTGGCCACGCTGAGCGAGGTGATGTCGGTGAGGCCGAACGTCAGCAGCGAGCGCGCGGCCTGCGGAAAGGCGGCGATCTGGGTCGGCTCGAAACTCGGACGCGCGTTGAGCAGCGTCTCGATGTCGCGCGCGACGGACTCCTTGACCTGCTCGACGTTCATGCGCGGCGTCGTGCCGCGACCCTGCGCGTCGACGTCGGTCGCGAGCAGCTTGTCCAGCAACGAGGGGGCGAACAGGTTCATGGCGGCAGCGAGGCGGAACAGGCGGCGGGGAAAACAGAACGGCGGAATGCCCATCGAAACGATTGGCAGACCGCCGCTCTCGAGGTTCGGGGCAGGCGCGCAGGTGATGACAACCCATGCGCCCGAGCCGACAACGGCGCGTCTTCTTAGACGGCGACGTTCTTGCGCAGGTCCCAGCCGGCGACGCCCGTCGAGGTCGACGAACCGTCCATCTTGTGCTGCTTGTATTCCCAGGTGATCTTGCCGTACTTCAGACCGAAGGTCTGGGTCGGCAGTTCACCATCGGCCACCACGGTGTTCGACGACGAGACGACGACGTTCTCGAGGACGACCTTGTAGTAGTCGACGCGGGTCTGCGACGTCGACGTCGCGTTCGAGCCGCCATAGGCGCGGTAGAACGTGATGTAGACCTTCGGGTAGACCGTACCGGCCGAGCTGGCGCGGTTCAGCTTCGGCGTGGCCTTGTCGATGTCCTTGACCATGACGATCTCGCCATGCTCCGTACGCTCGGCGGTATGACCACCGGCGGACGAGGCACTGGACGACTTCGGCTGGCTCAGCAGATGCTGAAACGACGAGATTTCGATTTCGTTGGCGTGCTGGGTGTCGGTGCTGTCACCTTGCAGCTCAGTCGCGCCATCGAACTTGAGATAGATATCTTTCATTGGAAGCAATCCTCCTTGCGGTTGAGTGATCTCGACCCGGCCTCGCCCGGGTAGGGCGTGGCCCGGCGGGATTTATCCCTGTTGGGATCCAGGCAGCTCGGCGACGAGACGCAACGAAACAGAGAGTTCGTCGAGCTGGAAGTGGGGGCGCACGAACGACACGGCGCGGTACGAGCCGGGGCGGCCGGGGATCTCGGACACCTGCACGCTGGCCTCGCGCAGCGGGTAGGCGGCCTTGGTCTCCTGCGTCGCGTTGTCGTCTTCGACGACGTACTGGCGGATCCAGCGGTTCAGGTGTTCCTCGACGTTCTGCGCCGACGCGAAGCTGCCCACCTTGTCGCGCATCAGCGCCTTCAGGTAGTGCGCGATGCGGCAGACGCTGAACATGTACTGCAGCTGCGACGACAGCACGGCGTTGGCGTTGGCCGCGTCCGAGTCGTACTTCTTGGCCTTCTGCGCGGACTGCGCGCCGAAGAACGCCGCGTAATCCGTGTTCTTGCAATGCACCAGGGGCATGAAGCCGAGGTCGCTCAGTTCCTTTTCGCGACGATCGGTGACGGCCACCTCGGTGGGGCACTTCAACGCCACTTCGCCTTCGTCGGTCTTGAACGTGTGCGTGGGCAGGTCTTCCACGAGGCCGCCGCCCTCGACGCCGCGGATCGCGGCGCACCAACCGTAGTTCTCGAACGCCGCCGTCAGTCGCGCACCCATCGCGTAGGCCGCGTTGACCCACAGGTACTTCGAGTGATCGGTGCCGTCCACGTCCTCGACGAAGTTGAACGACTCCACTGCAGTGCCGTCCTTCGGATTGAACGGCAGCCGGCCGAGAAAGCGCGGCAATGCCAGGCCGACGTAGCGCGAATCCTCGGACTCGCGGAACGAGCGCCACTTGGCGTAGTCGACGGTGTCGAACACCTTGGACAGGTCCCGCGGCTTGCCGAGGTCCTGGTAGGACTCGAGGCCGAACAGCTCCGGCGACGCGGCCGAGATGAACGGCGCGTGCGCGGCGGCGGCGACGTGGCTCATCTGCTCGACGAAGTACATGTCTTCCGGCTGGCGCGAGATCTCGAAGTCGCCGATCAGCGTGCCGAACGGCGCACCGCCGAACGTGCCGAATTCCTCTTCGTAGACCTTGCGGAACAATGCGCTCTGGTCGAAATCGATCGCCGAGCGGAAGTCCTTGATCAGTTCCTTCTTCTGGGCGTTGAAGAGCTTGATCTTCATGCCCGAGCCAGTGGAGGTCTGGGCGCACAGGTAGTGCAGGCCGGTCCAGCTCGACTCGAGCTTCTGGAACGCCTCGTTGTGCATCACTTCGCTGAGCTGCGCCGAGATCAGGCGATCGAGCTCGGCGACACGCGCGTCGAGCGTGACGCTGAGGTTGTCGGACACGACGACCGTGCCTTGCATCACCTCGCGCACAAGCTCGGAGATGATGTCCTTGGCGCGCGCGTGCTCGACGTCGGAACGTGCGACCTTGCTCTGGTCGACGATCTGGTCCAGCAGGCTGCCTTCCGCGTGGCGGGCTTGCGGTGCGACCGCGGCGGACGTGGTGGTTTCAGCCATCGCTTATTCCTTGGTTTCGGCGCTGAGTTGCGCCAGCTTCTCGGTATTGGTCAGGATGTCCGAGAGGATGTCGTCGAGCTTCTCGTTGCCGGCCAGCTTGTTGCGCAGGTCGGAGAGACGCGTGCGTGCCTCGAGCAGCTTGCGCAGCGGCTCGACCTGTTGCACGACGGACTCGGGACGGAAGTCCTCCATCGACTTGAACTCGAGATTGACGGCGAACTCGCCGCCATCGGCGTTCAGCTTGTTCTTGACCCGGTACGACGACTTCGGGCTCATGCCCGACATCACGTCGTCGAAGTTGTCGAGGTCGACGTTGACGAACTTGCGATCCTTCAGCTTGGGCAACGGCTTGTCCGCGTCGGGCTGGCCCGAGAACTCGCCCAGCACGCCGACGACGAAGGGCAGTTCCTTCTTCTCGATCGCGTCACCCACCTGAACGTCGTAGGTCAAATGCACGCGGGGCGGGCGAACCTTGCCGAGCCGGCTTTGCACGCTGTCTTTCTTGGCCATGTCGTTTCCTTTCAGGCGTCTAACGAAGGCTGGTTTCCCAGCCGGGTGTTCACTTCAACTTACTTCAACTTGTCGAGCGGATTGCCCGCAGGCGGCGTCGCGGCGGCGGTGCGGGACGGGGGCGCGGGGGGGGCGGCCGCGACCGGCGCGGCACCGGCCACGCCGGCCACGCCGGACGCGCCTGTCGTGGGACGCGGCGCCTTCGCCACGCGCCTGTGCTGCTGCGAGTTCTCCGGAGTCGGCACGAGCACCGGCTCGCCGAGCGCTTCGCGCAGCGAGTGCGTCACCGCCACGGCTTCGTCGCGCGACCCGACGGCATACGCGCCGTCGTCGCGCAGCGCAGCGAGCGAGCCGGCGGTCAGGCGCAGGCCGCTCACGGCCAGCACGCTGTTGGCCAGGCGATCGTGGGGATCGCGCTGCAGCGCTTCCTGGGCGGCCAGCACGGCGTTGCCGTAGTCGGTGGCGTTGAAGTAGTCCTCGGACAGCTTCAGCCACGGCTGCTTGGCGGTGGGGTAGTCCTTCGCGGCCGCGCGCCAGGCATCGCGCGCCTTGGTGTGGTCGCCTTCCTGGACAGCGGCATCGCCGCGCGCCATCCATTCGTCCATCGAGACGATCGCCGGTGCGGGCTGCGCGGGCGCCACGGAGGGGCTCTGCAGGCTCGAGCACGCCGTCAACGCGACAAGCGCGAGGACACTCAAAATTCGGGGCGCAACGACCCCCCAGACCGCGAAGCCGGTTCGCGGCGCTTTGCAGCTTTTCATGCTGTATGGAACTCCCTGGTCTACTGCTCTTCGTGCTGCCGATCGCTCGGAACTCGCCGTGTCGAATTGACTATAAGTCTCTGTTTATGACACCAACCACCTTGCCGCAAGGGGGTTGGAAACCAATCAGAAACGTAATGCAAGAAATGAGTCGATACCGATACCTGTACATGTTTGTCGCGCAACGATCCGGCTTTTCACGCGACAATCTTTCGATGCACAAGACACCGATGCCCTCTTCACGAAGCGAGTTGCATGATGCCCGAGACGCGGCGAAATTCGAGACCCCAAG
>Ga0307516_10000558_pt1 | contig 50195 bp, 41 predicted proteins | sample 19_EM_MG_FD_203310 | JGI IMG/M metagenome (GOLD analysis project Ga0307516, IMG submission 203310) | Populus trichocarpa ectomycorrhiza microbial communities from riparian zone in the Pacific Northwest, United States - 19_EM | ecosystem: Host-associated > Plants > Roots > Unclassified | place... | reverse complement strand
GATTGCAGTGTCGATACCTACACATCGAATCGGCCGGATGGTTTCATGGACGTTCTGGCCTCCGATGGGCTCACCGTTTCGAACGTCACCGCGACCTACGATTCCGCGTTCCTCAACAACGTGTTCCCTGGTGTGCGCTTTCCCCAAACGCCGTACAAACGGGTGACTTTCACGGATATCCTCTTGAAGGATACGGCGGAGTCCTCCGTCCAGATGCCCATTGCCGGCGCCAACAAGGAGACGAACGAGGGAATCGTGTTGTCGAACGTCCGAATCGAAGTCAAACGATGGGAGGGAAAGGGCCTTCCGCTTCCGACAATTGCCGGGCAGCGCAACGAAATGGGGTTGATCTATTCGGCGGCCGCCGAGTCGACCCGCATCGCAAGCTCGAAGAAGGGGGGGATTTCGCTCGTTCTCCAGGCAAAGCCATTCAGCGTGAGTCCCGGGGGCACAACGGTGGTCACATGGACGTCCACCGGTGCCGATAGTTGTTCCGCTAGCGGCGCCTGGACGGGTAGTCTTGCGACGAGCGGCGCGCGCACGGTGAAGGTTACGACCGCGGGCGAAAATGACTTCACACTGGACTGTCAGAGCGCCGGCGAGTCGTTGCGGACGACGTTGCGCGTCGTCGCTCTATAGTTGCGCCCCCACGTTGGCTTCCGGATCGCGAGGCATACCATGCAAAATAGAATGAAGACCTACGACCCCGCCGACGAGATGCTCGGCGGATTTACCAGCAGGGACGGGACGATCGAATTCTACAATCGCGTCAACGCACTGCTTCAACCCGGAATCAAGGTTCTCGACCTGGGAGCGGGCCGCGGTGCGTGGTACTACACCGAAAAGGCCCCGTACAAGAGGACGCTGCGGAGTTTGAAGGGAAAAGTCGGCGAATATATAGGGGCCGACGTTGATACTGCCGTTCTCGCCAATCCGACAACCGATAGAAACGTGCTGATCAAGGATGGACAGCTGCCTCTCCGGGACGGTGAAGTCGACGTCGTCATATGCGATTGGGTTCTGGAACATATCGTCGACCTGGCATCGTTCAAGCGGGAGATCGACAGGGTTCTCAAGTCGCGTGGTCTCTTCTGCGCGCGCACCCCGCATTCCTTCAGCTACGTCAGTCTCGCCGCGCGCGCCGTCAGGAATTCATCGCACGTAAAATGGCTGCGCTGGGTTCAGCCGAATCGCAAGGCGCAGGACGCGTTTCCCACGGTCTATCATTGCAACACGCTCGGTGCGGTTTCCCGATGCTTCGAAGGCTGGGAAAATTACACCTACCTCTATACCGCGGAGCCGAGCTACTACTTCGGCCGCAAGCCGGTATTTCGGTTGATGAATGCGATGCACAGGCTCGCACCACGCGTTATGACCGGAAGTCTGTTTATTTTCCTGCGCAAGCCTTGAGGTCGGCCCAAACGGCGCATGGCACCCCGGCTGTGCGTCCTAACTGTTCAATCGATCTTTCAGGCTTGGCGCCGCCGGTGCATAATCGCAGCGAATGAGAAAAATTCTAATAGTTGCGGTTGCGGCGACCGCCGTAATGGCAGCAATCGAACTGGTTTCCTCGTACGTTTATTTCCACCACTATGTGGGGGACTATCAGGGCATTCACCCTGCCGGGTCGATGGCCGTGGCGATGATCGGCCGAGCCTACGACAAGATTCGCGGCGTAAATCACCAAGTCAAGATGTCCATCGATCATAGGCCGTTGTTTGCAACCAGCGACACCCTCGGGTTCGCGATCCTGCCGGGCCGATACAAGGTTACCGAGCATTTCGAAGGGCGAAAGCATGTCTTCGACCTGACAATAACCGATACCGGCAGACGGGCGAGCTCCTACGCTCCAGTCAAATCGCCGAAGCGCCTGCTGATCACCGGCGATTCGGCACTCTTCGGCTGGGGGGTGGATGATGAAGGGACGGTACCCTGGCTGATGCAATCGAGATTGCCAGACTTCGAAGTCGTGAATCTGTCGCTCAACAGCTACTCGACCGTTCACGCACTGCTGCAGCTGCAGCAACTCGTGCCGCGGATCGGTCCGGACGATATCGTGGTCCTGGAGTATCACCCGGCCACCAATGCATTCAACGTGGCGAACAGCATTTTCCTTCGAAATTTCCTCAGTGGCTACGAGGTGCAGCTCGGCGATACCGCGCAGTTGCGCGCCATGAAGGTTCCCTTCGGCATGATCGATGCCGGGGGCCGATTCTCCATCGGGCGGATCCGTCTGTCGTGCGCGGTCGAGGCACCGACGGCGGAGTGTGCTCATCCGCCGGTGTCGGAGGAGACCGCGACGCAGGTCACCGAACGCGCATTCGACGAGATCATCGCGCTCAACATCCGTCATTTGGTGGTCGTGCTGCTCTCGGGGCCGGACGATGACCCGGTGATCGCTCATTTGCGCTCGCGCGGCTTGACGATCGCCGACCTGCGCACCGTCGACGGGGTGCCGGAGGACATGGACATCATTCCCACGGATAAGCATTCCGGTCCGTTTTGGCACCGCCAGGCCTATGGTCTTCTCTTGCAGGCGCTGCAGCGCGCCGGCATGGTGAATTGAGCCGCCCCCGTGGCTCGACGCGCATGGGGGAGATTGCGGGCTACCTTTACCGAATCGTTTGTAGTTTTTACCGGCCGGCCGCAGGCGATCCACCGGCTTTCCTCGTGACGTCGAATCGCCCATTTCGAGTTAAAATTGCGTGCGCGATGCTGCTGGCCCGGTGTCCACCCGTTTTGGCGCTCCGACCCTTGGCGTGCCCGGCGATTGTCGTGTCGGGACGACATAAACGCTACATTTAGGCCTGCAGTATAGTTATGATCCAACAGCGGATTTAGTCAAGGATTCGACCGTTTGCATTTGCAGAAGCTCCTGAAACCGCGCATTGGGCATGTTTCTTGCTGGAGTCCTTGAATGAATCATGACTTATGTGCGAATTTGAACCATGCGTAGCAGTCAATGGCCAAACACATGAGGATATTGATTTATAGCTGCAACTTCACTCCGGAATCGATTGGTGTCGGCAAATACTCGGGCGAGATGGCCGAGTGGCTGGTTGATCAAGGCCATTCGGTGCGGGTGATTGCGGCGCCGCCTTATTACCCGATGTGGAAGGTCGACCCGGCGTATCTGCGCCCCCGTTATCGCCGGGAACAATTGCGCGGCGTCGATGTATGGCGTGCCCCCCTGTGGGTGCCGCGCTCTCCCGGCGGCCTGGCGCGGGTGATTCACCTTCTGTCGTTCGCTTTCACATCGTTCCCGCTGATGGTGCGGCAAATTTCGTGGCGCCCTGAACTCGTCATCACGGTGGCGCCGGCGTTCGTGTGTGCACCGGCAGCGTTGCTCGTCGCGCGGCTGTGCGGCGCCCAAAAGTGGTTGCACCTTCAGGACTTCGAGGTCGATCTGGCATTTCAAATGGGGTTGTTGAAGGGCAAGCTCCTGCAACGCCTGGTGTTGCGGATGGAGAGTGCGGTGCTGCGTCGGTTCGACAGTGTTTCGTCGATATCCAGCAGGATGGTCGAGCGGCTGCTGAGCAAGGGCATCGAGGTGACGCGGACGCGATATTTCCCGAATTGGGTGGATATTTCGCGGATCAAACCGTCGCTGAGCGGCGCCAAGTACCGTGCGCAGCTCGGAATACCGGCAGAGTCCCTGGTCGTCTTGTTTTCCGGTTCGTTGGGCGGGAAACAGGGATTGATGATCATCCCGGCGGTGGCAAAGCTGCTCGCCGGGAGAACGGACATTGTTTTCGTGGTCTGCGGCGATGGAGTCATGAAGGACACGCTTCAGGGCGCTGCCGCGGACCTTTCCAATGTGCACTTTCTTCCGCTTCAGCCCTTCGAGCGGTTGGGGGAACTGCTGTCCATGGCGGACATTCATCTGCTTCCACAGAGTGCCGGTGCCGCGGATCTGGTCTTGCCCTCCAAGCTGTCCGGAATGCTGGCAAGCGGCCGCCCGGTGATTGCCGCTTGCCGATCGGGCACGGAACTCGATTCGGTGGTATCGCAGTGCGGCCTGGTGGTTCCGCCGCAGGACGCCGGGGCATTGGCGGCCGCAATATGTAAGCTCGCGGATGACCCGCGAGCGAGGTTGGATTTGGGCCGGTCCGCCCGAGCCTATGCCGAATCGAATTTCGAGCGCGAAGCGATCCTGCGTAGGATATTTGGTCAACTGGACACCGATTTGCAGCGGGTCGCGGATGATGCGATCGCGTAACTTTCGAAGTGCCCACGCCAGGTGAAATGGGTGCCCTTGAAAGGTGGAAATGCTTCAAGATAGAACGGGAATACCGCTTTTGGGTAACACGAGTGATTATGTATAAGACTAAATCCAACGGTCGATCGAGTGCCGCGCGGCTTGGTGCGCAGGTGCGTCGTCGGTTGTGTCTGGGCTTTCTCGCCGCCTGCGTGCTTTTCGGGGCCGCCTTGAAGCCGGCCTACGCCTTGGAGGAGTACCTGCTGACTCCCGGCGATGTCATCAAGGTCAGCGTCTTCAAGAACCCCGATCTCATGCTCGATGCGCGGGTGTCCGAGGCGGGCACGATCGGGTTCCCATTGCTCGGTTCGGTTCCGGTGGCCGGCCTCACGCTGCCGGCGGCCGAACGGAAAATCGCGCAGCTCCTCAAGGACGGGGGTTTCGTCCTCAGTCCTCAAGTGAATATCCTGCTCACCACCGCGGTCGGCAATCAGGTTGCCGTGTTGGGCCAGGTGAACAGACCCGGACGCTACCCGATCGAAGGAGCCGGCGGAAACTTGACCGGCATGCTGGCACAGGCCGGCGGCATCGCGGCGACGGGAGCCGACGTGGTCATCGTCACGGGTATTCGCAACGGAAAGCAGTTTCGGCGCGAGATCGATGTCGTCAATATGTCGCTGAACGGCACCACGGCCGACGATATCGAGCTTCGCGGCGGCGATACGCTGTTCGTGAACCGCTCCCCGACGTTTTACATCTACGGCCAGGTGCAGAGGCCCGGCGGTTATCGGTTGGAAAAGGGCATGACCGTCATGCAGGCGCTGGCCGATGGCGGCGGCATGACCGGCAAGGGCACGAGCCGCGGCATCGTCCTGCATCGGCGCGACGCCAGCGGCAAGGTCAAGGAATCCAGCACGTCCCTGGATGAAGACGTGCGTGATCAGGACGTAATCTACGTGAAGGAGAGCGTGTTCTGACGGGAGCCGGAGAGGCAATCGCCATCGGCTACCGTTCGACATATCGACGACTATGACTTTAAGACAATTTCTTTTGGTACTCCAAGCCCGCTGGAAGCTTGCGCTCGGCATCTTTGCCGCAGTGGTGCTCGCAACCATCGTAATCAGCCTCCTCATGCCGAAGATGTACACCGCCGACTCGACTGTCGTGGTCGATACGAAGGCGGATCCTCTCACGGTGGCCACTTATGCAACGCAGAGTTCGACCGCCTACATCGCCACCCAAGTGGACATCATTTCCAGCGAGCGCGTGGCCGACCGGGTGGTGAAGATCCTCAAGTTGGATAAATCGCCCGAGTACCTCGCGGACTGGAAGGACAGCACCGACGGCAAGGGCGACATCGTGGTTTGGATCGGGCAAATGCTGCAGAAGGCGGTGGTCGTGACGCCGTCGCGAGACAGCAGCGTGATCGATATCTCGATGACCTGGAGCGATCCCAAGACCGCGGCCGCTCTTGCCAACGCATTCGCTCAGGCGTACATCGACACCAACATCGAGTTGAAGGTCGATCCGGCCAAGCAATATGCCGTGTGGTTCGACGAGCGTTCCCGCGCGCTGCGCACCGACCTGGAGGCAAAGCAGAAGCGGCTCGCCGACTATCAGAACGAAACTGGTCTGGTGGCGGCCGGCGACGGCAAGCTCGACATCGAGAGTGCGCGACTGTCCGAGCTTTCGAGCCAGCTGCTCACAATCCAGGCGCTGCGTCAGGACAGCCAATCGAGACAACGGCAGGCCGGCGGCGACAGCGGCTCGATGGCCGAGGTGCTGCAGAGTCCGTACATCGCCAGCCTCAAGGCCGATTTGTCGAAGGCCGAAGCGAAGCTGCAAGATATAGCGTCGAATGTCGGCAAGAACCACCCGGACTACAAGAGCACCGCCGCGGAGGTCGCCAATCTGCGCGCGCGGGTCGAATCCGAGACGGCCAAGATCACGGCATCCTTCGGCACCACGACGCAGGTCAATCTGCGGCGTGAGAATGAGATTCGTACGGCCCTCGAGGCGCAGAAAAAGCGGATGTTGGATCTGACCCACGAGCGCGATCAAGTCGCCGTTCTGCAAAACGACGTGACCACGGCGCAGCGGAATTTGGATACCGTCACGCAGCGCCTGGCTCAGAGCAGTCTCGAGAGCCAGACGCAGCAGACCAATATCTACCTGCTCACCACGGCCGTTGAGCCGATGAAGAAATCCAGTCCGAAATATCTTCTCAACCTGCTGGTCGGCATCTTTCTTGGCGGCGTTCTCGGTACCAGCGCGGCCCTGTTCCGCGAAATCACGGACCGGCGGGTTCGCGAAGATCGCGACCTGTCGCAGGCTCTGGGTGTGCCGCTTTTCGCGAAAATCCCCTGCATCAAGCCTGATGGGCGCAGTCCCAACCGCGCCGCGCATCGCCTCCAAACGCGGGTGGAACCCTCTCCCATATGAACACCATCGTCAATCAGGCCAACGACGTGGCGGTGCCCGCGCGCGATCGGAGCCGGGCCTTCGGCAGCATCCTGGTGGAGCACGGGCGCTTGACCCCCGCGGATGCCGAGGAGATTCAGCGATACGCCGGCGCCCACGGCATGCGCTTCGGTGAAGCCGCTCTGAAATTGAAGCTGCTCACTCAGCAGGATATCGATTTCGCGGTGGCCCAGCAGTTCAACTACCCAATCCTGCAGCGCGGCGGGCAGGGCGGTGTGGCCGACGACGTCGTTGCCGCCTACCATCCGCAGAGCGAGTCGATCGAACCGCTGCGCGCCCTGCGCAGCCAGCTGACGCTGCGGTGGTTCAACGACGCGAACCACAAGGCGGTGGCGATAACGAGTCCGGGCCGGCGGGAAGGCCGCAGCTGGTTGGCGGCGAACTTGGCCGCGGTGTTCGCGCAAATCGGCGAGAGGACCTTGCTGATCGATGCCGACATGCGTCATCCGCGGCAGCATGAGCTGTTCAACCTCAGCAATGCCGTCGGTTTGTCCGCATTGCTCACGGGTCGGGCGGGAAAGGAAACCGCGTACCGCATTCACCCCCACTTGCGTCTGTTCGTGCTGCCGGCGGGAGCCTTGCCGCCGAATCCGCAGGAACTGCTCGGCAGACCGGTCTTCGACCTGGTGCTGGAGCGGTTCGTCGATCAATTCGACGTCATCTTGATCGACACGCCTGCCGCGGCCGAGACGGCGGATGCTCAAATCGTCGCCAAGCGCGCCGGCGCGGCGATCATGCTTGCGCGCCAGAACGTCACCCGGCATTCACAGTTGACCGAGGCCATGCAGAGCCTGACTCAGACCGGGGTCAACGTGATCGGCAGCGTGCTCAATGAATACTAGGCGTTAACGGTCGCGGTGTCCGCTCAACTCAGCGCGCCCGGCGCAACCCTTTCCATACTGTACGTTGGCCATTGCGATGGAACCTCCCTGGATCGCGCAAACGCTTTGAGGCGGCTCGGTCACCGCGTCGAGCACTTCGATTTGCGCCAGTTATTGCCGCCGACGCCGTGGATAGACCGGGTCATCTGGAAGCTCGGCGGTCAATTCTTGAGCCCCTGGATTTTGCGCGCGCTGCCCGACAAGTTGAAAAATCGCCGGTATGACCTGTGCTACGTGGACAGCGGCGAAATCGTCACGCCCGGCATCATCAAGCTGTTCCGGCAACATGCGACCAAGATCGTCAACTACAACATCGACGATCCCTTCGGGAGGCGCGATGTCGCGCGCTTTGCGGCGTATCGCCTCAGCGTTCCCCATTACGATCTGTGCGTCGTGGTGCGCGCCGAAAACGTGGCGGAGGCGGAACGATTGGGTGCCAGGGATGTCATTCGTCTATATAGGTCGTCGGACGAGATCGCGCACGCTCCCAGGGTGGTCACCGCCGAGGCTGCCGAGCGCTGGCAGGCGGATGTCTTGTTTCTCGGAACCTGGTTCCCCGAGCGCGGGCCGTTCCTGGTCGAATTGATCGAGCGCGGTGTTCCTCTGACGATTCGCGGCGCCAATTGGCAGAAGGCGCACGAATGGCGGATCCTGAAGACCGTTTTCAAAGGGGGGCAGTTGAAGGGGGACGACTACGCGCTCGCGCTGCAGTGCGCAAAGGTCAACTTGGGGCTGCTATCGAAGGGTAATCGCGACTTGCACACCACCCGGTCATTGGAAATTCCGGCTCTCGGCGCTCTTCTGTGCGCGGAGCGCACCGACGAGCACCTGGCGATGTATCGGGAGGGCGAGGAGGCATTGTTCTGGGATTCCGCTGAAGAATGCGCGAAAGTCTGCCTGGACGTGCTGCGCGATGACGAGCGCAGAAAGCGCATAGCGGCCGCCGGGCAGGCGCGCAGCATCGTCAACGGGAACCACAATGAAAGCGCCATGACTGCAATCGTCGGGCGAGTCTTTGCTAGGCATTGAGTCCTGGCGGGATCCTTCGCACCATGACCGTTAGAAACGCCATTTTCAATTCTCTGATTGCGCTGACCGTGCTGGCGGCGCTGCTGCAATTCGTCATCAGTCCCGCCATCGTAAACGTCGCGTCGAGTTGCATCGTGCTGGCATCCGCGCTGACGGTATTGCTCTACCTTCGAGGGACGTCCGCTCTCGAACAGCATCCCCTGTCAACCATAGCCATTTTCGGCTTTTGCGTGGCCACGCAGCTCGGGGCCCTGTTGGTGCAAACGGCGGCGCGCACTCCGCTGACTCTCTCCCTTTATAGTCCCCTGTACACTTTTGGGACTCTGGCCTTTTATCAGGCAATCGCGGTGTTGATGCATGTCGTCTACCGGTTCTTCTCGGTCGGAAAATCGACGAGTCCGGGATTGTTGAGGGGCCTGCTGGAGTGGGCCGGAATTTACAGGACCCCCACTTGCGGCACGCTCTGGTACCTGGGCTGCGCAGGATTGCCGACCATGCTTTTTTGGAAATACGAAGGGGTGCTGGGCAAGGTCGCCGTCGGCTTCAATTTCCTGGCGTGGGCGCCGTATCTCATCCCGATTTACGCGCGGGAAGTCGGGGAGTCCTATTGCAACATTAAGTTGAACAGATTCCTGCTCGTTCCGTATTCCGGGGCGTTCCTCATTCTCGGTCTCGCGCTCAATGCGCGTGCAATCATATTTGCGGGTGTCGCAACGGTTGGTCTTCTCTATTTCTTGAGAGCGATGCGCAGCGACGAGTTGGTGACGGCCCGCGCGATCAAGCGGATCGGTGTGCTCGCTTTGATTTTACTGGCGATCTCGGGTCCGGTCTCCGATTTAACCACATCGATGGCCATCGCGAGGCAGGTGCGCGGAAAGGTGTCCGCGACCACCATGATTCGCACCACGCTTCGAATCTGGCGGCAACCCAGTGTGATTGCGGCCTACAGGGCCGACCAGCAATTGGCGTCCCGCTTCAGTGCGTACGACGAGCACTACATTGCCAATCCGATGCTGGCCAGGCTGGTCGAGACCAAATTCTATGACACGGCATTTCACTTTGCGGGCACCTTGACCACCGACGATGCCAAAGCCCGGCTGCGTGATATTTCACTGAAGTTCGCATGGGCGGGTTTGCCCACTCCCTTGCTGCACGCGATGGGCATCAACATCGACAAGGACGATTTGGACTTTTCGATGGGCGACTACCTGGCCTACCTCAGCCGGGGCATTCCCCTCGGCGGACGAAAGACGGGAAACATGTTCGCGCAGGGAATCGCTTTGCTCGGACCGCTGTTTCCGTTTCTGTATGCGCTCATCTGTCTCGGCCTCTATGGCCTGATGGACCTGCTTACCATCCGGCCGGCGAAGGGACCGGCCAGGCTCTCCGCGGTGGGTATGCTCCAGATCTGGACTTTTTTCATGAGCGGCATTACCTCCGAGTCCCTGCACAGAGTATTGCACCTGTTCGTCCGAAATTTCGCGCAAACGCTGCTGATCTACGTGCTGATGCTGACTCCTGCCAGGCTGCTGCGCCGCGAGCCGCCGCCGATCCGGGATCCGAATGTCGTCATGTGGCCACGATCGTCGTCGCCCCAATGAAATTGGTCCTGATATGCCACCCGGGTTTCTCGCGTTCGCAAAGCATGCCTCGATTCGCCGGAATGCTGAAGGCCGCTTATGAGTCCCGAGGCCACTCGGTCGAGGTGTGGTCGCCGTCGGCGCGGGTCTTCAACTGGGTTCCGGCACGATTTTCCAAATGGGCCGGCTATGTGGATCAATACCTGCTCTTTCCCATGGCAATGCGCAGTGCAGTGAACCGCGCCTCGAAAGATACCCTGTTCGTGTTTTGCGATCAGGCGTTGGGCCCGTGGGTGCCGCTGGTCCGCGACAGGCCGCATGTGGTGCACGTTCACGACCTGCTCGCGTTGCGCTCGGCACTGGGCGACATTCCCGAGAATCCGACCGCGGCGACCGGTCGACTCTATCAACGCTATATCCGCCGCGGATTTCGCCGGGGCCGCCATTTCATTTCCGTGTCGAAGAAGACGCTGAGCGATCTGAACCGCTTCGGCGGCGTCACGGCGGCGACGTCGGAGGTCGTTTACAACGGGATGAACTTTCCCTACGCGCCCTTGCCTGTCGCGGAAGCACGCACGATTTTGCAGAACTGCGGCATCTCGATGCCCGAGGCGGGGATGCTGCTGCACGTGGGGGGAGGCCAGTGGTACAAGAATCTGGCGGGCGTCATCGCAATCTATGCCGAGTACGTGTCCCGGACGGCGGAGCCGCTGCCGCTTTGGTGCGTGGGGCCGCAGCCCAGTCCCGCGATCGAGGCGGCGATTGCGAAAATTCCGCAGAAGGGCCGTGTGGTCTTTCTCCGAAGTGTCGAGAGCGCCACTTTGCAGGCGCTGTATTCGGCGGCGAAGGCCTTTCTCTTCCCAAGCTTGGCCGAAGGATTCGGCTGGCCCTTGCTCGAAGCGCAGGCCTGCGGATGCCCGGTGATTACCACCGACGAGGCCCCGATGAACGAGGTGGCCGGAGCGGGCGCATTCTATCTGCCGCGGCTGGCGGCACCCGGGGACCTGGCAGCCTGGGCCCGGCACGGCGCGGTGGTATTGCAGGAGTTGCTGTCCGAAAGTCCCGCGGGAAAGGCGCAACGCAGGGAGGCGGGCCTCGCCTGGGCGAAGCGCTTCGACCCGAACGCCGCGATCGACGCGTACCTCGCGATTTATGAGCGGGTGCTCCACGGGACGAAGACGGCGGACGATTCGTTTTCCGTGCGCAATCAGAGTATGCAAGCTTGAAATTGCTGCACGTCATAGCGAGCGCCAATCCCAGTTCGGGGGGACCCTTGGAGGGCGTGCGGCAGCGGGGTATGCAATTGCGCAGCGAAGGCCACACCGTGGAAATCGTCACCTCCGATGATCCTGCGGAAGCCTTCGTCAAAGAGTTTCCCCTGCCGGTGCACGCCTTGGGGCCGTCGAGCGGCGGCTACGGCTACAACGGGAAGCTCGTGCCCTGGCTGAAGGAGAACGCCTCCAGCTTCGACGCGGTGATCGTCAACGGCCTTTGGCAGTACCACAGTTTCGGTGCCTGGCGGGCGCTACGGAATGCCGGCGTCCCCTATTTCGTCTTCACCCACGGCATGCTCGATCCTTGGTTCAAGCGCACCTATCCGCTCAAGCACTTGAAGAAATGGATCTACTGGCCGTGGGCCGACTACCGCGTATTGCGCGATGCCCGGGCGGTCCTGTTTACCAGCGAAGAGGAGCGCCTTCTGGCGCGGGAGTCGTTTTGGCTGTATCGCGCCAAAGAACATGTGATCGCATACGGAACGACGACCCCACCCGACGACGCGGCACGGTTGCGCGAGCAATTCCTCGCGGCGAATCCGGAACTACGGGGACGGCGCGTCCTTCTGTTCTTGAGCCGCATCCATGTCAAGAAGGGCTGCGATCTGCTCATTCGCGCTTTGGCCGGCTTCGCCGCGACCCAACCGGCACTGCACCTGATCGTGGCAGGACCGGATCAAACGGGCTGGGTCGGGCAATTGCAGCAGCTGGCGCAGGGGCTCGGCGTGGCGGATCGCGTTTCGTGGCCCGGCATGTTGCGCGGCGATTCGAAGTGGGGCGCGTTCTACAGTGCCGAGGCGTTTATTTTACCCTCGCATCAAGAGAACTTTGGAATCGCAGTCGCCGAGGCGATGGGTTGCGGCATACCCGTGCTCATCTCCGACAAGGTCAATATTTGGCGCGAGGTGCGGTCGCATGAGGCTGGAATAGTCGCTCCGGATACGGAAGAGGGGACGCGCGCATTGCTGCGGGAGTGGCTCTCATTGAACCCGGAACAGCGGCGTGCCATGGGCAGGAATGCGCGCGCCCTGTTCGAGGAGCGATTTACCGTGGACGCGATGGCCGCCGGCCTGCTCGACGTGGTCGCGGGCCGATCCGTCCCGGACGCGGTATACAGCGGATGGTGAGTAAAGGTTATGGGAAGCGCATCACATTTTGGTGCGCGACAGGGCCGAATTGCGCTGCGATTTGCGCCGGACTGTCCGGATAATGCATGGAATGGCAAGCACGGAACTTCATATGCGCGGCAACCTGACGCTCGAGTACAGCAATCTGCTGGCAGGCAAGGCTACACTGACCCGAAGCATCGAGGATTTGCACTCCGGATACGGGAATTCGAAGCCTTTTCCCCACGTCGTCATCGACAATATGTTCTCCGAGGAAGTGCTCGATTCACTGCTTTCCGAGATGGCGCGCATGCGCCGCGATCAATGGTCGAGTATCGAACAGGACACCCGGGAGAGAACGGCCAGAATGCGTTCGGCCGCGGAGATGGGCGCCGCCGGCAATGAGCTCGTGGGCATCGTTCATTCCGCCGCGTTCCTCTACTTCCTGACGGAAATCACCGGCATCGAGCAATTGCTGCCGGATCCCTACCTGCAGGGCGCAGGCTACGCGCAGATGCGGCGCGGGGATTATTTCAACGTTCACGCCGACCGGAACGTCGCCTACGAGACCGGGCTGACCCGCCGGCTGGCGATGATCATATTTCTCAACAAGTCCTGGACTCCCCAATACCACGGCCAGCTCGAGCTGTGGAGCCACGACGGCAAGCGCTGCGAAGCCCGTATCGATCCGCTCTTCAACAGAACCGTGCTGTTCGAGGTCGCTTATCCGAATTTTCATGGAGTGCCGGTCCCGTTGGAATGCCCGGCGGACCGCATGCGTCAATCGTTCATCACCTACTATCATACGGTTGGCGTGAAAGAGAAGCCGCACCAGAAGCCGCACTCGTCGATATTCGCTCCCCGTTACTACGGCACCAATCGCGTCACGTTCAAATCCATCGTCCGCGACGTCACGCCGCCGTTTATTGCGAGAGCGATCCGAAGATTCACCAAATTCGGCTAGATTCACCGATGTCGTGCGAATTGGTAACCAGCGGGTGGTACGCCACCGATGAGGGCCGCAGCTACGTCACGGCCGGCGACGAACTCATCCGCGGACCGGGATTCCGGCCGCTCTGGTGGAGGTCGCTCGATACATTCGTCAAACCAGAGCACGTCTTCATCGTGGATTCCGCCTCCCCTGTGAAGCCGGACGATGCCGCCTGTACGTCGACGAAGTTTCAGCACCTCGAGCTGCTGATCAACCCGGGACATTCGCAGAATTGCAAGACTCACTACTGCGGCGCAATGGCCGCCATCATTTCCGGTTTGGAATTTGCCCTCTTCAACGACGTGGACATGGTCTTGTACATCGAGCAAGATGCGCTGGTTTATGGCGCCGGGATCGTGGAGAAGGTCAAAAATACCCTGCGGCGCAAGGATCTCGTGTTCGGCGCCAGCAGTTTGGACGACGTCCAGCAGAGCTTCTTTGCCGCCAACAAGAAGGGCATCCGTCATTTCGTAAGCGCGCTGCATGCAATCAACTATTCGGACAAGCAGATCGCCCCCGAGCATAAATTCATGTTCGCGGCATCGAGACTACTGCCCCCGGCGGTGCTCGCCCTCGCGGAATTCACCGAAATCCGCAAGCTGCGGCGAGCCGGGGTGAGGCTGTTCAACCTGGCGTGCGCGCTCTCGAAGAACTACGAGCTGCTGCCGTTCGGCTACGGGCGGGAGCGTCCGATCAACTTCAGCGACGATGAATTCTATTTTCAGCATGGCAGCGCCGAAGAAGTCGTGCAATATAGAAAGCTGACCGGATTCTAGTGAGTTCGCTGAACAGATTCCTGTCCGCCAGTGCCGCCGCGTGGGTAAAAATCCTGCTCACCGTCCTGACCCAGGTCCTGCTCGTACCGGTATTTCTCGCGCACTGGTCCGTGGAAGAGTACGGATGTTGGTTGATCATCCAGACGATCGTCGGCGTTTCGTCGATGTTGAGTGCCAGCCACCACAACTTCATGGGATACGAGTTCCTGAAGGTCGGCGACAAGCACCCGGAGCATCTGCGGCGGCTGTTCTACTCGGCGGTGCCCTTCGCAATATTGATCGGCATCGTCGAACTTCTGGCCGTCTCGGGCCTGATCTATTTCGGGTTCATTGGAACCACGCTCGATCCGGAAGGGGCCTTGGATGCCGGTCTCATGCACCAGGCAGTCTGGTCGCTGGTCCTCTACTCGGTCTCGTGGCTCATCAGCAGCAGCGTCGGGGGCCTCGCCGGAAGAGCCGTGGCGCCCTATGGCTACTTCCCGCGCATGACGTGGTGGGGAACCATATTGGCCATCGCGCAAGCCCTGGTGTCCGGAGCGGCGGTGGCCTTGGGCGCGGACCTCTTCGAGACCGTGCTGTGCATCGTGATCGCCGGCTTCCTCGTTAATATTCCGCTTCATCTGGATATGTGGCGCATGTTCCGGCGGCACGAGCTGCATCCGGTCGCTCCGGAGTGGGTTCTGGGCTACAAGAACGTCGGCCGCTCCCTGGCCATCGCGCTGGGGGCCGTGCTCGATATTTCCCGCCAGCAGGGTGTTCGCATTTTCCTGGGCGCGTTGATCGGGGTGTCGCAGATGACCGCTTTTTCGACCATGCGGACGATGAGCAATCTGTCGCTGCAGGGCATCGGCACCATCACCAACCCGATCATGCCCGAGATCATGAGATTTCTGAGGGAAAAGGATGCCGAGCGAACCAATGCGACGGTGGGATTCGTGTGGTTTCTTGCCGTGATTCTGCTGTCGCCGGTTTTGATCGCGTTCCAGTGGCTGATGCCCTTCGTCTTTCATGCCTGGACGAGAGGCAAGATCGCGTTCGATCCGGTCTTGTTCGGCGTATTTTCGATCACCTTGCTGATCTTCTCGATCGCGCGGCCGCCCATGGCCGTTCTACAGGGCAACAATCTGCTGAGAGTGCAGCTGTACATGTCGATCGGCGTCAGCGCGGTCGCAGTCGGCGGAATATTCCTGTTTACCGCCCGATTCGGCGTGGTGGGGGCGGCCGCGTGTCTCCTGGCGGCCGAGTTGCTCGGTACCGTTCTGACCGTCTGGTTCGCGTGGAAATGGCTTGAAAGAAGCGCGATCGGATTTCCGTGGGCGTTGTTTCGAGTCGCGGTGGCCTCCATCGTCCTGGCGACCGTGACGATTGCCGCCATGTCGTGGCTTCCCCGCCGGGCGACGTTGACCATAACGGCGATTTCCGAGGTGTTGAACGCGGTGCTGTGCATCGTCTTCATTCGCCGGCTGCCCCCGGTTGCCGTGGCAAAAATACGGGGGCTGATCAAGTATCGGCGGTGAAACGGCTCTTGATGAATTTGCACGGATTGCCGCCGTAGATGCCGCCCGGCTCGAGCGATTTACTGACCACCGACAACGGCGTGACCACCGCCGACTCGCCGATGGTGACACCCATCTGAACGACGCAATTCGACGATACCCACGCACCGCTTTCGATGACGATCGGCGCCACGCGCAGGTCCATGTTGGTCGCGACCTCGTGCGATCCGGTCGTCAGAAACGTGCCTTGCGAAATGCACACGTTCGAACCGATGCGTATGATGTCCTGGTTATAAATCCACACGTCCTCGCCGAACCACGAATCGTCGCCCACCTCCAGATTCCATGGATACTTCACGCGGATCGGGTGCAAAAAGCGGCAGCGGCGGCCGATTTTCGCGCCGAACAGCCGCAGCAGCGCGGCGCGCACGCCCGGCAACGGCATCAACCTGCTGTCGATCAGACAGGCTTCGACGACGAACCAGGTGATTTGTATGAACTTGCCGCGTCTCGAGACGAAGTTGCCCGGGCCGGCGCGCGCGAGTTCGATGATTCGACGAGTTGCCACTTAAGCGGAGCCCAAACCTTAGAAGAATAGTGGACGAATGGGGAACGAATACTACATGGGCCGTCAGCCCGCCGCGACGATTGTGAAAATTTTCACGAGCCTCCAACCCGCGGCTGCGTGTAGTTTTTTCAACTCATGAGGATTGTGTAACCCTTCGAAAAACGCTTGCCAAAGGGCTGTTTCTCCGGCTTTGCCAGCGTAGAATGGGAGACAACGTCACGGTACAAGGGGCGATTTTGCATCACGTCAACGGGGTTGCACGGATTCTGAAGGTCACCTGCTGCTGGACTATTCCCGCCTGGTTCGGGCTCGCTGGAAGCTGGGCGCACGCCGGAGTCGCGCCCCCACCGCTGCAGCCTGCAGACGGCAATACCTATGATTTTTATGTCGCCGATCAGGAACAGTACGACAGTAACATTTACCGCCTCCCGTCCGATTTTGGCAATATTGCCACCTTGGTGTCGCCCAACGCCTCGCGCTCGGACTACATCAACACGGCTTCGCTGGGCGGCGACGCCCAATGGTTCTTGGGCCGCCAGATGTTCACGCTCAACGCCCGGGCCGACTACAATCGCTTCGGCAACAATGATGACCTCAACAACACTTCCGGCTACGCGAATCTGATATGGCACTGGGAGGTTGGGAGCCACCTGTTCGGCTTCGTGCAGGCTGACTACACCCATGCGCTGGCGAGTTTTGCTGAAACGCGTGATTTCGGGCGCGATCTTACCGATTCGGAGCACGTGTTCGGCAAGGGCCGATACCAGATCGGTCCGCACTGGGCGGTGTACGGGGGCGCGAGCGGCACCAATCTTACGCACAACGCGGATCTGGCGAAGTTCGATAATTTCCGCCTCCGCGAGGGCGACGTCGGAATCGAATACGCCACGAGCGTCGATGATACGTTCGGTTTTCAGTACCGGTATGCCGATGGGCGCTTCCCGTCTAGTAATCTCTTTACAATAAACGGCGTCTCGTTCACTCCGAATTTCAAGGAAGACAATATTCGATTCATCACTAAATACGTATTGTCGGAAAAGACACAATTGGATGCCTATGCGGGCTACTACAAGCGCCGCTTCACGGAGACTTCGCTGGGCGCCTTTTCCGGAGATTTTTGGCGGGTCACGCTGACGTGGCAGCCCACCGAGAAGACGCAGCTGATTTTCGCGGGTTGGCACGAGCTGCATGCCTACCTCGTTTCGGAGTCCGACTACTTCGTGTCGAAAGGCGGCAGCATCTCGCCGGTGTGGAACGTGACCGAAAAGATTAAATTGGATTTCTTGCTGTCTTATGAGGATCAAGCCTACAAATCCCAAAGCCTCGCTGTGCTTACGCTGGGATCGCTGAGCGCGAAGGTCGCGACGGAACAGGTGGACCTCAATTACTCGCCGAGAAGTTCGTGGATCTTCTCGCTGTCGGTAAGACACCAGCGGCGCAACGCCAATCAACAGTTCTTCCGGTTCGACGATCAGCTGGCCACTGCCGGAGTGCTTTACAAGGTCCACTAGCCCTTGCCCCTTCAGGGCAGCCGCAGCCGCTCCCCGTACCCGGTCATTTCCAGGTATCCGCGGCCTATCGGCCGGCCCTGCTCGTAGGCATGCACCGCGCCTTCCCAGTAGATGGCGCCCGTGGAACCGCGTGTATCGTTTTCCTGATCATCGAGCATGGGCCGGAGTTCGATCTGCCTCGGTCCGGCGGTGACTCGCCACTCGACCGGGTACCGGACGCCCGTTCGCGGCGAGGTCCAATCTCGCACCGCGTCGAAGCGGATATCCGCGGGAGCCAGGATCTGTGTTTTTCCGTCCGGTGCGCGATACGTCCCCCCGGCCCAGCGCGCGCTCCCATCCAGGCCTCGAATTCGAAAGGCCATCAGCGCTGCGCCGTGATCGAGGTTGACGCCGATCCAATCCCACCCCAGGGCAGCGTCGTCGAGATATTCACTGGACCATTCGTGGTCGAACCACGCCTCGCCCGTCACGCGGGTCGGCTCTCCGCCGCGGCTGATGTTTCCCGTCACTTTCATGTGCGGCAAGCTGTAGTAGTAGCTTGCCGACGCAGGCCCGGGACCTTTGCGGCTGATTCCCGCATCCCCGTTGATCAACGGGGATTGCGTGTCCAAGAGTTCGACCGCAATCGCAAAATCTTCCGCGGCGATTTTCGCGTCGTATGCGCCCGACCGATGCTTCAGGGACCAATCGTCGATCCAAACGTCCGTGTCCCCTTGGGCTGCCTCGGCAAGCCCGAACCCGGCGCGCCTGATTCGCTGGTCCTGCCATAGCCGGCCACGCTTCGGATCGCTGATGGCGCAATGTGCGATGAGCAGTTGGTGCGGTGCGAACGCGCTTGGATTTTCGCCAGAGATATCGGGCTTGGTGCGAAAGAACGTGATCTGAAATCCCAGGGATTCGCCATTCTTCGTGTCGAGCCATCCGGTCACGTACCACCACTCGGTGCGAAAATCCGGATGACTGCCGAAGTCGCGGGGAAAGGCCATCGGGTTGCCAGGTGTCACCATCGCGTAATCGGTAGCGACGGCTGCGGAACCGCCGGCGAGAGCACCGCCCGCAAGGGCACCGCCGGCAAGTCCGGCGATCAGCAATGCGGCCGCTGGAAACGCCCGCGGATTCTTCACCAATCCTCCCGCACGGCGTGCACGGCATCCCTGCTGGTAGCCGCCCGGCCGCTCCAAACCGCAGTGAGAGCAGCCGCCGCAATCAGAATTACGCTGAGTGCGGCAAGCTGCCATGCCGGCACCGTGAGATCGATGCTCCAATTGAACGACTGCCGGTTCACCACGTACACCAGCACCAGGCTGAGGACGGCACCAAGGGTGAGTCCATACAGAACGCCGAACACGCTCATCAGGAATCCTTCACTCGCCAGGATGCCGATCACCTGCTGCCTCAGCATGCCGATGTGCCGCAGCATGCCGAATTCGGAGCGGCGGGCGAGTGCGGTGGAGCCGGCCGCGAAACTGATGCCGGTAAGGCCGATGACGACGGCGATTCCTTCCAGCGCATAGGTGATCGCAAAGGCACGGTCGAAGATCTGCAGAGAACGCTCGCGGACGGCCGTGCTCGTCATGATTTCCAGCATGTCGGCGCGAGCGAAGCAGGCGCGCAAGCCGGCCGCAACGGCGTCCGCCGTGCGCCGGCCGTCGAGCCACACGGATCCTTCGGTGGCGCTTCGGTCCCCCGTGGCCGCGCCGTACGCCGGAAGCGTCATGACGACTGCGCCGAAGGTCCGGGCATAATCGCGCCAGACTCCGGCCACCCGGTAATTGCGGGTATGGCCGTCCAACGACAAGGCAAGCGTGCCTCCGTTCCGGAGGCCGTAGAGATCCTGAAGTGCCTCCGAAATCCACACCGGCTCGAGCGGATCGCCCGGCGCCGGCACAGCGGTCGCGACGAGGGGCAGCTCGCCGGCAGCTTGACGCGCAGTCGCGCCGCGAGCGATCAGCGTCACGGCGGGGCGGGCGGCATCGAGCAGGATCTGCCGGGTCCGCCGGAATTCGAGCCGCTCGACACCCGGTACCGAGGCGAGTCTCGCCTGTTCCGTGGGAGACCAATACGCGGTGTCGTTGCCCAGGGGCTCGCGTATCTGCAGGTCTGCCGGAAGCAATTTTCCCAGCCAATGCTCGAACGATACCCGGAACGAGTAGACCATGATGGCCATTGCGACCATGAGGCTGAAGCTGACGATGATGGAGGCGAGGCTCAGCGTCGACAGGCCGACGTTCTCCCGCAGCTGAGCGATCGCCGCGTCCCACACCACCCGGTTGGTGCGCGGTGCCAGCGCGAGAATTCGGACCGTCAACACCGGCACCAGGAGCACGGCGCCGAAGAGCAGTCCGGCGATCGATGCGTAGCCGAAGAGAGGCAAACCGGCCACGGCCGGCAACTGCGCGAACAGCGCGCCCACCAGCAGCAGGGCGAGGCCGGCGCGCCAGCTGTTTCTCGCGATCTTGCCGTAGTCGCCGTCTCCGCCCTTGAGCGCACGGGCAGGCGGCTGGCGCGATGCGTTGCGCGCGGGCATCCACGCCCCGGCACTCGCGACGCAGACACCCACCACGAAAAAAAATCCCAGCGGGAGGGCGGCGGCATGCACGGTTGCGCGCACTGCGTGCAATTGCCCCAGCCCAAGATCGCCCGTCAGTACCTGCAACATGGCAGCCGCGAACACGAATCCCAGCATCACGCCGAGCAGCGAGCCGATCAATCCGAGAGCGGCGCCTTCGCCCACCAGAGCCCACTGCAATCCAGCCCTTGTAACGCCGATCGCGCGCAGCAGCGCCAACGAGTGGCGCCTGCGCAGCACGGAGAGCGACTGTGTGGAGAAGACCAGAAAGGCGCCGGTCCAGAGCGCGACCAACGCCAGCATGTTGAGGTTCACCCGGTAAGCGCGCGTCACCGTGACCGCACGGTCGCGCTCGACCTTCGGCGCCACCGCCAGTACCCCGGGCGGCAATCGCCGTTGGAGTTCGCTCCGATAGGCATCGACGGATGTTCCCGCCGCCAGCCGCAGATCGACTCGGTTCAACAGCCCGAGCATATCGAAGATCCACTGAACGGATGCAATGTCCATCACTCCCAGAGGCTCCGGATAAGTCTCTTCAGGCAGGATGCCGAGCACGCGAAGCGGCTTCGCGGAGCTGCCGACGGTCACGGCAAGCATGCCGCCGCGCCGTAGGTTCAGCTGCCGCGCGGCGCCGCTGCTCAAGAAAATTCCGTCCGGACGGAGGAGCTCGGAGATGCCCCCCGCCATTGCGCCGAGCAAAGCCGGTTGCAGCGCCGCCGCGCGAAACGGGTCCAACCCGAGTATCTTGAGCGTGTCGCGCCGTCCGGGAAGCGCCGCCTCCAGTTCCAGTACCGGGCTCGCCGCGGCGACCGCGGAATCGCGTGCGAGCGCCGGGTAGAGCGCTTCGGAGAATCCGGCGCGCGGTCCCCGAACGATGATATCCGCTTCCCCAACGAGCCGTTTCGTGGCCAGGCCGAATTCGTTGAGCGCCGTGGCGTTCACGAGGTAAACCGATTCACCGAGCGCAACGCCGAGCGCGATCGCCAGCACCGTGAGCAGCAGACGCCCCGGCTGCTCGCGCAATTGCGCCAGCAGCAGCATGCTCCACAACCGAAGGCTCATCCCCCCGACTCCAAACCGTGCAGTCCGCGTGCATCCAGCGTCAGGATTCGGTCGGCCGTGTCCGCCGCCGTGCGCGAATGCGTGATCAACAATCCGGCGGCCGAGTTCGCCTTGATCTGCGCGCGCAGCAGAGAGAGGATTTGCGCCGCGCTGCGCGGATCCAGATTGCCGGTCGGCTCGTCCGCCAATACCAGACGCGGTTTGTGCACCAGGGCACGTGCGATGGCAATGCGCTGCACCTCGCCGCCTGAGAGTTCCCGTGCATGGCGCCGCGCCAGCGCGGCGACGCCGACGGCTTCCATCATCTCGGCGGTGCGGCGCAGCCGTTCGGCCGCGGATACACCGAGCAACTCGAGCGGCAATGCAATGTTCTGCTCGACGGTGAGGTACGGCAGCACGTGGAACGCCTGGAACACGAAGCCCACCGCCCGGCGGCGCAACAGGGTGGTCGCGTCGTCGTCCATGGCGGACACCTCGATGCCCAAGAGCCGCACGCGGCCCGAGGTCGGCCTGTCGAGGCCGGCGAGCAGGTTCAGCAGGGTCGATTTGCCCACGCCCGATTCGCCCATGACGGCAACGTACTCGCCGGCGGCCAGTTCGAGATTCAGGTCCTCGAACACCGGCGGACGATCGCTTCGGTACCGCTTGGTGAGATTCTCGAGCCGCAGAACGGCAGGTTCAGCCACCACGCGATTACTCAGACAGGTTCCTCAGCCGGCAATCAAGCGGCGTCGACTCCGATGAGCGCTTTGACCTCCAGAAAGTCCCGCAACCCGAATTCGCCGTACTCGCGTCCGTTGCCGGACATCTTGAAGCCGCCGAACGGCGTTTTCATATCGCCGTAGGCGCCGTTCAAGGCGACCTGGCCGGCGCGAATGCGATTGCCCACCCGGCGTGCGCGCAGGTTGTCCTGGGACCACACGTAAGCCGCGAGGCCATACGGCGTGTCGTTGGCGATCCTGACCGCGTCGTCCTCGGTCTCGTAAGGCAGGATGCACAGCACCGGGCCGAAAATCTCTTCGCGCGCAATGGTCATTTCATTGCGGACACCGGAGAAAATAGTCGGCTTGACGAAGTAACCCTTGGTCAGACCATCCGGGCGGCCGGTCCCGCCGGTCACCAGGTGCGCTCCTTCCGCGATACCCTTTTCGATGTACCCTTCGACGCGGTCGAACTGCAATTTGGACACCACCGGACCCACCGCGGTCTTCTCGGAGGTGGGGTCGCCGACGACCACCGTGTCCGCCACCCGCTTTGCGATGGCTTCAACCTCGGCCATCCTCGAGGCAGGCACCAGCATGCGCGTCGGCGCATTGCAGGACTGCCCGGAATTCTGGAACACATGCAGGACGCTCTGCTTCACGGCGCGTTCGAAATCGGCGTCGTCGAGCAGCACGTTCGGCGACTTGCCGCCGAGTTCCTGATGCACGCGCTTGACCGAAGGCGCCGCGTTCTTGGCGACTTCGGTACCGGCGCGGGTCGAGCCGGTGAAGGACACCATATCCACTTCCCGATGCGAGGAAAGCGGTGCCCCGACGTGGACGCCATCGCCGTTGATGAGATTGAAGACGCCGGCCGGTACTCCCGCCTCGTGCATCACCTTCGCCCAGAGAATTGCGCTGAAGGGAGAGTATTCGGACGGCTTCAGCACCATGGTGCATCCCGCGGCGAGGGCGGGGACGACCTTGGCCGCCACTTGATTCATCGGCCAATTCCACGGCGTGATCAGAGCGCAGACCCCGACGGGCTCGTGGACGAGCCGGGTGGTCCCGTGCAATTCCTCGAACTTGAAGGTTTTCAAAACCTCGATCATCGCGCCGATGTGACCCACCCCGATGCGGGTCTGCGAGCCCTTGGCAAGCGTGATGGGCGCGCCCATTTCGGTGGAGATCGCCAGTGCGATCTCGTCGTAGTGAGCCTTGTAAGCCGCGAGTACGCGTTCCAGGAGGGCAAGACGTTCCGCCGGGGTGGATCTGGAATAGCCGTCGAAAGCCCGCCGCGCGGCCGCCACGGCACGATCGACGTCTTTCGGCCCGCCCATCGATATCGTTCCGGAGACCGCCTCGGTCGCAGGATTGATCACGCGGAACTCCTTGGGCTCAACCGGATCAACCCAGGCGCCGTCGATGTAGAACTGCCGATTGTCGTAGATCATCAATATCCCCTGAAAGGCCAAATTGCGAAGAACCGCATTCTACCCGCTTGGGGGAGCGGGAGCCCGCCTGAGTACTTCGCGTGGCCGCTCCCGCCGTCGCGGATTGCAGACAGAGCTTCGGACCGCCGGCCGCATGAATGCACATTTTACCGCCACAGTTCTCATCCGCGAGCCCTGGGTGTTGGTAGGCTGCCGGTGGGTGAATTGTCGGAAGGTGCGTTTCATGATCGGCAAGCGATGGTCGGGGCTGGGCGTAGCGGCATTAGCGGCGTTAGTTCTCGTATCGGCGGCCGGCGCGCACTCAGAGTTCAACCCGGTATCCACCCGCCCGATGTCGCTTGGACCTGCGGCCGGCCGCCTGATCGTCGGCTTTCGCGCCACGCCTTACAACACCGTGGTGCAAGCCATCCACTCGCAGAGGCGCGGCACGAGCACTATCAGCCAAGCCCGCACCGATGCCGGAGATCTCGCCGCACTCGCCGGGCGCGTGGGACTGAATGTGGCGAAGTCGCGCCAGTTGACTTCCAGCATGCACGTCATACATCTGCAGAAGACCTTGTACGGCGCGGACGTCGACGCGGCGCTGGCCGCGCTTCGCGCGGATCCCGCGGTCGAATTCGCCGAGGTGGACCAACGCCGCTACCCGCATGCGACCACGCCCAATGATCCCCTGTTCGTTCCATCTGCAAATGCGACCGGGCAGTGGTTCATGCTCACGCCCTTGAGCGACGCATCAGCCACCGATGCCGTGTCTGCGTGGGACATCACCCAGGGCAGCGGAGGTACCGTGATAGCCGATGTCGACACCGGAGTGCGGTTCGATCACCCGGATTTGCAGCGCGCCGGCCTCGGTGTTCCGGGACGGTTGCTGCCGGGGTACGACTTCGTGTCGGGGGACTTTAACCCGAACTCGCCCTACAATTCCCTGGGAACCTTTTTGATCGCCAACGACGGTGACGGCTGGGATCCGGACGCCTCGGATCCCGGCGACTGGATCAGCGCCACGGACGAAAAGAACGTGCTCTTTCCCGCCGCGACCTGCGGCGGCACGAACGGTGCGCCCACCGACAGTTCCTGGCATGGGACCCGCGTGATGGGTATTCTCGGTGCATTGACGGACAACTCGGTCGGCATCGCCGGGATGACCCGGTATCCCTACCTTCTGCCGGTGCGGGCGCTCGGCAAGTGCGGGGGCTATGACTCCGACATCATCACGGGGATGCAGTGGGCCGCAGGTCTGTCCATCACCGGCGTTCCGAACAACCCCTATCCGGCGGATATCATCAACTTGAGCTTGGGTGGTTCCGGCACCTGCGCCCAATCGGCATATCCGGCCATCGTCAGCCAACTGACCGGAATGGGAATACTGATCGTCGCATCGGCGGGCAACGAGAACGGCCCCGTCGATATCCCCGGCAACTGCAGCGGAGTACTCGGTGTGGCGGGCCTGCGCAACGTGGGCACCAAGGTGGGCTACAGCAGCTTGGGTCCCGAAGTGGGCATTGCGGCACCGGCCGGCAACTGCGTGAACACCTCGGGCGCGTGCCTCAAGTCCATCGATACCACGACGAACGCCGGCTTGACCTCTCCCGCCGTGAACACTTACACGGATCAAAGCAATCCCAATCTCGGTACCAGTTTCTCGGCGCCCATCGTGTCGGGAATCGCCGCTTTGATGCTCGCGGTCAACGACAATCTCACGCCGGTGCAGGTGATTGCCCGGCTGAAGTCCAGCGCCACTGCCTTCCCGCAGCCGGCGGGCGTTCCGGCTTGCCCGGCCGTCGATAGCAACGGCAACGGTATCGAGTGTCGCTGCGCCATCAATGGCAGCCAATGCGGCGCCGGTATGGTGAATGCGCTCGCGGCCGTCAAAGCGGCGCAGCGGCCGATAGCGGCCGTGGCGGTGCCGGCAAATGGAGGTGTGGGAAACTCGGTGGTATTGAACGCCGCCGGCAGCGCCGCCTCCTGTGGTCGCACCATCGTGTCGTACGCATGGACGGCCAACCCCAGCGCGTTGATCTCGTCCGGCGCCACCGCTTCCCAAGTAACCATCACTCCGGCCGGAGCCGCCGGAACGGTGACGCTGGTGGTCACGGACTCTCTGGGCGACACCGATACCGCCACGCTGACCGTCGGCGCCAACGGCTCCATTACCCGGGCTGCCACCACGCCGGTCTCCGCCGGCACCAGTGCCGGCGCCTGTCCCACTCCGTTGACGGTGACCATCTCGGCGCCGACCGTGACCGAGGCCGTTTCCCCTGCCAGCGTGGGAGAGAACGCGGTCTCGACGCTGACGATCACGCTGGGCAACGCGAACGCCTTTGTCCTCACGCAGGCCAACCTGACCGAAACGCTGCCCGCCAATCTCACCGTGTCGACGTCAGGGGCGCCCGCAACCACATGCGGCGGGGGCACGTTGACGAATACCGCGACCAGCGTCACTTTGAGCGGCGCCGACATCCCGGTGAACGGCAGCTGCACGATCACGCTGCCGGTGCAAAGCGCGACCGCCGGTAGCTATACCATCACCGTGGCGGCCAATGCGCTCACCACGGCCCAGGCAGGTGCGAACTTGCAAAGCGCCTCCGCGGCCTTGTCGGTGACGGCGCCGGCCTCTTCATCGGCCTCGACCGTGGCGCCCGGCAAGGGCGGAGGCGGCGATTTGGACTGGTGGGACACGATGTTCGTCGTCGGCGTCCTGCTCGCGGGCCGCCGCCATTCAAAGCGCCGGACGCAGCGGCCCTGACACGCTTTCAAGCCGCTTGCGAGTCGGCGACGGCGGGCAGGACGATCTTGAATCGGGTCTCGTGCCCGGCCAGGCTCGCGAGAGCAATCTTCCCGCCGGCTTCGTGTACGTAGCGCCGTACCAGCGCCATACCGGCGCCGTGCCGGGTGTCGGCCGTCGAATCCGCCAGCGTCGTGTAGCGGGATTTGAAGATGAGCTTGATCGCCTCCCGGTCACGCAGGCGGCCCGCCTCATCCTCGGTTAGAACGCCGCGCGCGATTGCGGTGGCGCGAACCTGATCCGGAACGAGTCCGCAGCCGTCATCCTCGAACAGCAATTCGAAATTCTCATCCTTCGCCCTGAACTCGAGCCGCAGCATGCCGCGGACGTTCTTGCCTTGGGCCTTGCGCACCGCCGGCGGCTCGATGCCGTGCATGACGGCATTTCGAATGAGTTGAATCGCAACGTTTTTGACCATCGCGAGATACTTCTGCGGCACCAACTGTAATCCGCTGGTTTCGAGAAGCACTTGTTTGTCGTGTTCCTGTGCGACGTGTTCGGTCAGCGCCTGCAACGTGCTGCCGAGGCTTCCGGCGGGCGCGGTCTCTTGCGCACCGGGCATGCTCTTGGGCTTGGGTTCGGCGGCCGCGGCCGCGAAATTCGGCGCTTCCATGATCGCCGTGCCGCCGTTGGTGGTGGCTTGGCCATGGCCCGCAGCGTCAGGTTCGTTCGGGGAGCCGGTCGCGGCGGTCAGAGTTTTCACCAAGGTGAATTGGCCGTACATCTGATCCAATTTCACCGCGAGGGGCAGGAAGGCGCTGCCGGAGAGCCCGCTGCGCAGGCGCAGATCCTGCAGCGCATCCTCGTAAGCGCGCGCCGCACGCTCCAGGGCTGTAAGTCTGAAGGCCGCGGCTTCGCGCCGCATGCGGTCGACTTGGTTGAGAATTTCCTCAAGCTTGTTGCGGAATGCCGCCTCTTCACGCGCGGGCTTCTTGAGCAAGGTTCCGATGGCGTTCATGGAGGCGTCGCTCTTTTGCATGAACGCGCCGAAGCGAGCCGCGCCCATCTGCAGAACGCCGCGCAAAATCTCGCCCTGGGTTTGAACCTGGATCCGCAATTCCTCGAGTTCTCTGCCGGCCTGGACCCGCGCGGTGATGTCCGCAACGCGTACCAGCCAGACCCGGGTTTCGTCGGCTGCGGCGATGGGCTCGAACTCGAAAGAATAGTGCGCGGTATCGAAGGAACCGTCGGGATTCTTCAAGCGCACATCGACGTCGCTGAGCGAATGAGTATCGGCTGCGCCGCCCAGCAATGCGGCGAAGTGGTTTCTTGCGGCCGTCAAGGTCTTCGGCGTGACCACCGGCGCCAGCAGTTTCTCGAACGTCAGGTTCGCGAAGTCGTCCCGCCGAAACAACGCGGCAAGCGCTCGCGACATAGGCGGCAGCACCCTGTCTTTGGCATCGAGCAGAAACAGACCTTGCGGGGTGGCGTGGAGGATGGCGTCGGTCAGCCCGCTGCGGAGGTCGCCGTCTCCCTCGTTCTCGCGCTTCCTTCGCTTAGCCCTGGTGAACATATGGCAACAGCGTGCCAAAGACACCAGGGCGCCGAATGGATGGCTGTCACAGCCTGCGAGGTTGCCGACCCTGCCGCGCGATGAATGGGACGCGGGTCACGTTGCCTCAGGCGACTGCCGCCACCAGAGGACCCAGGTCGGCCAGCAATTCATCGGCCGAGGCGTAGCGCTCTTCCGGGCGTTTCGCCATGAGTCGGTCGAGCAGAGCCTGCTGCAACGCAACATTCGACGGGAGTATGGGTACCGGCGAACCTGCATGCTGTGCCATCACGGCCATCGCAGTGCGCCCGTTGTACGGGCGCTCACCCGTGAGCATTTCGTAGAACATCACGCCCAAGCTGTACAGGTCGGTGCGCGCGTCCACCCGCTGCCCTTGCGATTGCTCGGGACTGATGTAGTAGGGCGACCCTAGAACCTGTCCGGCGCCGGTCGTCTCGGCGTCTTCCATCGAGCGGCGCGCCAGGCCGAAATCGATCAGCACCGGAGAGTTGTCCTCGCGCAGCATCACGTTGGCCGGCTTCAAGTCACGATGCAGAATTCCGAACACGTGAATTACGCGCAGTGCCTCGGCGATGCTGCGAAGGTAGTACAGGCTCTCGTCGATGCTCAGCGGATTTCGCAAGCGATCGCGAAGGTCGCCGCATGGGATGTATTCCATGGCCAGATACTTGTACTCGGGCAGGGTCCCGAAATCGTAAATCTCGGCGATGGCGCGATGCGCGATGCTGGAGATGATCTCGTATTCGCGCTGGAACCGTTCCGCGTCATCCAGTTCGCGCGGCGACGTGCCGCGGCTCATGACCTTGAGCACGACATTGCGCCGCAGCCGTTCGCTGCGCGCAAGGAATACCGACGAAAAATTGCTGGTCGATATTTCCTTGACGATGGAGTACCCGGGCACGCGAACCGGCGTGGCTTCGACTCCCGGCGCGAGCAGCGTGTCGGCGGCCGAAGCCGCGGCCCTGCGTTTGGCGCCCGCCTCCGCGACCGCCTTCAGCAGCGATTCGCGGCTGATGCGCGCCAGCGGCAGATAGTCCTTGGCGCCGCTTTTCATGGCGCGTACCGCGGACATCTCGCTGCCGTTTTCAGCCAGCACGATGCAGTGCACATTCGGCTGCGCGCGCAGCAGCTGCGCGATGTCGCCGAGTCCCTTTTGCGTTGCGCTTTCGTCGCCGAAGTCCACTTGCAGGATGACCGCGTCGGGCGCCCGTTCTTGGACGAACGCCGCCCACGACATGGACTCCTCGGCGGGTGCCGTGGTCACCTGAGCATTGGGCCAGTGACTGGTCACGTGATGGGTCAGCCACTGGAGGCGCTTGATATCGCCGCCCACTACCAACAGGACTGGAGCGGTCGCATCTGCCATAGAGATCTGTCAGAAAAGAGGTGACAGGAAGAGTAGCCTTTTGGGCACCCCGTTCGCCCGTCGAGATTTCACATTTTCCGGCTCCTCGGGCGCCGGAACCGGGATTTAGGCCCCTGAATGGCTGAAATGCCCGAAAAATACTCCGATACGGCACTTTAAAAATTGAAACCAACGCCCCAGCTTGACGGTCAGACCAGTGAAGTTAACCGTATCGCAAAGGATTCCATTAATGGGAAGCAAGAGAACTTGGTCGCTCGCGGCAGTGGCGGGCATCTTCATCGTGGTGGTGGCCCACCAGCGCTCGAGCGCGGAGGGTGGGGCGCCCGATCTCAACCAGAGCCTGAGCCCGGTTAGGGCGGTGCGGGTGGCGGCCGTTCCGGAATCCGCCGCTCCCGTATCGGCTCGCGTCACTGGATTGCCCGATTTCTCGGGACTGGTCGCCGAGAGCGGAGCGGCCGTGGTCAACATCAGCGTCACCGAGAAGGCGCAAAAAATCGGCGTCGGTCTGGGCGAGCCCGGCGCGGGCGAATCGGGCGAGGGCGACGATCCCCTGTCGCAGTTCTTTCACCACCATCAGATGCCGGCGCCGGACCGAGCCCCTCCGAGCCGTGGAATCGGTTCCGGTTTCATCGTCAGCTCCGACGGCTATGTACTCACGAACGCACACGTGGTGGCCGATGCATCCGAGGTAACCGTCAAGCTGACCGATCGCCGCGAGTTCGCCGCCAAGGTGATCGGCGTGGACAAACGCAGCGACGTCGCGCTCATCAAGATTGCCGCCAACGGCCTGCCGTTCGTTCACTTCGGCGATCCGACGAAGATCCGGCCGGGCCAGTGGGCCATCGCCATCGGTTCGCCGTTCGGGTTCGAGAACAGCGTCACCGCGGGCGTGGTCAGCGCAGTCAATCGCCCGCTGCCTCCCGACGAAAGCGGGAGTGCGTACGTGTCCTTCATACAAACCGATGCCGCGGTCAATCCCGGCAATTCGGGCGGGCCGTTGTTCAATCTGGACGGCCAGGTCATCGGCATCAACTCGCAGATCTATAGCCGCACCGGCGGATATATGGGCATGTCGTTCGCCATCCCCATCGATGTCGCGCTCAACGTGAAGGAACAACTCCAGAAGAACGGCAAGGTGGCGCGCAGCCGCATCGGCGTGGCCGTCCAGGATATGAGCCAGCCGCTGTCCCAGTCGTTCGGAATGTCCACGCCGCATGGCGCGCTGGTGAGCGCGGTGGAGCCCGAGAGCCCCGGCGAGCACGCCGGCCTCAAGCCCGGCGACATCATCACCAGCGTCAACGGACGCAATATCGATCACTCCTCGGACCTGCCCGTGGTGATTTCGCAATTGCCGCCCGGCACCGAGGCGCGATTGGGAATCTGGCACGACAAGAAGGCTGCCGAGGTGAAGGTCAAGACCGTCTTGCTGGAGGACACACCGGCGCAGGCCGCGAAGGCCGCGGGCACGGATGGCGGCGGCAAGCTGGGGCTTGCGGTGCGTCCATTGAAACCCGATGAACAGCAGGAGCTGCACACCCGCGGTCGCTTGGTCGTGGAGGACGTCACGGGGCCTGCGCTTGCCGCGGGTCTGCAGGCGGGCGACGTCATACTCGGAGTCAATGGTTCGGGCGTGTCGACCGTGGCGGATCTGAAGCGCGAGGTCGCACGCGCGGGGCACAGCGTCGCGGTTCTGATCCAGCGTGAGGATGCCCAAATCTACATCCCCGTCGATTTGGGGTGATGCAGGTTTTTGAGGGAAGCTATACTCCCGGCGATGCGAACCGCCGGCCCTCTGTTTCTCCGTCATAAAGCGACTGCCGCCGAACCGGCCTCCGGTCGGCCGGCCGGCTCGCCGGCCGTCGGCTCCGCGCCGGCGGCCTTTCTGCCCACCAGCCGCGCCGAAATGGATGCGCTGGGGTGGCAGCAATGCGACGTCATCGTCGTAACCGGCGATGCCTACGTGGACCATCCGAGCTTCGGAATGGCCATCGTCGGTCGCCTGCTGGAAGCGCAGGGCTTCAAGGTCGGCATCATCGCCCAGCCGGATTGGCACAGTACCCGTGACTTCGAGGCGCTGGGGCCGCCGCGCCTGTTTTTCGGCGTCACCGGCGGCAACATGGATTCGATGGTGAACCGCTACACCTCGGATCGCCGGGTGCGCAGCGACGACGCGTACACCCCGGGAGGCCTCGGCGGCAAACGCCCCGACCGCTGCGTCATCGTCTATTCGCAACGGCTGCGCGAAGCGTACAAGACCGTGCCCATCGTGGTCGGCGGCATCGAAGCCAGCCTGCGCCGCATCGCGCATTTCGACTATTGGTCGGAACACGTACGCCGGTCCGTGCTGGTCGACGCCAAGGCCGACCTCCTGGTGTACGGCAATGCGGAACGGCAAATCGGCGCGATTGCGCAGCGCCTGCACGAAGGCTCGGCCATCGGGGACATCACGGACCTGCGCGGCACCGCCTACGTGCGCCGCGGCGTTCCCGCGGATTGGGTCGAGATCGACTCCACGGAAGTGGATGCGCCCGGACCCTTGAGCCCACCGGTCAATCCCTACGCGAGCGAAGCAGAGCGCCTGCGGACGTTGCAGCCGCCGGCCGCTGCCGCCGGTGGGCTGCCCCCCGGTTCGACCAACGTGGTCAAGTTCTACCGCAAGGTGCCGAACGCGCGGCGGGAGATGAGCGTCATCCGCCTGCCTTCATTCGAGCAGGTCAGCCAGGATGCCGTGCTGTACGCGCACGCGTCGCGAATCCTGCACCTGGAGTCCAATCCGGGCAACGCGCGCGCACTGGTGCAGCGCCACGGTACCTTCGACGTTTGGCTCAATCCGCCGCCGATCCCGTTGTCGACGGCCGACATGGATGCGGTATACGAATTGCCGTATGCGCGTCTGCCGCACCCGCGCTATGCGAACGCGAAGATTCCTGCGTACCACATGATCCGCTTTTCGGTATCGATCCAGCGGGGTTGCTTCGGCGGGTGCACGTTCTGTTCGATCACCGAGCACGAAGGGCGAATCATTCAAAGCCGCTCGGAAGACTCGGTGATCCGCGAGATCGAAACCATTCGCGACAAGGTGTCCGGATTCACGGGGGTCATTTCCGACCTCGGCGGCCCGACAGCCAATATGTACCGCTTGCATTGCAAGAGCCCGGCCATCGAATCGGCGTGCCGGCGCCCTTCGTGCGTGTTCCCCGGAATCTGTCCGAATTTGAACACCGATCATGCGCCGCTCATCAAGCTCTACCGGCGCGCTCGCTCGCTCCCGGGCATCAAGAAGATATTGATCGCCTCGGGCGTGCGCTACGACCTGGCGATCGAGTCGCCCGAGTACGTCAAGGAATTGGCCACCCACCACACGGGCGGTTATCTGAAGATTGCGCCCGAGGCCATCGGGGAAGGCCCGCTGTCGAAGATGATGAAGCCGGGCGTCGGCACTTACCATAAGTTCAAGGAACTCTTCGACCGGTATTCCCGGGAAGCCGGCAAGGAGCAGTACCTTGTCCCCTATTTCATCGCAGCCCATCCGGGCACGCGCGATCAGGACATGTTGGAGTTGGCCGTTTGGTTGAAAAGGAACGGCTTCCGCGCGGATCAGGTGCAGGCGTTTCTGCCTTCGCCCATGGCCACTGCAACCGCGATGTACCATTCCGGCAAGAATCCGCTGAAGCGCATCACCCGCAACAGCGAAGAGGTCGTGATTCCCAAGGGGACCAAGGTGCGCCGGCTGCACAAGGCCTTCTTGAGGTATCACGACCCCGACAACTGGCCGTTGTTGCGCGACGCCCTGAAGCGCATGGGGCGCGCCGACCTGATCGGCAACGGCAGGCACCATCTGATTCCCGCCTACCAGCCGGTGTCCTCCGCCGGCACGGTGGGGGGGCGGGGCAGGGCGGCTCTGCCGTTTCGGACCCAACATACCGGGTTGCCGCCGTCGGGGGCTCGCTCGAAACCGATATCGCGGCCAAAAGCGGGGCGCGGCGGCCCGGTTGCGCCTCCCGCAGCCAGGCGGCGCGGACATCCTTAGGAGCCTAGGTCTTGCTGGCACCCGGCAGTGCGATTAAAGTTCCGCGCTGTCTCGCGGTTTCCAGCCGCAATTCATCAATTCGAACCTCAAATGGGATGGCGCTGCGCCTCAGGCAGAACGCGCGTATGAAATATGGATAAATGGCTCGTACACAAATTCGGCGGGTCGAGCGTTGCCGACGCCGGGTGTTTCCGGCGCGTTGCCGCCATCGTCGAGGCATCCGCCAATCCGCGCGAGGCGGTGGTCCTGTCCGCCTGCCGGGGCGTCACGGACGCGCTGCTGTCGTTGGTGAGCCTGGCGGAGCAACCGGGTGCCGATACTGCGGCCGCCATCGAGGCGCTCAAGTCCAGGCACTACTCTCTGGCGACGGAGTTGTTGTCCGCTCCGGCTCGCGCCGCCTACATTGCTCAATTGGATCAGGATTGCCGGGATATTGCCGGTATGCTGCAGACAGTGCGCCTCATCCGGGCCGCGCCGCAGACCATGCGGGACGTGATCTCCGGGTACGGTGAAATCTGGTCGACGCGGCTGTTTGCTCCGTTTCTACGGGAGCGGGGGCGCATCGCGGGCGATGTGCAATGGGTGGATGCCCGCGAGGTCGTGATCGTCGAATGGGGACCGCTCGGCCCGGCGGTGCAGTGGGCCATCAGCGAGCGCAACCTCGAGAGGTTGATCCCCGCCGGGTTCAAAGGCCGGCTGATCGTCACGGGCTTCATCGCGACGACGGCGACCGGCATGCAAACCACCCTGGGACGCAACGGCAGCGACTTTTCCGGATCGATATTCGGCGCCTTGCTGCATGCGGCGCAGATCATCATTTGGACCGACGTGGACGGAGTGTTGTCGGCCGATCCGCGCCTGGTGCCCAATGCGCAGGTCATCGATCAGCTCTCGTACAACGAGGCGATGGAGCTGGCTTACTTTGGTGCGAAAGTCATCCATCCCCAGACCATGGAACCGGCGGTCGCGCGCGACATCCCCATCTATATCCGCAACACCTTTGCCCCGGAACTACACGGCACGCTGATCTGCGCCAAGCCGGTCTCCGCGCTCAAGGTCAAAGGCATCACCAGCATCGACCCGGTGGCGCTGGTGAATCTCGAGGGGGCGGGCATGATCGGGGTGCCCGGAACCGCACACCGGCTATTCGGCGCGCTGCGCGATGCCGGCATCTCGGTCATCTTGATTTCGCAGGGCAGCTCCGAACACTCCATCTGCTTCGCGATACCGGAAGCCCAGGCGGTGCGCGCCGAGGCGGCGGTGCGCAGAGCATTCGATGCCGAGCTGCGGGATGGGCAGATTCAGCGGGTCGACGTCGGATTGAACATGAGCATACTGGCGGTCGTCGGCGACGGCATGGCCGGGGCTCACGGCGTTGCCGCGAAGGTGTTCAATTCCCTGGGCGACGCGGCCATCAGCGTGCGCGCCATCGCGCAGGGTGCTTCCGAACGAAACATTTCAGTGGTCGTGGACGGCAGAGGCGCCGCGAAGGCGCTCCGCGCGGTGCACGCCGCGTTCTATCTGTCGCCGAACACGCTGTCCATCGGGCTCGTGGGGCCCGGGACCGTCGGACGGGTCTTGCTGGCTCAAATCGCCACCCAGGTCGAACGTTTCCGCGCCTTGAATTTGGACTTGCGCGTACGCGGAATCGCGGGATCGAAGCGCATGCTCCTCAGCGACACGTCGATCGATCTGGAGCGTTGGCCCTCGCGACTCGCCGCGTCCGGGGAACCGCTCGACCTCGAAAAATTCGCGAACCACTGCCAGGCGGACTACATTCCGCACACGGTCGTCATCGATTGCACGGCAAGCGCGGATGTTGCGGAGCAGTATCAAGCGTGGCTGGGGCGCGGCATCCACGTCGTCACGCCCAACAAGAAGGCGAACAGCGGCCCGTGGCCCTATTATCAGGCGCTGCAGGAGGCGCGGCGCGCGGCCGGAACACATTATCTCTATGAGGCCACCGTGGGTGCCGGGTTGCCCGTCATTCAGACGCTGCGGGACCTGCGCGAGACGGGCGATGACATCACCGGGATCGAAGGGATTTTTTCCGGCACGCTTGCCTATTTGTTCAACGTATTCGACGGCAGTGAATCCTTTTCATCCATCGTTCGAGCGGCGAAGCTCAAGGGCTACACGGAGCCCGATCCGCGCGATGACCTGTCCGGCATGGATGTGGCGCGCAAGCTCATCATCTTGGGCCGCGAAATGGGTCTGACGTTGGAGATGTCGGACGTCGAGGTGCAGGGATTGGTACCGAAGGCCCTGCAAAACGTCGGCGTCGATGAGTTCATGGAGCGTCTCCCGGAGTTCGATGATGCGATGTCGGCCATGCTCGCGGGCGCGAAGAAGCGTCAACAGGTGCTCCGGTATGTGGGGCGCATCGATGCGGCCGGGAAGGCGACCGTGGGACTCACGCACCTCGAATCCACGCATGCGTTCGCGAACATCGCGCTCACCGACAACGTGGTGCGTTTCGCGACCCGCCGCTACTGTGACAATCCCTTGATCGTGCAGGGACCTGGCGCGGGCCCCGAGGTCACGGCCGGCGGCGTGTTCGCCGACCTGTTGCGCTTATCGGCGTATCTGGGCGCGCATCTCTAATTCCCGACTTCATCTCGAGGACCGCCGTGCTTACCGACGTCACCGCCTTCGCACCAGCCACCGTTGCCAACGTGGGCATAGGCTTCGATATCCTGGGGCACACCGTGGACGCCGTGGGCGACCGCGTGCGGCTGCGCAGAATCGATGAGCCTGTGGTCAGGATCCGCTCGATCACCGGCATCGCCGGCGATCTTCCCGTTGCGCCCGCGAGTAATACCGCGGGACGCGCCGTTCAGGCCCTGCATGCCGCACTCAACCTGGATTTCGGATTCGAAATCGACATCGACAAGGGCATTCCACTCGCATCGGGAATGGGCGGTTCGGCCGCGTCCGCCGTGGCGGCGGTGGTGGCCGCAAACGCGCTGCTGCAGCAGCCCGTGCCGCGTTTGCAGCTTCTGAAATTCGCCATGGAGGGGGAAATCGTCGCCAGCGGCTCCGCGCACATCGACAACATTGCGCCCTGTCTGTTCGGCGGGCTGGTGCTGACGGTCGGGATCGATCACCCGCGCGTGAAGCAGATTCCCGTGCCATCGTCGCTGCGCTGCGTCCTGGTGCATCCCCACATGTTCCTGGGCACGCGCGAGGCTCGGGCCATCCTGAAATCCGACGTCAGCCGTTCGGATTTCATCTGGCAGTCCGCCAATCTCGCCGGCTTCATCAGCGGATGCTACTCGAACGATCTCGACATGATCCGCGACTCGTTCAACGATGTGATCATCGAGCCGCAGCGGCACTCCTTGATCCCCGGATTCAAGGACGTACAGCGCGGGGCGATGTCCGCCGGCGCCCTGGGTTGCTCGATCTCCGGCGCCGGCCCGACGATCTTCGCCTGGGCTGAAATACAGCAAGCGGAGGCGGTACGCGGCGCCATGGTGGCCGCTTTCACCCATCATGGCCTGCAGTCGGATTGCTGGATATCCTCGCTGGAGAATTACGGCGCCAGAGTGGTGAAGGCTTGATGTCCTCCTTGAGTTTCTTGAGTTCACGCGGCGGCGCTCCGCCGGTCGCGTTGAGCGAGGCCATCCGGCAGGGACTGGCTCCCGACGGCGGTCTCTACGTGCCGGACCGTTTGCCGAGCGTCGACGTGGCTTCGTTCGCCGGCCTGTCGAGCCTGCCGGAAATAGCCCGCTCTGCATTGGACGGTTTCTTCGAAGGCGATCGGCTGCAGCCGCATTTGAAGCAAATCGCGGACGCGGCGCTTGCCATAGACGCGCCGACGACCGCGGTGAAGGGTTGCGAGAACCGGCTGTTCGCGCTCGAGCTTTATCACGGACCGACCGCGGCCTTCAAGGATTTCGGGGCGCGATTCCTGGCCGAGAGCCTCGAGCGGCTGGATGCCGGTTCACCGCAACCGCTCACCATCCTGGTGGCAACCTCCGGCGACACCGGCGGCGCCGTGGCGGCCGCGTTCCACCGGCGGCCGTGGGTGCGAGTCGTGATCCTCTATCCGAAGGGACTCGTGAGCCCGCGTCAGGAACAGCAGCTGACCTGTTGGGGCGAGAATGTGATTTCGCTGCGCATCGATGGTACGTTCGATGACTGCCAGCGGCTGGTGAAGGAGGCGTTCGTAGATGCCGCACTCCGGCGCCGGCATCGCTTCAGTTCGGCCAACAGCATCAACATCGGACGACTCCTGCCGCAGATGGTCTACTACGTGGCCTCGAGCCTCGACGTCGAGCGGCGCACGGGTGCGAAGCCCTCCTACATCATTCCGGCCGGCAACCTGGGGAATGCGTTTGCCGCCGTTTGGGCGCGCGCGCTGGGCTTCCCCGTGGGCCGCATCATTCTGGCGCACAATGCCAACCGCACCGTTCCGGATTTCCTGGAAAGCGGCGCGTGGCGGCCCCGGCCGAGCACCGCGACGCTGGCGTCCGCGATGGATGTCGGCAATCCCAGCAACATGGAGCGCGTCCGTGCCCTGTATCCAAGCCTGGATTCGCTACGCGAACAGTTGAGCGCGGTCAGCATCGATGACGCTACAATTCGGGCTCGCATCGGAGAGGACTTCATGCACTATGGGCGCGAATGGTGTCCGCACACCGCGACGGCGGCAGAAGTCTACAGCCGCTTGCGGCCGGAGGAGCGGCGCGATCACCCCTGGGTGCTGGTCGCAACCGCTCACCCTGCAAAATTCAACGAAGTGGTCGAGCCGATCCTTGGAAAGACCATCGAGATCCCCGAAGCCCTGAATCGGCTGCTCCGATTGCCCCAATACTACCTGGACCTGCCGCCGACTCTGGAAGCTGTGGCTGCCGCGCTCGAATGAACGATATTCGGATCGACCCGCAGTGGATCGTCATTGGCGTGGCCCTGCTCATGCTCGTGGTGGCCGTGTATGCGGCCTACGGCGCCTACCGGCGCCGCTCCCGCCGCAAGGGATTGCTGGCGCGCTTGGAGCGCATCGGTTTTGAGGCCGCGCACCAGGTATTGGTGCCGGACGGAATGGGTGGGTACATCCACATCGATCATATTCTGCTCACGCCACGCGGCGTGCTGGTGCTCGACACCCGGCGGGTCGCCGGATTGATCTTCGGCGGCGATCAAATGAGCGATTGGACCGTCATGGGGCGCGGTCGCCGGTTCACCTTCGACAATCCGCAGCCGGCACTGTACGACCGCATCGCGGCAGTCAAGGCGTTGGTGGGCGACGTCCCGGTGGAGGGTCGGCTGTTGTTCTCCAATCACGGCAAGTTCACCAAGGGCAAGCCGAAATACGTGGTCATGCTCGACGGCATCGAAGTCGAATTCCCGGCCGTCGACCGCGGCCAGGCAGGTTTTCCTGAATTTGCGACCTATATGGACGCTTGGAACCGGCTGATCGCGCAACTGCGGCCCAGTCCCCACCTGTTTACCAATCTCTAGGAGCCTGTCCGAGGCTCCTTGCGGTCCAACCCGAAGATTTCGGTGGCGGTGCGGGTGCACGATGCGGCGAGGCTTTCCAACGATTGATTTCTGATGTGCGCCACGGCGCGCGCGATGTGGGGCAGGTACATGGGCTCGTTGCGCCGCGACTTCGGCTGCGGTTTGAGGTCGCGCGGCAGTAGATAGGGCGCATCGGTCTCCACCATCAAACGATCGGCCGGAATATGCGGCACGGCGGCGCGCAGATCCGCGCCGCGGCGCTCGTCGCAAACCCAACCGGTGACGCCTATGCCGAGCCCGAGCGCCAGGTAGTCCTCGAGTTCGGCAACACCGCCGGTGAAGCAATGAGCGACCCCGCCGACCAGCCGGCCGTGAAACTCCCGGAGTATCGCCGTGAAGTCCTGATGTGCGTCGCGCTGGTGAAGAAATACCGGCTTCGCGACAGCAACGGCGACTTCCAGTTGTGCGATGAACGCGGCGCGCTGCGCCGCCGGCGGCGAGAAATTGCGAAAGTAGTCCAGACCGCATTCTCCCACCGCAACCACATGCGGCTGCCGCAGTAGATCATGCAGTTCTTCGCGCCGGCCGGGATCGAAACCCGCCGCATGGTGCGGGTGAACGCCCGCGGTGCTCCAGAGAATCTGCGCATGCTCTGCGGCCAGGGCTGACGCGGCGCGCGAACTCGCGAGATCCGCGCCGGTGACGATCTGGCGTGTGACGCCGGCGGCGGCGGCCCGTTCGATCACCTCCGTCCGGTCGCCCGCAAAGCTTTCGTGCGTCAGGTTCGAGCCGATATCGATCAGTTCCATGTGCAAGTACATGTTCCTTGGGTGTATCTTGATTATATGTTGCGTTCGCGATTGCGTTTCACGTGTTTTCTGCTGCTCCCGTGTCTCGCGGGCGCGCCCGTTCACGCGCAGCGCGGCGGCGATCTTCAGGCGCAGATTCTGTATGCGTTTCAGTCCGAGGACATCAACGAGCTGTCGAGCTTGATTCAGACGCTGAAAACCCAGGAGCAGGCCGGCACGGCGGACAGCGCGTTGCGTTACCACCTGGCCCACGCCGACTACCGCTCGGCGCTATTGTCGGGAGAGACGGACCCGCACAACGCCGAGACGGCGCTCAGCGAGTGCATCGATCAGCTCAAACCGCTACTGGAGCAGGATGCCCATTCGGTTGAAGCCCTGGCGCTGCAGTCGGCTTGCTATTCGAATCTCGCCAGGTACAAGAAGAAATTGGAGGCGGTGCTGTATCGCTCGCGAGCCGCCGACCGGCTGCGCGCTGCGTTCAAGCTGGCTCCAAAAAATCCCCGCGTGCTGTACTTGACGGCCATCGACGCCCAGGCACGGGCAAACCCGGGATCCCAGGAATCCAATCTCGCACGTGAACAGCTCGAACTCGCTGCGCAACTTTTCGAACAATCGTCCGCCACGACCATCGATGTGCCGGGTTGGGGTCATGCGGAGGCGTACCTGGAATTGGGGCGTCAGCTCGAGTCGCGGGGCGACGTGCTCGGGGCCCGCAATTGGATCGAGAAGGCGTTGATCGTGGCGCCCGACTACAAAGCCGCCCGGCGGCAGCTCGCGGGATTGGTTCATCCTTAGGAGCCTAGTGAGGCGTTGGGTCGTGCGAACCTGGTATCATATGGCGCGATGAACGCACAAGGCACGCAGCTATCGTTGTTCGAGACTCGAGCCTCCAACGACCCATTCGCTGTTCGGGTAAGTCCTCGCGCGCGCCGGCTTACTGCACGTGTCCATGTCGGCGGCCGCGTCGAGATCGTCGTTCCCGTCGGGGTGAGCGCGAAGGCGGTGCGCGATTTCGTTCAGCGCTTCACTCCCTGGATCGACCGCAAGGTGGCAGCGATGCAATGCCACGCCGAGCCCGCTGCGCTCGTTCCGGAGGTTGTCGATTTCCGTTTGACCAACGAGCGATTCGACGTGGAGTGGCAAGGGGCGCCGAAGCGAAGCGTGGCCGAGCGGGGCGGACGAGTACAGGTGCTCGCGCCTGACGACAGGGGCGCACGACACCTGCTGCAGGGCTGGCTCAGGAATGCGGCGGCGGAGCGTCTGGTGCCGAAGCTGATGGGGCTTGCCGACGATCTGAACTATCCCGTGGCGCGCGTGGCAATCCGGTGCCAGAGGACCCGGTGGGGAAGCTGTTCGACCCGCGGGACCGTGAGCCTGAACTGCTCGCTGGTATTCCTCCCGCCGGAAGTCGTCCGCTATCTGTTCATACACGAGCTGGCCCACACCAAACACATGAACCATTCCGCCAGCTTCTGGCGGCTCGTTGAGAAGCTGGAACCGGAATACCGGCGCCTCGACCGCGAATTGCTCGCCGGATGGCGTACCGTGCCCGCCTGGGTGTTCAAGAGTTAGCGCATGGAAGGCTCCACGCCAGAGGCCAAGACCTTCGTCGATCTCTCCGACGAGCAAGTCCATTGGGACTTGAGCGAGCACTTGAGCTATTCCCAGTATCTCAATCTCGACAAATTGCTGAGTGCGCAGCATCCCCTGTCGTATCACCACGATGAGATGCTGTTCATCGTGATCCACCAGGTCTCGGAACTGTGGATGAAATTGTGCCTGCACGAGTTGAATTCGACCATCGACTGCGTGCGCCGGGACGATCTGGGCCCGACCTTCAAGATGCTCGCGCGCGTGTCGACCATTCAGACCCAGTTGCAGCAGTCCTGGGACGTGCTCGCCACCATCACCCCATCCGACTATTCGGCGTTCCGCAATACCCTCGGCCGATCGTCCGGTTTTCAGTCTCCGCAGTACCGGATGCTGGAGTTCTTGATCGGCAACAAGAACGCCGACACCATCAAGGTATTCCAGGCCGATCCAGCGAGTCACGAAGCATTGGAGCGCGCGCTGCGCGCTCCCAGCCTGTATGATGAGGTGCTGCGGTTGTTGAGCCGCCGCGGGCTCGATGTGCCGGCGGAGGCCATCGACCGCGATTTCACGCAGCCCTATCAAGCCAGCAAGCAGGTCGCAGCGGCCTGGCTCAGCGTCTATCACAACTCGGTGAAGGATTGGGATCTGTACGGCCTGGCGGAACGGCTGGTCGACCTCGATTACAAGTTTCAGCTTTGGCGGTTCGCTCACGTCAAGACGGTGGAGCGGATCATCGGATACAAGCGCGGCACCGGCGGGACAGCCGGGGTGTCCTACCTGACCAAGGCTCTGGAGCTCAAATTTTTCCCGGAACTGTGGACCATCCGAACCTCCATGTAGATCTCGAGCAGTGACCAAATCCCACGACCGATTGCAAAACGTCAACGTCGTTTCCAGCGACCTGCTGGCGACGCCCGAAGAAGTCAAACGCCGCATGCCGCTCACCGACAGGGCGGCCGACACGGTGTTGAAGGCCCGCGAAACTGTGCGGGCGATACTGGAGCGCCGCGATCCGCGGCTGTTCGTGGTGGTGGGACCGTGCTCCATTCACGACGTGGCTGCGGCGCGCGAATATGCCGGCCGCCTCAAGGCGCTGGCGGCCCAGGTCGAGCCCACCATGCTGCTCATCATGCGCGTGTATTTCGAGAAGCCGCGCACCACCGTCGGCTGGAAGGGCTTGATCAACGACCCCGACATGGACGACTCGTTTCACATCGAGAAGGGAATCGCCATTGCGCGAGATCTGCTGCTCCACGTTGCCGAATTGGGCCTGCCGGCGGGCACCGAGGCGCTCGACCCGATCATGCCGCAGTATTTGTCCGAACTCATCACGTGGACGGCCATCGGCGCGCGAACCACCGAATCGCAAACCCACCGCGAGATGGCCAGCGGCCTGTCGACGCCGGTGGGATTCAAGAACGGCACGGACGGCGGACTGTCGGCCTCGATCAATGCGCTCCAGTCGGTACGGCATCCGCATCATTTCCTCGGCATCACGCAGCAGGGACAATCCGCGGTGTTCCGCACGCGCGGCAACATGCATGCGCATATCGTCCTTCGCGGCGGCGGAGGCAGGGTCAATTACGACGCCGTCAGCATCGCGGTGGCGGAACGGGAATTGACGGCGGCGAACCTGCCGCCGACCATAGTCGTCGACTGCAGCCACGGGAACACTAACAAGGATCCCAGCCTTCAACCCATGGTGGCGGAGAACTGCGTCGCGCAAATCGTCGACGGAAACCGGTCGATCGTCGGTCTCATGCTCGAGAGCAATCTGAAAGCGGGAAATCAGCCCATTCCGAAGGATCTCTCCGAGTTGGAATACGGCGTGTCCATCACCGATCCCTGCATCGACTGGCAGACCACCGAAACGTTGCTTCTCAAGATGCATCAGTCCTTGCAACGCGCGCGACGCTGATCCGGGACGCCAACGATTTTCGATTCTTCCACAGTCGGTAGCCCAGCAGCAGCGACAGGCCGCAAACGTACAGCAGCGGTTCCCGGATGTCTTTCTTGACCCCCCACCAGTAATGCCACACTCCGAGAACCGCGATGGCGTAAATCAGGCGATGCAGGCGCGTCCATCGCCTCCCTAATCGCCGCTGAGCCTTGGCGGTCGACGTGACGGCGAGCGGAATCAGCAGACACAACCCGAGCATGCCGATGGTGATGTACGGGCGCTTGACGATGTCCTCCCACAGCGCGTCCAGCTTGCCCGCCTGATCGAGCACCAGGTAGACCGTGAAATGCAGCAACACGTAGAAAAATGCGAACAAGCCGAACATGCGGCGGAACCTCAACCAGAACACCGAGTGCGTGGCATCGCGCAGCGGCGTCATACACAGCGCAATCAGCAAGAAATTGAGCGTCCACTTTCCACAGGTGTGCAGCATGACGGCCACCGGATCCGCACCCAGGGAGACTCCCGCCAAGCCCACGGCGCCCGCGGCCAGGTGCAACGCGGGTACCAGGCAGGCGACGAACACCAAGGGCTTCACCACCCACCGGACCGGCCACCGGCGGCCGGCGCCTGCGGGCGCGTTCCGCGAAACCCCCTGCATCCCGAACATCAGAAGAATTTCCGCAGATCCATCCCGCTGTAGAGACTTGCCACTTGTGCGCCGTAGCCGTTGAACGGCAGGGTTGGTCTGCGCTGATCGAACAGACCGCCTCCGATGTGGCGTTCCGTGGCCTGGCTCCATCGCGGATGGTCGACGGCCGGATTGACGTTCGCGAAGAAACCGTACTCGTTCGGCGCCGACAGAGCCCAGGTCGTGCGCGGCGCCGTTTCCGTGAATTTGATGCCGACGATGGCCTTTATCCCCTTGAAGCCATACTTCCAGGGCACGATCAAGCGCAGCGGAGCGCCGTTCTGGTTGGGCATCGCCTTTCCGTAGAGTCCGACGGCCATGATGGCGAGCGGATGCATGGCTTCATCCATGCGCAATCCTTCGACGTAGGGCCACTCGAGCACGCGCCCCCGTTGTCCGGGCATCTGTTTCGGGTCGTAGAGCGTCTTGAACTCCACGAATTTGGCCTTCGACGTGGGCTTGAAGCGCTTCAACAGGTCGCCGAGGGGAAAGCCCACCCAGGGCACGATCATCGACCACGCTTCCACACAGCGCAGGCGATAAATCCGCTCTTCCAAGGGATGCGGCTTCAGGATGTCCTCGAGGGTGTACGAGCCCAAGTCTTCGGCCTCGCCCGAGACGGTCACTTTCCAGGGTTGCGGTCGAAATCCTTGCGAGTTTTGCGCCGGGTCGGACTTGTCGGTACCGAATTCGTAGTAGTTGTTGTAGGTGGTGATGTCCTTGTACGAGTTGGGTGCGTCGGTGGCGGAGAATGCGGCATTGCGCGTGTAGTTGAGCGCCGCAGGACCCGACTGGCCGAAGGATTCGCCCCACCGTCCCAGAGTCTGGGCGGCGGCAAGACCCACGCCGCCGGCAAGCAAAGCGCGTCTGGACACGTACTTGTCATGGGGCGTGATGTCCGAGGGGACGATCCTCGCAAGTTCGTGGGAAGTCTTCCGCATGCTCGCTCCTCAAAATGAACCGTTCTAAAGAATAGACCGGACGCGCTGGGGTTTTGTTGCAACCGCGGGCATCAATGCGCGACTTTGAACTGCAATCCTACCCCCAATCGGCCACCGGAATCCCGGCCGCCGCAGCCGCACGGCGTGCTCTTGCGCTCCCGTTGACCAGCAGGGCGCGGTCGGCCTCCCTCAGGTGAGGGATGTCCGACCGGCTGTTGCCATAGGCGACCACGGGCAATCCGGGGTGCTCGGTCCGCAGCCACGCGAGGCATCGCGACTTCTCCTCGTCGCGCCGGTTGGGGGTCCGAAGCGCACCGTCCAGGCGGTCCTCTTCGGAAACGCCATGGCGCCATTCCACCTCGGTGCACAGCGTGCGCTCGAAGCCAAGGAGTCGTCCGATGGCGGGCACATAGAGGTCGGGGCTCGCCGATAGGAGTACCAAATGGCTGCCGGCCGCACGATGCGCCTCCACCGCGGCCAGTGCCTCCGGTCGAAACACCCGCCGCCGTTTGAGGCTGCCGACGAATGCCGCGGTCCACGCCTCGACGGTCGAGCGCCGATCGCCGCCCATGACTGCGCGAATGGCGCGCGATTTCAGCAGGCCGCGGTCGGGCGACCCAAGATAGCCGGCAATGGCTGTGGGCAGGCGCCACAGGATCCTGAGCCGCGAGGGATGACCCAGAGCGTATCCGGCCAAATAGGGCAGCAGCGTGTCGCTCCAGGTCAGCGTCCCGTCGAGATCGAATATCGCGATGCAAGGTCCGATCGCGGCAGCGTGCGAGGCAGTCATCGCGGCAATATAGCTGCGTTCCATCGAATGGGTAAGCCAACCGACCAACCGTCTATTTTTCGATCCGTTGGACCTTGGTTCCGTGCAGGGATACGTCCGCGATCAGACCCTTCTCGGCAAACGTGAACACCAGGATGGGTCTCTTCAGCTTGTAGCTGTCATAGTCATCCATCCTGCCTCTTGCCATGACGACGATGCCGGTGTCCGCTCCGATCGACCATCCTTTGCTCTTCGTGAATTTGTCGAGCGCGTCGCGGGTCATGAAGAGAATGATCTCGCTGTGAGTGGCCATGCCGGCGGTCAGACCAACGGATGCGGACGCGATGCTGTAGTAGCCGACGGTGGCCCCGCGCACCAGCAGGGCGCCTTCCCCATACTCGCTGGCAAGGCCGATACCGCCTTTGGTGACCTGGGGGAATGCCAGCATGCCGGCGGCACGATCCTCGAGATCTTGATGCCGCGAGTCGATAAGATTGAACTGCTTCACGGTATCGGCCACGCCGGCATCCAGGGCACTCTTGGTTTGCGCGCAGGCCGGCGGGCAGGACAGCATCGCGCCAAGCGCCACACCGGCCGCACAAAGGGAAATTGCCGTTTTCATTCGCCGCTCCTTTAGGGGGAGTCTACTCTCCGGCGCCGCCGTCAAGCGCCGATCAGTCTCTCGATCGCGGCGAGCAGGGCATTCGTGTCGACGGGTTTGCTGAGAAAGCAACAGCGCGGCAGATCGGTCTTCACGATGCGCTTCATGGATTGCAAATCGCCGCTCAAGAGGATGGCGGGTACGTCGCGGTTGTGGCGTGCGCGAAGGGACTGCAGCACGTCGAATCCGGTGAGTTTGTCGTCGAGATGATAGTCGGAAACGAGCAGATCGCCGGGCTGCAGGTCGGCGAGCAGGATCTCCGCCTCCGCCACGGTGCCGGCGCTGCGCGTCTCGTAGCCCTCGAGGCCCAGGAATAATTCCGTCGCGGCCCGCACCGAATCGTTGTCCTCGACCAGAATGATCCGCCCCCGTCTCGGTGCGCCGGCCTTCTCGGCGAGCGGCGCTTCGCGCGCAGCTTGCGACTCAGGGGTGGAACTCAACCGCTGCAGCGGTATGCGCACGCGCACGCGCGTTCCGCTGCCCAATTTCGAGGAAACCGCAACCGAATAGCCGAGCAACCGCGACACCTCGCGCACGATGGCGAGCCCGAGTCCCACCCCGGAGCGTTGAGTTCCCTTCGGATCCACCTGGTAGTACTCGTCGAATATCCGTTCCAGCTTGTCCTCCGGAATACCCATCCCGGTATCCTCGACGTCGAGCGCCAGGGCGTCGGCATCAGTGTGGAGGACGATTCGGACGGTGCCGCGTACCGTGTACTTGAGCGCATTGCCGATCAAATTTTGCAACAACTGGGTGAGCAGGATGCGATCGGTGGTGATGACGGCCTGAACTTCGGGGAACTCCAGGAGCAGATTCTTCGACGCGGCCGCCGGCCCGAACTCCCGTTTAAGATCGGCGAAGATGGTGTCGATCCCGACGGGAGCGAGTAGCGGCTCCACCGAGCCCGATTCGAGCCGGGTGATGTCGAGCAGCGAGTTGAGCAGCCGGCTCGCGCTATTGATGGCCTGCTCCTGAGTCTCGAGCAGATCGTGCAACGGCGCAGCCCCTGGAGTCATGTTGAGCATCGAGGCATTGAGGAGACGGATCGTCTGCAACGGCTGGCGCAGATCGTGACTCGCCGTGGCGAGAAACCGGGTCTTCGCATTATTGGCCCGATCCGCCTCTTCGCGGGCTGCGATCAACGCATCATTGATGGCGCGGCGCTCCGTCATGTCGCGAATGGCGGCCGCGACGAATGTCTGGTCGCCGTCCACGAAGGGCGCGAGGCGGATCCCTGCCGGAAATTCCGTGCCGTCCGCCCGGCGTGCAAACAGGTCGGCGATCCGCGCCCCCATCTCCCGATTGGCCGGATCCCGCATGAATCCGGATATATGAGCGCCATGGCGCAATTGGAAGCGCTCCGGCACAAGCATCTCGATGGGTTGCCCCCTGAGCTGTTCGCGGGTGTAGCCGAACAATGCGCAGGTGGTGGCATTGGCGAATCGAATCAAACCCCGGGAATCGACCACGATGAGCGCATCGGGTGAGAATTCCAGGAGGTGCGGTGCGATGGATGCGATATGGTCCATTCTTCCGTCAAGCGTAGCACGCCACCCGCCAAGGGAGCCCGTTCCATAAGGGACCGGCGCAGTATTTTGTGGAAACCCGCAGGTGCGCACCTGTAGGCTGTTGGGGCAAACTCCGTCGCAAGGCAAGGCAAGGACTTGAACGAACCCAAACAAAATCATGCCGGATCTGCGGCCATCCTCAACCGGCTGCTGGAAATCGCCCGCATCTCGGCGCTTGCGGAAATGGCCAGCGGCATCGCGCACGAGCTGAATCAACCGCTCGGTGCGATCGCGACGTTTTCCCAGGCCGGCGATCGTCTCTTGAACCGGCCGGAACCCCAGGTAACCCGGGCGCTCGACGTTTTTCGGCAGATCAACTCCGAGGCGCTCGGCGCGGGCGAGGGGATCCGGCGGATCCGGCGGCTGTTCGATCAAGACGAAATCAAGCGCTCGCGCGCGAAAATGTCCGAGGTCATCGAGGAGTTGCAGCCGGTCTTCGACATGCTGGCGCAATGGGCCAACGTGAGCCTGAAGTTCGACGTGGCGGAGCCGCTCCCGGAAGTGTCCATTGACCGGCTGCGGGTGCAGCACGTACTCTTCTCTCTGTTTCAAAACGCGCTTGACGTCAGCGTGCAGAATCCGACGGCTCCGTGGGTCAGGTTCGGCATCCGCGCCGAGAAATATGCGGTGGAGATCAGCGTCACGGACTCGGGTGGCGGGATCCCGCCGGAGACGCGCGACCAGATCTTCAAGCCGTTTTTCACGACCAAGCCGCACGGCACCGGACTAGGTCTGGCCTCCAGCCGTGCCATTGTCGAGGCGCACGAGGGAACGATCGGCTTTGAGGGCGATGCGGCGGGCGGTACGCGATTCTGGTTTCGTCTGCCGGTCGCGGAACATTGACGGGAAATCATGATGACAAAACCCAGCGAAGTCGCAGCTGCCGCTCCAATCGTGTACGTCATCGACGATGACGACGGCATGCGGAGGGCCTTGAATCTGCTGCTCAGCACCGTCGGCTATAAAACGCTGGCTTTCGCCAATCCCGGCGATTTCCTGGCGCAATTCGACCCGGACACTCACGGATGCCTGGTGCTCGATATTCGGATGCCGGGCATGAGCGGATTGGAATTGCAGCAGCACTTGAACCGCACCGGCTCGATGCTCCCGGTCATTTTCATCACCGGCCATGGCGATGTGCCGATGGCGGTGCAGGCGATGAAGGAGGGGGCCTTCGAGTTCATTCAGAAGCCCTTTCGCGACCAGGATCTCCTCGACCGGATCAACCACGCCTTGCAGCAGGATGCCGAGAGCCGCAACAACCTCGCACGCCGCGCCGACGTCCTGCGCCGCCAGGAAACGCTGACCCCGCGCGAGCGGCAGGTCATGGACATGGTCGTCGATGGTGCGGCCAACAAGGTGATCGCCATCGACTTGAATTTGAGCGAGCGCACCGTCGAAATCCACCGGGCGAAGGTCATGGAGAAGATGGGCGCCCGCTCGGTCGCGCATCTCGTGAAACTGCAGCTCAGCCTGCGCGGCGAATCTTAAGATTTCCCGCGGCAGCATCCGTAGAAGTCCCGATGCGGGCGAAAGCCCGGGGGTGTTGTAATGCTCCGTACTTCAGCGAGAGACCATGGCAACCATGTTGAATGTCACATTCCGCCGTTTCGAACGGTCGGGTGCCCTGGATGCCCACATTCGGGAAATCGGCGAGCGGTTGCAGCGCTGTGATCCCCGGATTACGCATTGTCACATCAGCGTTGTGGGCGGCCCCCCCGGCGACGGCTCGGTCTCGGCGGCGATCCACGTGAGCGTGCCGGGAGCGGAAATTCACGCCGGCGCCAATGGCGGTGGGCCGGGGCATACCGATGCGTTTCTTGCCCTGCGAGAGGCTTACGAAGGGGCTCGCAGCCAATTGCGGAGCCTCCAGCGCGAAGGCGGCAAAGGGGGCCTGCTCAGTGGTGCGCGGGGTTGAGCGGCCCATAGATCGTCAGCGCGCCAAACACCAGCAGCAGCCAGCCCGCCGCGGTATGTAGCCCACGGGCCATGGACAACCGGCCGACCTGCGCACTCAACATTCCGGCACCGAACACCGCCGGTGCCGTGCCCAGTCCAAAGAACAGCATCATGGCGGCAGACTGCAATGCACCGCCTTTCAGTGCCGCGAATAACAGCATGGAATAGATGAAACCGCAGGGAAGCCAGCCCCACAGCATTCCCAGCAACAGGGATCCGGCGACACCCTGTGGCGGAATGATCCGTGCGAGAGGCGCCACATGGCGCCACAGCCGACCGCCCAGCCGCTCCAGGATCGCGAGGGGGCGCCATTTGAACAACACCCCGATTCCCACGGAGACCAACACCAGGCCTGCCAGGATGCGGGCGATCAGCGCGACCCGGTCGAGATCGAACATGCCCTGCAACAGTCCGCTGAACGCACCCACGACGGCGCCGGCAAGGGTGTAGCTGGTCAGCCGTCCCAC
>Ga0307516_10000557_pt1 | contig 50199 bp, 71 predicted proteins | sample 19_EM_MG_FD_203310 | JGI IMG/M metagenome (GOLD analysis project Ga0307516, IMG submission 203310) | Populus trichocarpa ectomycorrhiza microbial communities from riparian zone in the Pacific Northwest, United States - 19_EM | ecosystem: Host-associated > Plants > Roots > Unclassified | place... | reverse complement strand
GGAGGAGTGCTCACCGTCGCGTCCCTTTTAGACGGCATCCTGTTTGCAACAAGCCGTGCACTCAAGAAGGCAGGTGGGGGTGGATCAGCTGCAGGGTATAGCGGTGGTAAAATAATGTAAAACACATTACAATGCACATATTTTCATTGCGTTGTACATATACATGTACAGAGGGTATCTGTGTCACATATTAGTGTGAACTAAGAATAACTTAGAAAACGGTCGATTCGAAGCTGCTTGAATTCGGTGGTCCATACCAGGAATAGTGTCAAGTTTCAAGCTTTCCTGCGTATGGGAGGCTTCCGTTTCTTGCTGGGTGGTAGGGCAGGAGGGTCATCAGGGCGTGGAAGGGACTTTGTAAAAGTCCTTGCAGGTTGGGTGGGGTAGTGGTTATCCTGGAAAGAAGGGGCGGGTTTGGTCAGGTGAGGGATATGGCATTTGGTGTTCTCTACATACCTCTCCGACCAGCATGAGTTCATCTTGGTCATCTGAATCTTCCTGTTCAGGAGAAGGATCAACATCGAGTGGGCCTTCCGCGGATCCGTCGCTGGCTCCAGTTTGATCATCATTACGAAATAAAGCTTGCTGCCTCTTTCGAATGGAAACGGATGGTTTAGTACTATTGTGGTTTCTCTTCTCTGAAGGAGCCGGGTCATCGTCGGACTCTTCCTGCTTCACGGCTACCACTGTTCGGACACGCCGGATAACACGCAGTTCTGGCCGAGGGGGACTCCGAGATTTACGTTTGCGCGGTGCTTGGACAGCACGAGGATTATGCATCTGGTGAGTGGGTGATTCTTCATTATGAAGAGGCCGCCCTGGAGCCTTGGGGACCGACCGGTTTGTCTTGTGGGCACTGATGCTAGTAGGAGGCGAGTGATCCTCGGGAGTGGTGGGTGGTGCAGATTTGTAGGCCGGTGGATGACTCGACGAAGAAGCACGTTCGGTCGTAGATGGTGCGGATGCTACGCAATTTGGTAGAGGACGTGTGTGGAAAGGGGCGGAAACAGCCTGACTCCGTGAAGCGAGGGAAGAAAAGAGAAGGAGAGGTCATGTACCTGGAGGCCCTCGGAGACTAATTCCTCCATCCTAGTGGTCAAGCCGCATTTTTCTTGCTCAACGCGCAAGAAGTGCTCCTGCCAATTACGGGCTTGGTCCCTCCATTGATTTGCTTCTCGTCGCAGCTGGGAAATGCTCTCTGCTTGATGTGAAATCTTGGCGAATACGTGGGTCGGGAGTGAGTGGATGGCGTTTGCGGACGACTCACGGTTAGTTCGGCCTGCTTCAACTTCAGGCAACAAAGGTGGTGAGTCGGACGCGCGCTGATGGGAAATGTGGATAACGCACGGAAGCCTTGCAGCTTGCGACTTCTTGCTTCCACGCCTGGCCTTCGCGCTGGGATGTGTGGAGGGCATTGAGGGCTTTGTCACGCTCAGTGCGTGCAGCTCGCGCGTCGGTGGTTGCGCGTGCCACCTCGGCGCGGGTCTGGGTCTCGGCCTCTGCAAGCTAGAGATAGCGGTGAGGTGTGTCGACGGCAGTGGCGAACGAGACGTACTGCCTGGTGCGCAGACTTGGACAAGGCTATCGACTCTGCCAACAGCTCGGACGGGGAAGGCATAGAAGAGAGGATTAGGTAATCTATTTGCATTTGTCCAACGTCGATCACAGCGACGACCGCCATTCCCGGGGTCGTCCGCCAGATTGCTCGCCTTTCCCCTTCGTTTTCCTTCTCTCTTATCTGTAACAGATATCCATCCTCTGTATACCACGCCCTGGCAGATTGCTGCGAATCTCATCTCTCGAAACATACCTGTATGTCGAAACCATTCTCGGTCCATTTCACCCTCATTTTCGCTCCCTGCAGATACCGCGGTGCGGTGTATCGCAGTGCTCACATAAATGTACCCCAACCGCCGCAAGATCGATACCAAGGTCGGTGTCAAAGCCGGCCCTTCCTCCATCGAGTCCCCCGTTCGGGGTCGATCTCCGTTACCCGTTCCGAAGAACGCGTCCCTTGCCGTTTCCCAGCGCGACCGCAGCGCCTCAACGACGTCATCCTTGTCCATCCTCTCCCCCGTCGCGTCCTCGTCCAACGCTTCCACCTCTTCCCTCCAAATACCTGACGTCTCTCATGACGTCCTCGATAGACGTGCGCACTCCCTCAGCCCCATAAGCCCTGTATTCGACGATACCGTGCGCCTTGGCCCGGACTATGTTCTGGCGATGCATGATTTTTCTCCCCAACACCAAAACGACAACTGCCTCTCATTTCGTGCTGGTCAAGTCTTACGCGTCTGGAACAGAGACAGTAGTGGATGGTGGGACGGAGAGATCGAGGGGCGCAGAGGATGGTTTCCCAGTAATTATGTTAGTGCTGATGTCAATTCCCTGACCGAAGAAGTATTACCAGTCAGCCAGAAAGTGCGTCATAATCACTGTTGTTTCTCTATCACCCTGATACCTTGAACGAACAGAAGCGCGGACATTCACATTCCACATCTACCGTATCGACTACTTCATGGCTCAGCACGACAGAGGACGAACCCCAACGACGGAGTGACCCTCGGTCACTTGGACAAGATATCGATTCATATTGCCCCGATCTCATGGTCCCACTCTTGCATGGATTATCATTACTTCAAACCGCCGTCCGCGGAAATCGTACTTCCCATTTCGCACCCTCCACAGCCTGTATAATATCCTGTGTTCGAGCAATTCTCTCCGCTACTAATACCCTACTCCGCGATGCCTCAATACTACAGCGCTTTCCTCCGCTGGCCCATGAGCGGAGGCAGATTCTATCGGTCCTTGCTGCACTCGTGGCTCAAGCAAAAAAAGCCTCGGAAGCCATTCCTGATCAACGCCGGCAAGAACGGGAAGTGGGGGATATGCTTCGGTTGGGCGGTCAAGTGTTTGCACATGTCCGCAGGTTTTTGGGCGTTGCCGTCCAATGTGGTATTGAGCTACCTAATAATCGGCACTCTAGCGCCTCGATAGGATCCACCAGTACGGAAGGGGAATCTTGGAGTAATCATGATGTCTCGTTCGACGCACCTGCCTTATCCTATGGGGAGTCGTTCTCCGATTTGACACCAACCCAACACCGATATCACGGACGTGATATATTAGCGACAACGGGCTCTGTTTTGCATATAAAGAGTCTCGGCGACGTCCGGAACCACAGAAAATCCCAAACTGAGGACGATGTCGACTCTATGCCTTTACTACCGAACCGGCTGGGAGAGCCGTCAAAACGCCAGCCCTATCTGGAGATGCATACCACTAGCCGTCATAGAGGCACCCCGTCCGTAAGTAGCACTTCTTCCTCCTCATCCATCGCATCAGAAAGTGCCGCACCTCCCCCTCCCCAACTCCCCTCCGGCCCCTCTACCAGCACCCAGGTAATCGAAGCCCTGCGTTTCACCCACGATCAATATCTTTCAACTATTGCCGCTTTCATCGGACACGTGCACTCCCATTCTCGCACCTCTCATGCCTCAAGCACAGGCCACCTATATGACCTAGTGACTGAAGTCGTAGAAATGGTCTGCAGATTGCTCACGATAGTCGAAGCCGTGAAGCACCATCCTGACGTACCGCCGCATCGACTAGGAAATTTGAAATCAGCCAAGGAAGGTTTGTTCAACGTCACCAGTTCTTTAGCGGAGTCGGTCCGCCTTCTAACCCTTCCACTCTCGTCGACGTTGACTGAGGAAGAGGAGAAACAAGCCTTGTTACGATCAGCGACAAATGCTTTAAAAGCGGGTGCTGATTGCGTTGCAGCCGTCAAAATCTGCCTCAATCGTTCAGTGGGGGAAAAACCGTTCATCATCACTCTCCCTTCCATCAGCGACGGAACAGAGCCGTTTTCTCCTCAGAAGTTCACCAGACTACAGCTCCTGAAATCTGTCCATCTGAGCGAGCTGGGCGGAAGCAATAATGAGAACAAGACCATCCAGGCTACACTGCTTGGGGACTCTCCAGAGGACTCATCCGGGTCGGACAACAGCAGCATTTTTAAATCCTCTTCAATTCAATCCGATGAGACGGGTGCGACTTCACCAGGTGAAACCAAGCCTGTTCCCCTAGCCCTTTCTCGTTCGCCAGTTGAGGAGGATTTCCCTTCTCCATCTTCTCTCACCCGTACGGATGAGGACGGAACTACATGGGAGGGGAGCCTGCGACCCAACGGCAAGTCTTCAGAGGAGAATGTATACCATGGAGATCTCCCTGTAGCTCCTCTTTCACCGGAGGCAGAATTCTTGCAGGATCCTGTTACATGGATGTTGGCCCACGATTACTCGTTAGATGATGTGGCTTACAACAGCGAAGGTCATCTTGTTGGGGCCACAATGCCGGTCCTCATTGAAAAGATGACTCCTCACGATAGTCTCGTTGACCCCGCTTTCTCAGCTGTGTTCTTCATGACCTTTAGGTTGTTCTCCTCACCAGTCGAAGTTGTGGACTCCCTCATCGATCGCTACAATCTCGTCCCCCCGCAAGGCCTCTCGACTGAAGATATTCAGCTGTGGCAGCAGCGGAAGGGTATACCGGTTCGTCTCCGGGTGTCGAATTTCATCAAGATCTGGGTCGAGACCTATTGGCGTCCTGTCGTTGATGACCCTGCACTGCCTGCCTTGACCACCTTCACCAGGGACGGTCTTGCACTCTTCTTCCCGGGGCCAGCCCAGCGGATCCTCGAGTTGATCACCTTGCGTCGGCAGTCGACGGATCACACGATCAGTCCGAAAGGCGACAGGACCCGTGATCCTGGCATGTCCATAAATCCTCCGTCGACTATCCTGCTTACAGCCGAAGTCCCCCGACCGACCATGACCAAGACCCTCCTGGTTGCCTTACGGAAAAGGGAATTTGCTTCTATTGCTGTGACAGACTTTGATGCATTGGAGCTCTCAAGGCAGCTGACCATCATGGAGTGCAATCTTTATTGCGCGATTCAGCCAGAGGAGATCCTGGAAACCGCAAGTGAGGGCGCCAAACCACCTGTCAACGTGAGAGCTGTATCGTCGTTGAGTACGGTCATCACCGGCTGGGTCGCCGAAAGCATTCTCAACGAACCCGACATCAAGAAACGGACGTCGTTGATCAAGTTCTTCATCAAGGTTGCCGATGTATGTTTGTTTGTCATTGACGCGCTATATTCAAGGTACTCACCGCTACCCGTTCAGAGATGCGCTTCCCTACACAACTACAGCACACCGCGATCAATGCTGGCTGCTTTGGATTCATCGACGATATCTAGGCTTCACCAGACATGGCTTGTGTGTTTTTCTGTGTACTGAACTAATCATTATGCGACGATTACTCATGCTGCACATATCATAGGGCTTGCCTCAGAAGTACAAGGCTCAATTGGAGACGCTTAGACGGCTTGCTGACCACAGTCGTAATTATTTCGAGTATCGAACGAAATTGCGCAATACTGCCCCACCTGCTGTCCCTTTCCTTGGTATGGGAAGTCCCAATGATGTCAGGATCATCTAACTGACGTATGAGAAGGCCTCTATTTGACCGATGTCACGTTTTGCCGAGAGGGTAATCCTTCGCATCGAGCGTCGCCGATCAACCCAAGCAAGAAGCTTATCAACTTCAATAAATATCACAAACTTGCTCGCATTGTTCAAGGCAAGCTACGAGTCTTCTGTGTATTGCACCAAATTCTCAACCTTGGCAGACATGCAACGGTTTCAGGTCCCTTACAATCTCAAGGCGATTCCCGAGGTTCAAGAATATCTTACTGACGCCTTTGAGAAATGTCGTCACCATGGTGATCTGGAAGACCTGTATCGTCGAAGGTAAAGGTCGATAATGCATCCCATTCTTGTATCTAACTTCCCTTTTCCCCCAGTCTTTTGGTGGAGCCAAGGCAACCCGCCGATGCTCCGCCTACCAGTGATGTGCGGCAACTCTTTCATTGGGCCACCCGTTCCTTTCCACAATCTACTAGTACTTCAGCAGCTCTATGATACGATTTCCCTCTATCTCTTCTGTATCATGCATGATATCTCTTCAATGTACATCCGTACATCTACTATACCTTTTTCCGTCCACAGTAGTCTAGTTACAACATGTTCTCTGCCTTGATTCTTATACCACCATCCACTCCATTGCACTGGACATTTGTTGCTCTTTTGGTTTATCAATCTGTATTGAGTAGGACCCGTATAATCTATTGTAATGTCCATTTCTCGCGAGCGACAAAAATTCGAATTCTTTTGAAGTACTTATCAACTTTCATTGAACGATGAAGGGGCGGGGGGGGGAAGGTGAAAATACTTGGTGACATAGTATCCTATCTCATTCATACCCTTTCTTCTCATTAAGCCATCGATGCCTGAACCTGTCGGAAGGGTAGGGTATGTCTTGGTTGATACCCATGGACCCTGTTGGTATGTTAGCATGTGAAGCGCACATCAAACGTAAATCGAGGAGATGCTCACAAAGTCATAGACAAATGGTCGACTCTGCGTTGCACCATACAAGCGCGAGCTCTCAAGAATGACGGAGTAGACGGGTGAGGGATCGTTACCAGGAGCATGAACGCTCCATCCAGCTCGGGGAGATCTCACGTCCCAAAAGGAAACAACACTGTGTCGGGCGGATCCGGCAGCGATGTGGCTAGCAGACCCGCCGCCACACGAAACGGAGTAAATAGACTCCAGTTGCAGCGGGTCGTTCAAAGAGAGTACCGGCTGGAGGGGTGCAGGTGCTCCGGGAAAGTCGGTTGAGGCCGTTGAACGTGAGGACGCGCGGAGGTCATGACAGTGAACCTGTCCGTCAAACCAACCAGATACAAGAACTTGAGGAGAGGAACCCCAGGGTGATGCTGGCGGGGCTTGTGAAATTCCATAGACGGCAGAGGAACGAGGTAGTTCCGCACTAATGTTGGTGTGAAGCACTGCAGAAGGGGTGGGCGAAATCTGACCGTTTGTGATTGAGTAGACGTGTAAGGGATGTGTAGAAGAGACGCCGAACGCAGCATAGGGACTAGAAGAATTGAGGGAGAGAAGGGAGACCCAACTACGTGCATTCAGCTGCACATGTGCGGGCAAGCTATCGAATGATTGTAAATCCGTCAACGTTGCACGACCAGTTGAGGTCAATGAAAGGAGCATGTTGTTTTCTGATCTCAAACTTTCCACAAAATCTCCCGATTGAAGCTGCGAAAAAAGGGAACACGTCATATTGGATGAGGTGGCTGCTAAACTGTTACGACTGCGGGAAGGTGGTTCAACCGGTAGAACTACACGGTGGACTGTACCATCTTGAGTCCCCACATAGAGTGTTCGGTCCAGGCCGGCGTCATCAGCGAATGTTATCCCAGTAATGTCTTTTGGTTGGCCTTGACGTGCAGGAAAGGAGAACTTTCCCTCAAAATGCAGGGAAGGGGATTCCAAATCAGTTGCCCCATGAAAATTGTAGGCATAGAGATCTGATCCAGCAGCAACGACCATTCTAGAGGGGTTGCTGACAAGTGTTGGCTGCATTTTGCTTCTCCACAGTCGCGCGAGGGGACGAGCAACAAATTGAGCATTGGCCCATGCATGGTCCGTCATAAAATCATAGCGTGCTTGAGTCCTCGGGGGCCAATGTGCCCGAGCTCGGGAAAGGCCATGAGAAGGCCGAGGATTCAAACGTAGGTAACTGGTCCAGCCAAACGTCGTGACCTGAATTAAATATGTATTGGCACGATGATGGGAAAGGTAGAGCAACAGGAACTGACTAAAGCATTCAATAACTTGCCTGTCTTGGCTAATGCAGCAAGTTCACGAACGGAAAGGTTTTGCAAGACCAATATGATGATATCGCTCGGCAGTGCAGTGAGCAGCATAACGTCGGGACAAAAGGTTGAACGGACAAAACTTCGTTCGATGCATAGTGCCGAGGTCACGTGCACGCGTATGGCACTCTGCAAGGGTCTTGTCGTCGCCAAACCATACGCCGCTCTACTCCGGATCACGTCAAATCCCTGTGCGCTCAGGCTTTGGTTCAAGGCAAATGCGACGAGATGTACGAATTCTCCTTGTCGGAGACGGTGCGACTTGCCTCCTCTTGCACGGTTGACCTCTGCTCACTCTCTTCCTACCTCCCCAGAGGGTGTCGGTAAGAGCACAATAGTCACTTCCTTAATCAAGGAATCTTTCGTTGCTCACGTACGTTGTACGTTGAATGATCGCCCTTCCGTCCGTTCAAATCCTCGATAGGTACAACACATCGTCCCAGAAGTCACAATTCCCCCCGAAGTCACCCCAGAAAATGTTACCACGTACATTGTCGATTCTGGAGGTGCGCTATACCACATCCACACGGTCTCTTTACATCCTCTGACTCAAATTGCACAAAGCCGGTCCGCATGATCGAGCCCACCTCGAGTCCGAAATTCGAAAGGCCCACGTCATCTGCGTTGTGTACTCGATTGACAATCCAAACTCTTTTGACCGAATCCCAACATATTGGCTGCCTCACTTCCGTCAACTCGGCGTTAATGTGAGTTCATCCCGGGGCCAACCTGTCTTCTTTTTCTACTCATGCCTACTCTAGGTCCCCGTAATCCTTGTGGGTAATAAGATTGACCTCCGGGGCGGCCAGGTGACCAATGAAGCTTTGGAAGCTGAAATCATACCTATTATGAATGAATTCAAGGTAACTCTAACCCTCCATCCTCTCGCTTGCCTGACTCTATTACTTTAGGAAGTAGAGACCTGTGTTGAATGCTCGGCCAAGACACCTCTGAACGTGTCCGAAGTCTTTTACTTCGCGCAAAAGGCTGTCTTGCATCCCACTGCTCCTCTCTATGACTCACGCGACCATGTAAGTTGGACATGCCTTCAGGAGGAGTCGACATCTCAGAAAGCCTGAAGGTTCTAAAACCGGCGTGTATTGCAGCCTTGAAGCGAATCTTCAAGTTGTGCGACGTCAACAAAGATGGCATTCTGGATGGGTCTGAGTTGAATGAATTTCAAGTAATGAGCTCTCTTCACCCTGATGGCTTGACCCTCTGAGCTTGTTTCCCAGAGAAAGTGTTTCGATGCGCCTTTGCAGCTCCAAGAGCTGGAAGGAATTAAAGATATGGTACAAGACCATGCTGAAGGTGGAATTCGCGATGGCGGATTGACAGAAGCTGGATTCTTGTATTTGCACACTATCTTCATTCAACGCGGGCGGCTTGAAACAACGTGGACCGTCCTTCGAAAATTTGGTTACGCCGAAGACCTGCGGCTGACAGAAGGGTTTCTATGTCCCAAGTGTGTCTGCCAATCATCTTCAGATGAACCATTGGAAACCATCTTTTCAGATTCGATGTTCCGCCTGATTGTTCCGTTGAATTAAGTCCACTTGGATACCAATTTTTCACGGAAATTTTTGAGACATTTGACAAAGTACTGCCTTGCCACAGTGAATGCTTATATTACTGATTCTTCTTAAGGATCAAGACGGCGCATTGAAAACGGCAGAATTAGACGAGTTGTTTAGCACGTCACCTGGAAACCCTTGGGCTGCACAGAAATTCCCTGACACAACACTATCGGATGATACTGTCGCCGTGACATTACAGGGGTGGCTAGCGCAGTGGAGGTTTGTGAAATCCCTACCTGATGCCGTTCTGACTGACACCGTTAACAGCATGACGACCCTGCTCGACCATAAAACAACGCTTGCATATCTTGCATACCTTGGGTATCCGGCGGAGTCAAGGACAGGAGCGCTCCAAGTGACTCGAACCCGCAAGTCTGACCGGCGTAAAGGAAAAGTGACAAGGAATGTCTTCCTCGCTTACATTATAGGAGCGGCCGGATCAGGGAAAACGTCGCTATTAAGGTCATTCGCAGCAAAGCCCTTCAGCGACGGATATGTGCCAACCACGAAGATGATAAATGTGGTTAATTCTGTTGACATTGATGGGTCCGAAAAATATCTTGTGGTGAGCGGTGAATTGATGAAGGCTTCCTAGCGGCGCATTGAGAACGCACACCGTGGCTAGCTTCAGGAATTTGGGTCCAAATATGAAGCGGAAACGTTACGGAATTCCAAAAAAACGGACACGGTGGATGTTATTGTCTACGTCCATGATTCCAGCGATACCAATTCATTCTCATATATCAGTAATTTGCGGGTAAAGCTCCCAGCTTGTTTTCTTCCGTCCTCGATTCTCATAGGTTTGTATAGCAACAGTATAGTCTTGATCACATTCCAACGCTTTTCGTGGCGACGAAGTCGGACCTTGATCTCGCTCTGCAGGTCAGAACGTTTCCTTAACTGCTCAAGACTACCTCGATAACTCATTTGGCACACAGAGACACGAAGTGCAGCCGGATGTCTACTGCCGACGTTTAGGTTTGCCAGTTCCTATTGCAGTTAGTGTAAAAACTGGGCAAACTGCCGATGTGTTCCATACGATCTGCAACATCGCTATGAAACCGTATGTCGATCAGTCTGCTTGCTCTTGTGACTAACCAACCATCTTTTACTAGGCATACATCAATACCAGGCGGCGCTGATCGCGCGATGACGGCAGCTGCGCGGCTTAGAATGTACGTCACACTCACTGCCGTGATGGGGGGCTGCACGGCGGGGCTTTTTATGTTATATCGAACATTGTCACGTCCTGGGGGACCAGGTTTATTGCCGTGGGGGTCTTATTGGGCAAATTGGTTCATTGGTGGGAGGCGGCTATAGGAAGGATGGTAATGGTGTTTAGACTGACTTTATACGCTAAGACAGGGGGTAGTAATCGAACATTGGGTGTCATATCCGAAGTGCGACGTGTAAGATCCGAATCTTGAGCACATTGCAAACTCGTGTCGCCGCAGAAACAAGTTCCGAACTGCATCGTACATTTATATCGTTTGAGGCGCGTCGTGACGTTCTAGTCTCTCACCATCGATCATTGCAGATACCTTCACGAACATCCTCGCATCTGAACAACGACTGAACACCATATAGGGGACACACTCTTGAAACTGAATTATGGATGAGGACATGGATTTCAGTGGGTATGCCGCGGCCCCCCAAGAGAACGGTGAATACAACACGCCATATTCCGGTGAAACGTATGATGGGCGAAGGCTATTGTGAGTCATATCCAATCGTCTATCCGACGCCCAGGCTCATTGTACCAAAGAGACTTGGTCTTCGTTCAAGACTGCACTGGAAGTCAAGGCACATACATTACATCTGCAACAAAGAATATCGAGCAGATATGTGCTCATATTTTTGAGTCTGGCAAGTTGCAGAGCCCGGAAGACCTGCGAGTCGGATTGGTCGCATTCCGTGATCATCCTCCGCAGGATCATACCTACATCACCAAGAATTTTGGCTTCTCATCGGACATTAGCAAAGTTCACAGGGATCTATCTGGTTTATACGCTTCTGGTGGCGGAGACGGGCCCGAGGCCGTGACGGCGGCGATGGCGGAAGCCCTGGCGATGGATTGGCGGGAACATGCGAGCAAGATGATAGTCCTTATAGCAGATGCTCCTCCTCATGGAATCGGAGAATATGGGGATGGTAAGTCTCCTTTGCCGCGTTTAGGTGTGAATGCTGATGAGCGAGAGGCAGGTTTTGATAACGGGTCGCCGGACGGCAATGATCCATTGCAACTCGCACGGCAAATGGCTAACCGTGGAATCCCATTGGTCAATGCCACAATTGTTTCATCTCGATATCGGTACTGACGAGACTTTAGTTCTTTGTTGCTTGTGAACCTGCCCTGAGCGGTTATTCCGTGAGTGGTTCCGGGGTCATACTGTGCTACTTCTGACGTTTCTGCCTCAGTATGCCAACGATTTCTATAAAGCTATCACGATCATAACGTCTGGACTGATGTTGCCCCTTACAACAGCCGACCTACTAGCCTATGCGATTGTTGGTAGCGTCCTCGAAAATCTTGACATGGAACGCCTTGTTCGCGAAGTCGGTCATGCGGTTGCGTCACGTATACTGGGAAACAACGAAAGCGTGGACGATGTCGCTCGCGAGCTGCACGAAAAGTTGCTGTTGCGCAACGAGAGTACCAAGAAGGTCGTGATCGAGAGCATCTACAAGGACTCCGAAGAAGCACAACACAATGTTGCAGTCTTCACCCAAGCTCCTACCCTAGCTGATGCTCGTCCGTTGCTGAAAAGGGTTGAGTGCCGGATAACCATATACCGTGATCTTTGCTGACATCCGTCTCGAAGGTTCATGGAACTCGTTTCACGGATAAGTATCTACAAGCACGCCAGTCCTTCAGGACAAGCTCTTACGGCACATCGTACAAATCGTCGCCGACCTACTCTTCCCCCTCCAAGTCTGTGCCACCATCTTCTCCATCCTCATCTTCGAAGATCATCCCCGGTTCTCCCCCTCGTAAAGTTGTCACGGATTTTGCAGCGTTTGGGGCACCCTCGACCGCAAGCGTCTTTGGCACTGCCGTTGCCTCCACTCCCTTTTCTTTAGCTGGAGGGAAGGCTGCGTTTGGCGGTATGCGGAATACCACGACTCGAGGAATGTTTGATGATGAGGAAGAGGACGACGAAGAAGGAAGACAGCGTGTTGGACTCGAAGAAAGTTCTATCTCCTTGGATCAGGTGAGCATAAACTGTATATCTCTCAAGACCCTTCTGAGGAACGGCAACAGGCCAAACGTATCGCTATGCAAAGCGCGTGGAGGAGTGCACGCGTTTAATACGTCTCCTTTTTTGAGTGTCATACAATCTACTGTAGGGACCTCTCACTTTGCATTGTCATAAAATTTAATGTACTTTGGAAGAGCAAGATAGTGTACGAAAGGTGTTATGCTAGGATCCTCTATAGAGCAGGTATATCTGATCGTCGAATATTGGCCTCAGCGCTCAACGCTCAAAATTAGGCCATTTCCCCACCAGAACTCTTTTCTGCCTTCTTGATGCAATACACCGCAATTTACGTCGTTGATGTTGGTGCCTCTTGGCCAGCAGACCGCCTTCCTACCGGGCCTGCTTCGGCTCCTGGTCAGGAATGGCGTTTCTTCCTACATTTTACCTCTTCTTTCTCAGCGCCTTCCTCCAATGATATTTTTGCCTCCCTTGCCAGCCTTCGTTTTTCCTTTCTCATAAGCTTTTCCTCCGAAGTTGTTTTCCGACTGCTGATATCAGCCAAATCCCCTTTTTGCTTCTCCTTGAGCTCTTTTTTTCGCCTTGTGCGTTCCCCCCGTTCATTACAGCCCCTAACATCCGCTTTTTGTTTCTTTCTGGGTCGTTCCTTGGCCTCTCCCTTCACAGGCTCGCCAACGACGACCTTGGTTGTATGTGACTGCCCAACCTCAACATCGTCGTCGGGACCTAGTACCGGGCCACGAAAGAACCGAGCGTAGAGCACAGCTTTCGCTGCCTCCCTTTTCGCGGCGGAAAGTAAAGATGGTCTGGATGCCTGGTTACCGGTATTAGAAGTATCCAGGTCGGAAGTGCTCGCAGGGGTTCCTGTCGCTGGACGGCGGTTCGACAAGATACCAGTCGCTGTCCGTCCGAGTGTAGTAGGTGTAGGATATTCCGCATCAGACTGGTGGCAGAACACTGAGTAGTCAGTCAAAGTCCCTCTGTAAAAATGGATGACCTAGTGCATACCTCGTTTTCTTCGTCGTCACTGCCTACTTTGAGCTGAATAGACTTAGCTGCCGCAGAGAAGAGACTGTGATATTGGGGTCATAAAACCCTCCGGAGCTGTAGATGCTTCAGGTTGGGCTCACTGATCCCAGAAGGGGAAGGCTTCGTCGCGGTCCTTGCCAAGCCCTGCAAGGTTCTTCTTTTGTGGGATGGCGAGGGGCCTGCTGATACCGCCGTCACGAAGGCCGGTGCCTTTTCCGGCCCATCCTTGAGCTAAGAGGTAAGAATGACCATCTAGAGGCATATGGGTGGTGACCCGATGGGATTGTAAGATTGGAAGACAATGATCGCCTTCATTAGTAGTGGTCCTTATTATTACTAAGTACTTCAATTGGGACTTCGACCACATTGTGAATTCTATGTACAGTAATGGTACCGAACCATAACGTTAATCTAGATATCACTACAACTATGCAGTGACGCTGACGCTGACAGGGGTAGCCTGCCCGAGGCCGTTCGCATATTGGAACTCGTTGGAGTTTTCATGCTAGAATGCTTGCGATCAGTTACTTTGAATTGCGGCAACGAAAGATGATGTACCTCCCACATGTCCATCGCAATTTGGCAGCTTTCGCGAACGACCCTCGGAGCATCATTTCTCGTCATCCACTCTCTCAGACGAGGTAAAACCTCTGGAGTAGCGATGCTTCCTAATGCTTCTGCTGCCTCATGTCGAACCATGTCAGATTGTTTTTCGTCCTCCAAGACTTCTAGGAGCGACGGTACGGAATGTGGCGAGAGTAGTTGCCCAAACACGAATGCGATTTCATGCCTGCCACCGGATGTTAGCAGGGTTGACAGCCACAGAACGGATCAAGTACTTGAACAAGGCGCTGCTGTCCGAAAACCCAGACGCGAGAGCATCGACGGCGGCTGGAGTGCCTATGTTGCGGAGGGCAAACATGGCGCGGTATCTCTCAAACAACTGAAGCTGTGTGTTCAGTAGCTTGGATTGAAGAAGCGTAACGTTGGCCGTCGACAGATCATCAGGCTTGAGCGTTCCCGAGAGAAGACCCGATGTTGCGGGAGCGGGATCGATAGAGGTGTAGGGACTGCTAACGAGATTAGCGTCTTGTCCGTGCTTCTGCCGAGTTACACACAGTGTAGGATTTTCCTTCAAACTTTCTACATGGGATTTTCCTTCTTCTGAATGATCCCATTGAATTTTGTCGATGGCGATCTCGCAAGTTTCCCGGACAGTGCGTTCGGGATCGGAAAGATATTCTTTCAGGATAGGAACTGATCTGGAAGCGGATATTGCGCCCATGGCCTCAGCCGCCTGTTCTACGATTGTGCTCGTCGTCCTGAGCAGAACGGAAAGGCCGAGCAACGTACCTCATGCCTCACCATCGGGTCCTCTGAGGTGTCTCTGAGGGTCTGTTCTAAAGAGGGCAGCGCTGATTCCAGTTTCATCTGACCGAGGCAGTAGGCCAGTTCATGTTTTAGCAATGCAGATGAATCCTGGAAACCTATGAGGTCTGTTGAGGGTGGGGTTGATTCATGATGTTAGCATGGGTTGCAGACCTTCACAAATGATTTGAACTGCCTCTTCGTTTTTGAGGGATTTCAGTGTGAACAGCGCACGAAATCTTGTGTGCAGCGGGACGTTTCCAGTTGTGTTGAGGAGGGAATTTCTGAGAGCGTCAAGGTCGTTTGTGGTGATCATCGCTCAAGTGGAGATGATCAGTGAAGATGATAATTTTTGGCGGACTTCCAAAAATACGACCTGCGTCAAACCAATGCCTAGATCAAAGCGCTCAAAGCTCGGTGAGTCCGACGTTGTCTTTGGCTGGGATCGGCGTTTATGTGCTATGTAGTGTCCTTGACTAAAGTGTCCAAAAAGACCAAGGAGCAGAAGGGTGACATGATGAAGGAGGTGCGCATGCGCGACCTGATCACGATGGTCACAACTCATACCGCATGCAGCTCCAAGAAAACTCTGAGAAATGGAGATATTGCTGGCTGTTTGAAGTCGGTTCAATGCGGAATACTCATTTGAAGACAGTGAGGAAGCTTTGGAAAGAGTATGTGACTTGATCGTTGTACCCTCACAAGGCTGAGCATACTCTCTGGACGTAGCTCTGCTCGGTTATTCTTTGGACGCAGCGCAGTCATGGCAAAAGCGTTGGGGACAACACCGGAGGAAGAGCACCGTCGTGGAATACACAAAATTGCCCAGGTGCGCTAAAAGTATCGAGAGAAAATCATCGATTTACACTATCTAGCAAATAAAAGGCCAGGTTGGCATATTATTTACGGACACGGCACCAGAAGAGGTCATCGATTGGTTTGTGGATTTCAAGCAACCAGATTTTGCACGAGCAGGGAATGTGGCGAGTCGGACGATTACCTTACCAACTGGACCTGTGATGCGACACCACTCGGATCCGCCAGAGCCATTTCCCCACAACGAGGAGCCGCAACTGCGGAAATTGGGGCTGACAACGTCGATGGTCAAAGGGGTTCCGACACTGCAGGTTCCACACAAAGTATGCGAGAAGGGCAAGCTTTTGACGGCGGAGCAGGCGCAATTGTTGAAACTGATTGGGCACAAAATGGTAGAATTTCGAGTGGGGCTGATGGCGCGATGGGATTCTGAGAGTGGTGAGGTAGTGCAAATCGAGGGTGCAGGGACGATGCTATCGAAAGATCAGCTTGGAGGTAGTGAAGATGAGGATGGGATGAGTGAATAAGTACATTGGTGTAATCACGCGACCTCGTGATTTGTTCTGGTCCTCAACATGAGGTTTCCTTTGGCGCTTCTGGGTCTGTCTGCCCAGACCCCCTTGTTACCATCTGTCCCCACCGATTTAATGGCTACTCCTCGTGCCTTTGCATTCAAAGAAGGACCAGACGTGTTCTCCCCAAAAGATCTCGTCTGTTGTCGACTTGCCTACTGACGATCAACGCACTCATTCTGCATTCAGATCCAGTTGAAGAGACCTGGAGCTGGTGTTGCGAACGCTGCCGGTGACCTCGTACTCGTCCCACTCAGCCAATATGATCTTGCAGAGAAGAAGTGTGTTCCTTTCTGCTTCTTGCTCAGGACTTCCGGTCATATCCACCCAGGAACCACAAGTCCATCTTCGTAGCCCCCCTCCAGTCTGCAGTCAAGCCGTTGGAGATTCCAGTTCGTACACCTACACCTCGGTGCATCCTTCATGTCACTTACAGCACTCTCCTTTAGCTCGGTAATGGAGGGGAAGCTTTCTGGCTCAACTCGAGGACCCTAGCCCATGTCGTTGGAGCTGAAGATGGCTTGGAAATATACGCGTTGGATTTCAAGTTCGAAGCAGGAATCCTTCAAGGTCCCTATGCTTCCACGCTCGTTGGTAAACTGCCCAACAAGGCCGCAACGAACTTCCGCTACTCGGCTCCTTCTGAATCCCTCGTGTTCTCTGATTACGTTTATGCTGATGGAGATCTGACGGCCGTAAGGGAGAATGACGAGGCTTGGGACTCACGTGGCACTACAGCCTATGTGTATGATTCAACTTTCGTCCGCCATTGGGACACTTGGGTCGGCCCCAAGAAACGGTCTTTATTCAGTGTCCACCTTTCCCTGGGAACGGATCAGAGGTGGAACTTCGGGGGGCAGTTTGCGAATCTTCTCAAGGGCACAAATCACGTATGCCAATTGCTTCGTCACATTCTATGATTCCACTATCATTTCTCCCTTCAGAGTTCCCCTGTTGAGCCATTCGGCGGGACCGATGATTTTGACGTTTCTGGAGGCCATGTTATATATACCACGAAAGACCCCGAGTTGCCAGAAGCCTGGCATACCAAACAGAACGTGTACATTGTGGACGTGGGGGGTAGCAAAGAACCCAAGGAGTTGACCTCTGGTAAACAAGGCGCTGTCCACAGCCCTGTCTTGAACCCTCAAGCTACGAAGGCTGCTTGGCTAGAGTTGGACGAAGACGGCCATGAGAGTGATAGGTCTGCATTCACCATAATTTTCCATTTAGCTTGGTTCACCTTTTGCGTAGGGCAAAGATTGTTATCTATGATCTAGGAAAGGATGTCAGATACACTCTAACACAAGAGTGGGACCGCTCTCCGGACGCTCTCGCCGTAAGTTCATAGGCCAAGTTTTTACTCTCTCCAGTCTTAATGTCCTCCAGTTTTCCAAAGACGGAAACTTCATTTACTTTATCGCTGGAGATGAGGCGAAAGTCAAGGTCTTCGTTCTTCCGCTGCCCCCTACACCGTCGCATTCGACGACGCATCCCTCTTTGGCCAAGAAGTATACTACCCCTGTCAGCCTGACCCAGAGCAAGGCAGCTTCCGGCATCCAGGTTCTCCCCGGTGGACGCCTTCTGTTTTCTCAGTCTTCTTATACTTCTCCGAATGACGTTTTCGTCATTGCCAATCTGAAATATTTAGAAGAGAGTATTGACAAGAATGAGCTGCCGGTACAGTTTGAAGGTCCAATAGAGCAAATTACCAGCTTCACGAAGGACGAACTGAAGGGAAAGAACTTGAGCGAGGCAGAAAACCTCTGGTTCAAAGGGGCAGATGGACGAAACGTCCAAGGTTGGGCATTGAAACCAAAAGGTTGGACATCTGACCAGAAGAAGAAATATCCTGTCGTACTCCTGATCCATGGAGGTTAGGCCATCGTTGACCTCTCTTGCATGTTTTCTCAACGTCATCCAGGGCCTCAATCAGCTTGGGAAGACCAATGGTCGACCCGGTGGAATCCCAATGGTAATATGGGATTTTTGTTCTCGGGATATCATTATTCATGAAGATTCCCAGTTTTTGCTCAACAAGGATATTTTGTTCTTATGTTTAATCCTACCGGGAGCACAACGTTTGGTCAAGGAACGTCAGGCTTGTTTCATGTTTTCTGTTTCGATGTTGATATATGTCCAACAGAATTCACAGATGCGATCTCCGGAGATTGGGGAGGCAAACCGTTCGTCGACATGCAAAAAGGATGGAAATATGCGTTGGACTTGTATCCTGAGGCAAGTTGAGTCACACAAATTTTGACTTGAGATGAACCTTGACACATCCACCGGGATAGATTGATCCCGACCGTGCTGTCGCAGCTGGTGCTAGTTGGGGTGGCTATGCTATAAAGTATCCTTAATTTCTTTTCAGTCGACTGTGTTGCTAAAGCTTGCAGTTGGATACAAGGGCACCCTGAATTCGGCTTCAATTTCAAGGTTTGTCCCCACTGTTCCCGTATCTGTTCGTTATCGTGAAACCTTTTTTCAGGCACTGGTGGGACACGATGGAGTAGGGACAGAAACATTTTTTACTGGGCTCTTCGTCTGACATCATTAAACAGGTCTTCGATGCGAATTACAATGGTTACTCGACCGACGAGCTGTTCTTCGTATGTTTCCAAGCAATCTTTTTCTTTACGCTGTCGCTAATTGGGTATTTCGTCACTAGTTCAACCATGAATGGGGTGGGAGGTTCGTTTTAATTCTCTCCTACTCCAACATAATGATCGAGTTCTTTCTTGCAGGCCTTGGGAGGAGAAGAGTAAAATCCTATCCACGAAGTATGGGTGTATGGTCCCAATCCGCAGATCCCAATTCATGGTGTTGCCTCAGATTTAGCCCTTCCAACTTCGTACACAAATGGTCCACACCGCAGCTCCTGATTCATGGTAGCAAGGATTACCGTTTGCCTGAAACGGAAAGCATCGGCGCATTCCATGCCTTGCAGCAGTAGGCCTATCTGAGCGTTGGACTGGCCGGTTCGCTGACCATGTGAATCACAAGGCGCGGTATTCAAAGCCGACTTGTTATCTTTCCGGATGAAAACCATTGGGTTCTGAGCCATGGAAACAGGTATGCCTCGATGACTTTTGCTTGAACGGTTGATGCTCAGCCAAGCGCTTTTCAGTCTCAAATGGCACTACGAGGTATTCCGATGGTTCGATGAATTCGTAGGGCATCCCGGAGGAGTCAGTACAACATCATAATACATTCTCCCACGATGCATGTATGGAGTGCCTTTGAAATTTGATCGAAATTTGATCGATCAGTCACCTGTTGAACTCGTGACACATTTATGACGCTCCGGACTTGAGCCTTCGGAAGCCCGAGGGCCGGCGGGTTGTAATTATAACCTTCTGAAGCCTTTGTCCTAGCCACTATCGCGCCGCTGATGAACACGAACCATGGGTGATATACAGACTAGACCGTTCTCTAGAAACTATAGGTAAACATCGATATACTCGTTTTTCCGGTGGGTTCGTGACTTGTATTGCAGCGGCCTCGTCAATCAGTCGATCATTGCTCTCGGTATCACGGTGCTATGTGCCACAGGTCAAGAGATTATGAAGCGAAGAAGGCGGGGAAACCGTATCATAGAGGGTCTTGGGAGTCGTGAATCATGGGAGTTCGGCTAGTGAGTGTGTTCCTCGATGTGAACGTCTTAGCTTATACTGAAAGAGTTGCTAGTCTCTACCAAGGGCGTTCTTGGGCCAGGTATATCTCTTGGGATTATTCTGTCAAACGCTGTCTTTTTACTGTTGACGATAGGAAACCCTCCCCACCCGCTCCTGCTAGTTGGCCGCTGTCTTGGATCAAGCCAGCCGTCAACTTTTCCGAAATGAAGATGTTAGAATTGCGAGGTGTCGATGCGACGCTATACATCCGCTTTTTACGTGGATGTTGTACGTATTGCTTATAATCCTTTCTTCCTCTATGTACTCATTTTCCTGTGAGTTTGGTTCACACTGCTGCACACCGTGACGACTTTCCCCGTCCTGTTCCCCGTCCACGTTTCGTTCTCGGACGATATCATTCCTCCCAAGTCTATGACTCGCGCTTCTATATCTTCTCTGGTCACGACTACAAAGGGACGATCCCTTCTCTGGATACACGTTTGTCTTCTGTTTTGGTTGACTCTGTCGTGGATGGCAACACTGCTCTGGATTTGCAATGGTGCATTTCAACTACGGACAGCCGACATCGAGCTTAAACGCGTCTCTTCCTCTATGAATACTCAAGAAAAATACCATCCCCATCCTCATCCTCAGTATAGCTTCACTGACATCCCTTTACCTGATCGCAACCACCCAAACGCTGGCCTCAGATCGAGAACGATCATGGTCTCGAACGTTCCCCATGGGCTTAGAAACGAGAAGGATCTCAAGGAGTATTTCGAGTATTACATGTCCCGTAAACTGGATAAACCGTCGATGGGAATTACTTCTTCCACACAACCGGGCTTTCTCAACAAATCATTTTCTTTCTTGTTCAACCGGGCCAAAAGAATACCTCGACATCTGCCACCAATGCCTCTTTTTTCTCCCGCGGATAAAACCGAGGAGTCTTCCCCTACCGGGGAGCAGGAAACTTCTGAGGCGGTTGCCTCCCAAGAGGCAGATGCTCTTCCGGCCATTGAACGGGTCGTTATTGTGCGCAAATTAACTGAATTAGCTTCGCTTTTGCAACGCCGTGAAGAAATACTTGGTTTTCTGGAAACCGCGCATACTCAGCTGGCTAACAAGGCTTTAACAAGGGTTAAACATGCTATGGATAAAAAAGCTGCAAACCTACCCATCACCCCGAAAATTAGCAAAGCAGCCCAGGTTGCTCGTCTGAAGCGCGCTATGACTGAGGATCCGGAAGCCGGACGAGCTGCATTGGATGGAGAGACATGCATGGACCAACTTATCGAAGCCCTTGGACCTTTTGTGGAGGAATTCGGCCTTCACGACGAAATGTTCTCTTTCGGTTCCCGGAAAGGTCGCTCTGTTCCTTGTGGGCCGGCGTTCCGGCAACTCCATGAAGGGGATTCAGATAGCTCCCAGGACGCTCCTACACGCCCGGCCTATCCCCCATCTCATTCGCCGACTGGCTTGGGAAAACATAGGACCATCTGGGACTCTCTTCTGAGCCTTCCCCGAAGCAGCCTTGACGCCTACCAGCCTCTGATAAATCTCAACCACCTGTTCCGAGGGAAAATGGTTCCAGCCATAGACTACTACACTGCCAAACTTAATATCCTTTCGTCTCTGATCACCGAGAGTCGATCAAGAGCGATCGGCGATTATGAGCCTGTGTCGACAGCGTTTGTCACATTTGCCGACCCTGCCGATGCGAGACGGGCTTGCAAGTACTTGGCCGTACATCCAGACAACCCACTTGCTTGTATCGTAACAATGGCTCCCATGTATCAAGATTTGGACTGGATCAGAGTCATGAAGTCGTCTTTCAATACGGAGGTATGGAACTATCGACCTTCCTAAATAAATATTCATTTCGCTTCAGTTCGTCAAGGACTGGGTCGTGAACCTTGGTGTTTGGTTCGTCGATGTACTTTCAAACAGCATAGCAATCTAAGTTCCTATCACAGGGCTTTCACGCTGTTTTGGATCTTTCCTGTCTCCCTTCTTGTTGGTTTGGTATCAATCCAAAATATCAGTTACTTTTTGCCAAGCCTTGTCAGTAACTTCTAGGGCATATGACACATATACTGACCTTGATTGTAGAAAAAGTATTTGGATCGGCATCGATGGCAAGAAGAGGCGATTCAGTCGCTCCTACCGACTGTGCTTGTGGCTCTTCTCGCTCTCCTGATTCCTCTCATACTCTTGCTGATCGCTAAGAAGGCCCACACTATCACGACTCTCTCAGCTCTTCACGATCGAATCATGGTCCGTTACTATAAATTTCTCATCGTTAACGTCTTGGTATTCTTCTGTGTCGGGACTGCGGCTCTGCAGTCTTTCTTGCAATCATTTAAATCTACAGCATCCACGCATCTGCTCGAAGTGGTTGCCAGTAGCTTTCCTTCAGCAGGGCCCTTTTATGTCGGTTGGCGTGAGTGAAGTGCCAGCTTTACAGGATGACGGCTGATCCTGCTTCAGTTATCCTGACGACGGGTTTACACGGCGGAATCGAGATTGCTTTGAGTAAGTCTCTCTACATGATTGCTTTCGAAGCGTGTCAGTTCACCATATAAATAGTTGGAGTGAGTTAAACAACGTGCTCTGCAACTCCGCTTGTTCAGATCGAGAATCCCAGCTGCCTCTTATCATGTATCCTAGTACCTCTAGGCAAATCACCCCGTAAGCTCTATCTGTCCATGACAGGTCCCTTCTCATTGGAATGTCCAGGCGGAAGCGTGCGGTTGGCATTCGACCGCGCACGTTCAATTTCTATTGTGAGCTTCCGGTTTTACTTCCAGCGCTCTCTAGAAAGACGGGACTCCTGACAGATTGGCTTCCGAATCACATGCTGGTGTTGCATGTCCTAATTCTATTTTCAATATTGAATCCAGTCGTGCTACCTTTCGGCGTCTTATATTTTTTTGTTGAAGCTGGTGCGCTTCCTTTCCGTGATTGTTGGAATTGCTCTGAATTTCGTTAAAAAGGTGTGGTGAAGAATCAAGTAAGTCACTTTGCGAACAAAACAATTTCCATCTGCTCAATCCCAGGTTGCTCATAGTTGATTCATGTCTATGCGAAGCAGTATGAAGGAAATGGTCAATTGATGCTGATACGCATGGTTCGGTATTCACTAGATGGTAATGTAGGAGAATGCCTCCCCTGTGACCCCAACGCTAACTATGTCCCTTCCATAGGCTTAATTCTCACTCAAGTCAGTACAATTATATTTCATGATCTCTGCGCGCTCCTTACGACGTAGTGACCTTAGGCCGTCTTCCTTGCCTACATGGTTGTATTGAAGAAGAGTGTCAACGTTGGACTCGCAGCCTCCTTGATCATTTTAACGGCACTCGTTAAAATTCTGTAAGTTCTTTCATAGAAATTGTTTTCCTGGTTTTTAACGTGGAGTAGAGCCACCCGAATGTGCCGCGCCCGTTTTGAATACGACGATGCGGCGGAATCTGAGGTTCTTTGTGGTGGCAATTCCAGGGCAGATTCAGACATCGACCCGGCTGGCGATGTATCTCACCCAAACGAGGACGCTCAGCCGCTGAACCTCGACAAGAGGCAGCATCCCCCTTCGTCGTTCTTGACCTGGAGAATTCCAGCCTGGGTCGATTTTTCGTATTCCACCAGGCAGCATTTTCCACCATCAAGGCATCCCAACCCTTTCCGAACTCAAGATCAAGAATTTACGCGACTGCATTCCGTGTCACCAGACCGTCCTCCGGTGAGACAAGAAAGACCTCCGAAATCTCAGTTCAGTGAATCGACTTGGCGTGGTGCTTCGATTGTCGCGTTTCATGAAGTGCAAGGTGCCTCCAATCAACTCATTGGTGGATCGTTAGACCCGGTGGTGGATCATCCCTTACCCATTCCTTGGGATGATCAAACCACGGTTGATCTGCCTTACGACAACCCATATTATACCAGAGCCATTGACAACGTTCTCTGGCTCCCGCGAGATCCGTATGGGGTTGTTGACCTTGACGACACCATTGACCTTAAGGTCTCCCTAACGGTTGAAGTCGCCGCTGGAAAGCTTGGAACATGGCTCGGACTCCAAGAGACGGATCCGTCGGAAGGAAGATCAGAAAATGAAAGTCATTCCCCGGAGCGTTACTCGGTACGAAGTAACGTCAGCCCCATGGATGGAACCCAAGATATTACTTTACCGGTTCCGATTGCCGAGCGTATTCAGAGTGAGGGTGATGGTTTTCAGCATCGAGTATCGCCGAAAAGGCCATCCTTTCGTCGACCCAGGACCAGTGATTCCGAACTCGGGACTTCTAGGTCAGGCTGGCGCCGCAGAAGACCTACAGTATCGAGCGACAATGCCGTGCCTTTAGCTCTACATTCCTTCTCTGGAAGGACCAAACGACGTCATGGAGCTGTGAGGCCATCTTCTAGCATGCCCTCTCTGCAGATTCCACATCAACCTCCTCATGGGGTTGAAAGAAAGCTGCCCATCCACCCTGGTTTCCGTGTTCATGGAGAGGTGGCTGCCAGCCCTGGAGATGAGTCGAGTCTTATGTCAATACCAGCTCCACGGTCGATCAAGGTCTCAACCAGCGAAGCTATCTTCCACGAAGTTCTGGCGGAGGAGAGAGCTGCCTTGATCGATCGCATTGAAGACGAGCAAGCTGAAACGCAAAAGACGACAACGACCAAGTCATGGTTGACGTCTTGGATGTTTACGAAGCCCCAGTGATTGACCGCGTTCAGTTCTCTGATTCCTTGGTGCAATTTTATACCCTAGACATTTTGTACCTACGATTTTCTTGTCATGCCGCAGCACAGGTCTCTCCCTTGCAAGTTACCATAATCCTTCCGACAGGAAGTTAATAGAGGCAGTCTGGGTTTACCCACTTCTGGTGTTCAGTCGAGCCATCACATCCTCTGGGTTCTCCTGTTCCTCTACACTGTCCGCTTGCGCAACCTGATTTTATGAGACATGGAGCAGCGCAATCAATACAGCATACACACCACTCGAAGAACTGATTTTTTGGATGATTCCTGAAGCTCTCCAGCAATTATGAGTTCATCCAAAATCTGGCAGAAATTTTTCTTCAGCAGCTGTACCGCGACAGCGGGGTCCACAACATACAGCATATGCTTTTTGAAAGTTGAAAATCCTTTCTTGTCGTCAGTCAAGCTGTACATGTCTGCAGGTTGCAATGCCCTTACAGATCCAGTTCACAAACCTGTGTTGAAAGGTGTATTCAGTGCATTAGGGCCAAAATCTGACCGTTAACCCTCACATTCCCAAAGTATCGGTCCAGAACTTCGACATAACGGTGGATAATCTCCAGTGTGATGAGCTCATTGTCCGAAGATCCTATTCCGCACACGAAAAACAAGGATGCGTAGCGACGATATACGACCTTGGTGTCTACAAGGTCCATTGAGACGGCGATACAGTATACAACAACAGCCCTTACCTTTATACTCGAGGACATTGCACATTCGTGGCCGACGTGCCAGAACCAGCTGGGTGACGTCCTTGACGATTTTGGCTTTGATCTTGGGTGCCAGGGTGGTAAACCATTTTGCCAAACGGACTTTGCCTGGAATGGCGTCGTTAATGAGGACTCTGCTGTCAAGTTGACAAGGGACTAGCCTTGTCGAGAAACCAGAAGGATATAGTTGATCATCGTCTTGCGCAACAGATGCCACGCCGGAATCCGGCCCTTTTGATTTCAATAGGTCTGGACTATCAAAAAGATGACAAGGACGTCGCCTCCAAGCTTTGAATTAAAAAGGATAAGTATCAGGTAACCGCACTTTTATCATTCAACACTTGGGATGTACAGTGCTCGTCTACGGTAAACGCGATAATTAAGGGCTGTTACGAGTATCCCAGCAAGGAATGGGCATATACAAGCAAGGATACAAAGAACCAGAAGAGAGAATAAATAAAGTGATGACAACGGAGGGGAAGTGTCAGCGGGTTGAAGTAAGGAATGGGTGTGGGTTGTAGGAACAAATAAAGAGATTACAAACGTGTATCATACCAGCTGCGATATTAGAAGAAGAGGTACGTTGTGATGAAGACTCCAAGGGCGATGATAACAACCACTTGAAGGGGAACACCTTCCTGGAGATAATAATGACCATCGTCGATGAGAGTCGCGACTTCCGTCTCAGCAACACTCCCTGAATCCGACAGAGTCCTCATTCTCCGGCGGAGTTCAGTGGGCGGCGCTTCTGACCTGGTGGCAAGGGTTGCTCGCAAAAAAGCGATTTCAGCTGCAGAAGCCTCGAGCTTTGCCAACAGCTCTGCGGTATGCTCCGAGATGGTCGATTGGGCTGGTACTGTGTAATATGAAGACTGTGGAGGAGGATGATGACGTATTTCTTCGGATTCTGTCACTGGGAAAGCGGCAGGAGTAGGGGCCGAGATGGCGACAGGGGCAGGGGCAGGGGCAGGAGCTGGTTCGGGAGTAAGTTCGCGTGCGACAGGCTGTTGAGGAGAGGATGTAGGATGTTGTGGCGCATTCATGAAATCAGCTATCGGCACTTCATTCGTTGAATCTTCGTTCGAGTTTTCACGAGAGAATTCGGCGGTGGGAGGCTCTTGAACTCGGGCAGCAAGGTCGGGGTTTTCGGGAGCCAGGTCCAGCTGTTCATCGTGCCCAGGGACGGCAACGTAATGCTAGATCCCACACGTTGTAATAGGGCATGAATGATAGACAGGAGACGTACCGAGTCCCCTATCTGTGCCTGTGGTCTGTGATCTGTCTCATCTTCTTCCTCAAGAGTCTGCCCTTCCGCAGGAAGATATGTCACTCTCAGCTTTTGCTGATGGACCTTCCCCTCTTCACCCGTTTCCGGTGATGCCCACTGTTATGCAGAAGATGAAATGAAGATGGGCGCGAAAAAGCGGTATATGACGTACGATGGCCTGGAGAGGCATGGTCTCCTTCTCCGCAGTAATGAGGGTGCTTTGGATGAGAAACTTGTCTTTGCACTTGGCATTCAACGGCGGCTCCTCCGGGAGAGCTTGTAGCATGACTGATCGTTCCAATGAACATGGGAGTGATCAGCAAGGACGGTAAACGCACCGAGGACCTCGACGCTCTCCCCGGATTCAACTCTACCAGAGTTGGGACGGACACAGTAAAGCTGTCACGACGAAATAAGATGGGATAAGGAATAAGAGAACGACTGGGTACCTTGGGAGCGGTTGTTTTGACCTTGAAGGCGACGGGTTGGGCATTGTGGTTGGTGATGGTGAGGGCGCGTTTGACGACTTGTGTGAGGGGTCCTGGAAGCTGGGTGAGTTGAGAGAAGAGTTGTGGGGGAAGGGGGAGATACGTTTGAAGCCGAGAGAATTGCTCGGATGGAGAGAGACAGACATGGCTGTTCGTTTTCAGCGTGCTGGTCCACACTAAAGAATCATCACACCACGTGCTCATATTATGCTTACATGAGGTAAGGTCGTTATTATAACTAAGTGTCGTAATTGAACCTATGCATCGCTATTATACCATCGAGTTCCTGGTGAGAGCCTGTAGTTGAACGTATTCATAATAGTCGCCCCGCTCGTTGAGCAGCTGGTCGTGCGTGCCGTACTCGCTGACACGTCCCTCTTTGATAAAGTAGCTGCCAATCCCTCAGTAAAATCAAACAGGGGAGCCAAAAGTTTAAACTTACATTCGGTCAGCATTTTGAATGGTCGATAGTCTATGTGCGATCGCGATCGTCGTCCTGCCCTTTGCAGCTTGGTCAAGGGCCTCCTGCACGACCTTCTCCGAGTTGGAGTCGAGCGCGGAGGTTGCCTATCAAACACAATCAACAACAGTTTCAACCCCTTCAAACCTGCACACCCACCTCGTCAAGGAGAAGAACCTTGGGGTTGCGGAGAAGAGCACGAGCGATAGCGATCCGCTCTAAAGTTCGGAAAGGTCAGCAACTTGCACCTGATGCATGGCCAGCTCACTCACGCTTCTGTCCACCCGAAAGCTGGGATCCTTTACCACCAACCTCTGTCTCAAAGCCACTAAGATTGATGAGTACCATACTCAAATGCTTCCCAAATCATGACGTACTCTGGTAGTGATTCAATGAAGTCTAGGATGTTCGCATCACGGCAGGCCTTTTCGATTTCTTCCTGAGTGACTTCAGATTCGGGTTTGATAGCACCGAGCAGGATGTTGAACCGGACAGTTCCAGCATACAACGTAGGTTCCTGGGAAACCAAAGCAATCTGTTTGCGGTATTCCTGGACATTCAACTCATTAATTGGGTGCCCATCCAACTTCAATGATGTTTCAGCGGGGGTCCGGTGAAGAAAGACAATGAAGAACGTACGGAAACCTCGCCCGCCAGAGGGTCATAGAACCGCTCAATTAACTGGATGCTGGAATATGGATGTCATCAATAAAAGACTTGCAAGAAAGACGTATCACATACACGGTGCTTTTTCCACACCCGCTAGCACCCACCAACGCGACGTACGTCCCAGGTTCGGCATGTAATGAGAGGTCGCGTAGGACACGCACTCCGGGTCTAGTCGGGTATCGGAAGTGCACGTTTTGAAATTGAATGCGACCTTGAATTTTCTCGCTCTCGATACATTTCCCTTCCTTTGACTCTGCATCTATCTCGGGAACCATGTCGATCAACTTTATGATGTCCGACCCAGCACCCTTTGCTGAAGACATATCCGGGACGAACGAGAACACGTTGCCGGCTTGGATTGCACCGAATGTCACGCTCTAGGAATGATGAGTAGGGTAGCCAACAAAGTAACCAATACCACGTACCATAAGACAAACGAAGAACTGGAAAATGGTATACTCTTGGCGCGAAACAAGAAGAGAGCCATACCAGAAGATGAGGGCGATGACAAAGAATGTCATGGACTGGGACAAGGCATAGAGGGCATTACTCCCGATGGCTACTCGGTCAGATCTACGTAAGGTCCCTTCGAGACTGGCGCTGTACGCATCGCAACAGTCATCTTCCCTGGTTAGGGCAGCAACTGTGCGAATCGCGCCTGCAGCTTCGCAAGCCAACTGAGCAGAGTCGCCGTGCGCCTTCTTGTTGGCTTGATCTTTGAGTACGACAATGCGCTGGAAAAAAACATCAGACGCCAGTGCTCGGGGAGAAAGAAAGAAGAGCTACCAGACGAATGTATCCCGTGGTAATAAGGAGTGGTGCGCAAGCTATTTCGGCATTGTCATCACAAGTCACAGATCTTTGCAGTGCATAACAACATACCCATGCCAACAAGAGACAATTTCCAGCCGATAACAAGGCCGATGATCCAGCCGGAAATAATAGTCGAAATGCTCTGGACAATACTGCAAAGCCATGATGAACACGATTATGCAGAAAATATCAGCATGAAGAAACTTACGCTCCGAGGGTTACTCCAGCGAGACCGTTGACCTTCTGAGGATTCTCACTCAAGCTAGATGTCAGACTCCCAGTCTGTGAAGGGGGCCTAAGTCATGCTAGATAGGATAGGGGGTAATAACATACACTGTGTTCATCTTCATCAAAGAACTCGACTGTAAAACGATCAGTGAGAACGTGTAGATACGACGATTAGGAACGAAGCTCACTGTCTTGCCTCAGAATGGCACGGAAGCTCAGCATGCGCAACTTGGCGGTCAGCATCGTAGCTGCAGAGGAGAACAAATAATTCTGCATCCCGATCGCCAGAGTGGAAAGAATGGCGATAATGAAGAACCTGATGCAAATGATTAAGATCAAATTTCGGGGAGCAAAAGCCAACACACCAGAGGGCATTGCGATCTCCTTCAAAGCGACGTTCTTGCTTAGTCGGGGCCGAGAAGCCGTCGACAGCTTTCCCATATACAATTCCGAATGCAGGATAGACCATGCCGGTGACTGAAGGAAACTGGGTCAGAGCCCACTCAACCAGTGAACTATTGAACGTACGGATAGCAAAGAAGCCACCAATGGAATAGCTCGTCCAACCTTCGTGGTTCAGCTTCCCCATGCGCATAAACAGGTAGAACAGGCTGTGATCACCCTCCTTCTTAGTCGCTTCACGGCCTTGGTTTTTCTGATCAAGGATTTCGCTCGCGAGAGAACGGCCGGTATTCTTGCGACCGAGAGGAATTTCTTCACGTGCCATCTTGTCCATATCTGCCCCCCTCTCGTCAGTAGCATCATATGTATCGTCTCCGACGGCTTGTTCACGAAGTTTCTGAGCCTGAACGAGACGATGATAAGCGCCACCACGAGCAAGTAGGTCGTCGTGGTTTCCTGCTTCCAACACAACCCCGTCGCCCATGACATAGATGACATCAGCACCCTTGACTGTCGACAGGCGATGTGCGATTGTTATCGTCGTGCGTCCTACGCAAGGTGATGAATGCAGGGAGGAGCAGTCAACACAATATGTAAATACCTGCTGCAGCTTTATCCAAGGCGTCCTGAACGATTCCTTCGGACTGTGTATCGAGCGCGCTCGTCGCCTCGTCCAGAAGAAGGATACGGGGATCGGAGACGATGGCACGGGCGATTGCGACTCGCTGCTTTTGACCCCCGGAGAGCAAGAACCCACGTTCGCCAACCAAGGTATCATATCCCATGGGTAGTTTCGTGATAAAACCATCGGCATTGGCCTTGATGCATGCCTCTTTGATCAGCGCGAATTTCTCATTCTCTGACACATGCTCCCATTTTGTGCCAATGAGGCCGTGAGCGACGTTCCCTTTGATGGTTGTCGCAAATAGCGTCGGCTCCTGGGACACGAGACCGATCTGTGAGCGGAGCCATTTGATGTTCAAGTCTTTGAGATCGACGCCGTCGAGTTTAACAACACCAGATGTAGGATCGTAGAAGCGTTCCACCAAGGAAATGATTGTCGATTTGCCAGATCCGGAGGCTCCGACAAGAGCAGCTGTTTTCCCCGCATGGAAGGTTATCGATAACCCTTTCAGGATTTGAACGGTCGGTCGAGAAGGATAATGGAAGCGAACATCTTCAAGTGTGATTTCACCGGTAACGGTCTCGGGCTTACTTCCCTTTGGGCTAGCGGAATCAATGGCTGGAATGCGATCGATGGTCGCAAACAGCTTCCCGGCGGCCCCTCGTCCATGGGTAATAGCTACAACGAGGTTAAACAGTGTCGGAACCAGGATCAAAAATACCAAGAACCTTGCATCTCCGGTGCGAGCATGGCGAGGGAGAAGGAACCAATCAAGATTGCCAAGAAGACGTTAACAACCTCACCAGCCGTGGCTGAAGCTATACGTAAATTTCATATTAAAGATTGTTGGGAAAAAACTTGCCATGTCCACTGTTTATGAGGGTAGTTCCAAAGGAGAAAGCTGTGATGTACATTAGCGCTTGCAGAGATCCATGGAAAGTGACTCACATAGGCCATACGCAGAGTATACGACGAAGAAAAATACAGACAAGGATGCACCGACCACCGCGGAGGACTTGAGATCAACTTTGCGAGACTGAAGAATATGAACATCGTACAGCCTCGAGAGGATGTTCTGAGTGCCGAAAGCCTGAGCAGTGCGGACAGTCGAAATAACCTCCTCTGCCAAGCTTCCTCCTTCTGCGATATGCTTGAGTGAGAGCCTTGTTCCAAAGTAAGCTTGAAGATGTCACGTAATACGAAGTATTGACATACTGCATGAATTTAGAAACGGATATGTTCATCACAGCCCCAGTTATGGCAATGCCTGGTAGAATGGAGGATAGGGCCAAAGCCAGACGCCAGTTTCGAATGTAGGCGAGGACGAAACCGGTGACAAAGGCAGCTAAAAAGTTTACGACTAGGGGCACCTTCTCGGAAATACCTTGTTGAACAAGATCTGATGGTGCGGAAGTTGTGGATGGTTCTTGATGGGAGATGGCCTGTGACTGTGGACTTACGGGTATCAGTTTGGATCCTTGTGGCGACTTCTCCAGCGCCAACGTTATCAAAGAATTGGATATCTTGTCGTAGCACGGCGCGGAGATATCTTTCTCGAATGCGCTTCGCGTTAACCTCAGCTGTGTGGACCCAGCCATACATATAAATGTATGTGCAGACGAGCATTGCGATACCTAGGGACATAAATCGTTGAGGATTGACCGTGGACAAAGGGTGCCAGAGACGCACCTATGTAGACCAGGTCAGTAGCGCCTTCGGCAACAACCTTTCGGAAGGCGGCGGTAGTAGCAGGAATTGCTGCGATAGCCGTGGGGTCACCAGACTTGGCCTTGTTGAGAATGATAGTGAAATCAACTAATTGTTGAGTGAGATTTCCAAAAAGCAAGGTCATCAACGGCTGATAGGGTAAAATCAGGATGGTAGAGGTAGCGAGAGCGAGAGGTAAATATACCTGAGCGGCCCCACCCCCTGCTGCGCATATCAGACCAATGAAATTTATGAAGAGCTCATACTTTGTGGCAAAGCTAAGAGGAGGATGAGCTGGGAAAACCGTAGGGTGACGTTGAGACTGACCGAAATAATGAAAAGAATGAGACGGGGGGGAATGCCTCCTGTCCGATTGGGGAAACTTCTAGATCTGCGTCATCGTTGATGATCTTGGGCTGCTTCCGGATAAAGAAACCGGGCTTTGAGTTGGCGATGGTCTTTTCGTCGACGGCGGTGCTCGGCCGAGAGTCGGACATGGCCTGGTGGACCATTCACTGGGGGAAAGGAGGACGGTGAACTTTGAAGGACAGGCCCACACGAAGCCCACTTTAAATATCACGCTTGCGGCGTCTCACCGTAAGCTGCATTACATCAATAGCGTGCCTCGAGTCAACCGAGTCAACCAAGGACTGTCAATCGGTAACGCTCATCGAGTCACAACGGTAAATTCCCTCAGCGTCAAGGGCCCGTTCTCTTGGCCTGACGCTGAGCTAGTCATAGATCTCCCGCGAGTCCCGGAATCCATGTTTGCATACCGGCACAGCCGGGTGCGTTATCGTCAAATCGCCATGCGCATGCTTCGAGGGGCTCTTGCAAAGCAGCTTAAAGAAGCAACCAGTCCCAGGTGACCATATTCCCATTCTGTCACGACAAACGTACGCGTCCACACACGGCTTCGTCGGCACAAGCTGAGGGCAATTGCCAATGTCAGTAAGTATTAAATTCAGCTAGCGTTGCTGTCGAGCACCCAACATTACAGAGTAAATTAAACAACTACATTATTGTAACTTGAATGTGTCGTTCCTCATTTAACACATGCATATGGCTGAGCACCTTGATACCTATAATTAATGTCCGAGAGCAACCAAATCGCCGTATGCTTCGAGGGGCTTTCATAATAATAAAATGGTATTGCATTATCACGTTACAAAATCCAACTTGATTCCAAACATGTCTTCCTGGCTGGGAAGAACCAAGAAAGCCTCGTCCACCAATTTACGTGCAGACGACATAACTGCTCGCTCAACGACACCCACCCCGGGATATCCGGAAGGAAAACCAACTTTCCGTTCTGGCGTTCTAACAATCCGCGTTTTATGGGCCGAAGGTCTCAGCTTACCGTCTGGCACTTCAATCCCCCCGGCAGTCCAGTCTGCTCTGACGTCTCAGCAAGCCAAGGTCGCCGCCTCCGTCTCGCCCTCGAGCGTCACTCAGCAAAGACTTGCAAAAAGCAAAGGAAACAGGTTCATTTAACCAATCCCGATCCTCGTGCATCCACTCACGTCGACGACAGAGACAGCATCCAGAGAACTCAATGTTGGTGGCTCCCCTACCTGGTCATCGAATACGAGGTGAATCAAGTCCTCATCACGCCACTGGGCGGTGAGCTGGCGAAGCCATTATACATGTATCAGGCACACTTGTGAGTTGCCTACTCCCTCCGTCTCGACCCGCATAACCAATTCACGCCTACACCAGCGACGTCTCGAGGAATTCCGAGATTTCTATTCAATGCTACCTACGCGCCGATAAGCCAGAGCGAGGCGGGGATGGTATTGCCGATGACCTTGGAAATGACATCTTCTTGGGCGGCATCAAATTTATTCCCAATTTCGACGAGATGGGTAGCCGGGATCAGTGGTACGACATCCTCGGCGGTTCGGGTAAAATTCAAATCGGCGTTGCATACCATCCGAAACACGGCCACCCATTGACCATCGATGATTTCGAACTCATTACCGTGATTGGCAAAGGCAGTTTTGGAAAGGCTGGTTTCTTTGCCTCGACCAGAATTTCCAAGCCTAACTTCCCATAAAGGTCATGCAAGTCAGGAAGCGTGATACCTCCCGTATCTATGCCCTCAAGACTATCCGCAAAATACACATCGTCAATCGGAATGAAATCACTCATACCCTGGCTGAAAGACTTGTCCTCGCACAAGTGAACAATCCCTTTATCGTGCCACTCAAGTTTAGTTTCCAATCGGAACAGAAACTATATTTGGTTCTTGCGTATGGATACTCGCCTTTAACTTGATTATCCCCCAAGTTGATGTTATCTTTCAACTCCAGTTTCGTGAATGGCGGGGAACTCTTCCATCATTTGCAGCGCGAAAGCCGTTTTAATGAAGAACGATCTCGGTGAATACATTTATATCCAAGACGGCAAGAGCCCAATTTCATACACCTCCTAGCTTCTATAGCGCCGAACTTCTTCTCGCCCTAGAGCACTTGCATGAGCTCGACGTGGTATACAGGTTAGTGCATCTGGTGCTCGTTTGCCAAAGCAGTCTCAATTCTGCCTTCGCATAGAGATTTAAAACCCGAGAATATACTCCTCGATTATACCGGGCACATTGCGCTGTGCGACTTCGGATTGTGTAAACTCAATATGAAGGGAAACGAGAAAACAAATACATTTTGCGGCACTCCTGAATACCTTGCCCCCGAAATTCTAAATGGAGAGGGCTATGGTAGAGTACCTTTTTCCTTTCCGCCAGTAACTTTTCTGATAGATGGTTAGACAAAACGATTGATTGGTGGACTTTGGGTGTGCTTCTATATGAAATGCTGGCTGGACTACCTCCCTTCTATGATGGTTTGCAAAGAACTCCTCGGAGCCTTTTGTCACTGACCCATCATACTTCCAGAGGTGACAGACGATATGTACAGGAAGATCCTTAACGACCCTCTTCGGTTTGGACCCGAATTTGAACCTGAAGCACGCAGCATTCTTACAGGCCTCCTTACACGAGATCCGTCCAAGAGACTCGGCGTCAATGGTGCCGAGGAAATCAAGAGACATCCCTTTTTCAGCAACCATATTGATTTCAAAAAGCTCTTGCAAAAGAAGATACAACCTCCTTTCAAACCGAGCGTCACTAGCCCAGTGGTCAGGAATTTTCTCCTTTCTCAGTCCAATTCTCACATGGTGTTTTCAGGATGTCTCCAACTTTGACACAGTTTTCACAGCGGAAGATCCTATTGACAGCTACGTTGAAGGCTCCAACTTATCCCAGACGGTCCAAGCTCAATTCTCTGGTATGTAAGCTGCTTCTTCACACAGTGAACGTAAATTCAGTTCAACGATGTAGGCTTCTCTTACAATGGGACCAACTTACCTATTGAGTAATCGACGTTCGTTCACTTGCTTTCCTTGCTTTGGTACCTCATCGTTTTAACCCTCCGTCGTTCATTTTTCACATCTCTGATATCGTTGCCATCTCACGCGTTAATTCTTTCGCTGTAATTCCTTAGTATAATCTTGCTGTAATGTTATTCTTAGGGTTCTAGTGAGGGCATGGTCACTGGGCTAAGTTCTAGTACAGCTGTTAAAATCATGGATAATCCTTGTCATCATAAATGCAGCCATACCCATGTTCTTCCCAATCGAGGAATACCCATAGGTATATCCAACCACGATGCGAATATGGCCCACATATTATTCGATGAGGGTGTATCCTAAACTTATTGAGCCGGACATGATTCTGGCAAGACTTCGACGCTTATCGACCCATCTGGCACGCTGGTTGCGTACCCCATATCGAAAGACTGAAAACTGGGCTCAGATCCGGCCCGTCGCATCTCTCCGTGAGTCAGTGACTATCATGCGCCAGATGGAGATTATTTACGACGACGGTCAATAGTCATCGTTTGCTTATAGAGTTTGAGTTTCTCATTGTGGACATAACTGAGGTGAAGCGCCAGTGTGATTCGTGGTTAGACGTCCGAGTCAAAGGTTTGTAATATTCAAGAATCGTTACGTGGGTGCTAATATCCATCAACTTGTTTGATGATGGCTCGAAAGTGCCTATCAAGCAAAAAAAAAACAATCCACCGTGCATCTTTGTGTTCTCGAGCGGCAATGATAGGATTTTTCGTCTTTGTCCCAATCTGTCTAGAAATAACTGAGCGAGTCGGAAGAGTGAAAAGAAAGAGGTCAAGTTACAATCCGATCTTCCCCACAATTCCAATCCCTACTCTATTCCAGCAGCTCTCGTGTCTGGGCAATAATCGCCCTGACTTCGGGGAACCGGGGGGTAATTACACAATCAAATGGTAAGGGGCGTCTGATGGAAGGGAAGATGTCTCAATCGGTTAGAAGGAACGGAGAATAGATGATACTAACATGCCCAGTCCAGGGATAGCGTCCAGAGTATCGGGGAGGATCGGGTTCCCTCCTTCGTCCTTCCGGGCCGAGATATTTGCAGCCCATAGGACTGTCGCAATGTTGAGGAACAGTGAGTTATTCGCCATAAACCGTCCGACACAAATTCTATAATCACACTTGCATCAGTTCCACTGCTGTAAATGCACCGGGATTGTACATACCTTTTTCCGAAGCCCTGAAAATTAAGAGGTATCATAATCAGCATAATCGATCGACAGGATTTGTTGGTGCCTTACGAATGATACATGCCCTATGCGTAGATGGTAGTCGACGGGTGAGTACCAGTATGATTCGGGCATAGTATGGAATAGAGGAAGGAGTACCTTCTGAAGAAGGCAGGAAGCAAATGAATCGTGTCCGATAGTTATGCTGTCAGACAACACACGCACCATCTTTTGTGTCTGCCATGGGCGGAGTAACCTGTCCGTCTGGGCCGATAAAGCGATCCGGATTGAAATCGTCTGCGTCGGCTCCCTAGGATAAAGTAAAAATCAGGGAATTTCTTGCAGACATTTATAATACTACCCACATAGATTATTTGGTCACGGTTCATACACCTAGACAAATCATCAGGTTTCCTGAGCCACAAAAATGGGAATTTGGAATCGTACCATATGTTGGCTAGACAGATCGTTCCTTTTGGAATGAAGAACCCTTCGTACCAGTCGTCCTGGGAAAGGAGATAAGTATATTGGTTAGTATCTGCAACGCGACGAGAGAGAGACTTACCTCCATGGTATAATGTTGTACTCCTGCGTCACCAACCATGGGTGAGGATCCGCTACAAAGTTCATTTTTTTCCAATGACTCACCAAGAGGAGCAACGGGTCGCCAGCGTAACGCTTCTCGGAGAGTAGCACATATGTAAGGAAGACTATCTCTATCCGATAGCGTAGGCATGCGAGAGCGACCGATGACCCTGTCCAGCTCCTCTTGGCACTTCTTTTGCACATTTGGGTACGCGGTCATCCCCAGCATGAACCAGGACATTGTGGAAGCACTCTGTACAGCATGAACAAAATAGACGATGGTGGATATAAGACCACTTCTCACCGTCTCAGCCCCAGCAGTACTGATGGACGTTAGCATTGACCATGTTCCGAAGAGACTCGGATAGGGAATGATACGTACAATAATGAAGCAGCTGTCCACGCGGCCTCTGGCTCGCTCAGGCGATGGCGCCCCTGTTCCCGAATCAATGTCCCAGCAAAGCTCGGCCGTTCATCCCCTTGTTTCTACATTGTCGGTGAGCAAGAAGGAAGAGAGCAATGAATAAGGTCATCACAATCCGATCTTCAACTTCACGGAACAAGCCGACAAAGATGTTAGAGTATTCCTCGTACCGTTCTTCCGCAAGTCTTTTCCAACTCGCCACCGATGACGGGATATATTTCATCCATGTGAAGAACTCCACGAGATGATTTCCCACCTGCGCATACTCCATAAATATCTCGTTAAACCTTTTTCCTTTGACGACGGACGGATCGTCGGTAGACGATACCATAGGAAGGTCATATACCACAGAGAGCACTGTGGACGTCGCCATTCTGAAAATTTGGGGATTAACGAGGGCCTTCAAGTTTCATATTGATCGGTTACACCCACCGAAGAAATTCCACATCCCAATTGTTCGGATTTTGTAATATGCCATCAATCAACCTGACAGCTTCCTTTGCATGAAGGGGATAAAACTCGGTCACATGTGTCTTATTGAGTGCCTCATGACTAGCGCGGCGCATTCTCCGATAACTGTTCTTGTCGTCAGTGGTGCATCGAAGACGGAGGACTCAACGCACGTATCATTATAGTTCATCACAGCCATCATAAATCCACCAGAGAAGATCTCGCTCGCCACTGACGGTGATGGTCACCGGTGGGTAATGGCTGAGCATATCGTCGGTACTTACTAATCATGCGAGGTCGATCGCTATAAATGTGCCCCCGACGATCCAACAGGTCAGCTGCGACCTGATGGGTGTTGAGGACGAGGATCCCTTGGCCGCCAACCGTAAAGTACATCAAAGGTCCTGGATTGAAATCAAGGTCAGCTTTGACAAATCAGGGTAAAGTGATGGACATTCCATATTGTTTCTTCCAAACCTCGAACTCCTTCCACGGCGTCTTCGATAGCTGGAAGAGGTTACCGAGAAAGGGAATACCCTTGGGCCCCGGTGGCAACTTGCCCTTGGCATAACCCTTGAAGGTTTGGATTGCGTAAACTGAAAAGAGAGCGACAGACACCCAAAATGCCACGGGGTGGGCTTTAAGGTCGAGAGCCATGGATGGGTTTGAAAGTGGGTAATCCAGGACCAAGTCGTTGCAGGAAAGGGTGAATGGCTCACCTGCCCCGCATCACGCGCTTCCATCATATAAGTACTGGATAACTTCCCACAGCTTCCCACAGGGTTAGAAACCGGGAAGAGTATAGATCGCGTATCAACGCATATCACTCCCCTAGATCCATCACTGCGGTGGAAGTCGGCTCCTCGTGACATGCATGGGGTAGGAATCCGAAGGAGACTGAAATGAAAAAAGGCGACTGCCGCTGAGGGTTTCGAGCTCAGCGAGCCATTCCGTCTTTTCCGTGGTTGTGCTTTCCACGCCACTCATGGCCGACCTGTGGTCGGCTCCTCGTGGCCAGAAGACTGTGAGTGGTGTTTCAACAACTTTCTCCAATCGTTAACCGCCATGAGTATACTGTGTATATATAAAACTATCTCCTAAGTTATAAAACACTGTGGACCTTTCTTAAACACGACAGAAGTCCTACGTTACCCACACCTATATAGTAAATTATAATGACTCCCGAAGTTGTCGCGACAACATGGGAAATATTTTCCTTTTTAAAATTGCCTATATATGGTACAAACGCAAGGTAAGAGAGAATACACATTTGTACCTCAACCAGCAGCAACGACTTACAGACTGGGTGTACTCGCATGGCAACGACCACTTACACCATTTATTCAAGATCCGAGCCACAGGACCGCAAAGTATCCGATGATTTTCCCCAGCAATTGGAACTAGAGCCCGATGACTGGCATTTCGACCCCTCTCTTCGCTCGAAACCACCACCTCCGCGATTTGTCCTTGCTAGCATTCCATTAGATCAAGATCATTGGGCACACAGCGGCCCTACCTCTTCGAAGCAGGATTCGACCGAGGTCACTCTCGGGACGGACGTATCTTTTTGGTATCGGTCGCTCCGCAGCCTCGACAGCTCAGAGGTTCATCAGCGGTCAGAGTCCCGTCCAGGCAACCAGGCAGCGGAACCTGTCGCTATCCAGCAGCCTTTGCGCTCTGAGAAGAGGAACAAAAATAACTGGTTCATCATGAAGGCCCTTCAGTCCGAACCTTTGTCGGAGAATGCACCGTCCCCCAGTCTGGCCGACATTATTGCTCGAGACCCTCCCCCACTACCTGCCGAGCCCAAATACGAGCCGCCCGTATGGTTGGAAATCGGCCCAGCTAATAAGGGGTACGAGATGCTGCAGCGCAGTGGCTGGAGCGAGGGCGAACCCCTAGGACCAGATGTTATCCGTCATCATCGTCATGAGCAGGAATCGTCTTCCCTTGAGATGATTCCGTTACATTCGCAAAAGAGAAAGATGGATCTTGTCAAGCAAGAGATACGAGAGTTCAAGCTTGAAGGATACGACGACGTGAGTGAAGTGAGGAGAGTTGATGTTATAGATCTTGCCGCATCCGATGTGGAAGATGAGAGTCCAGCCGCCACCGCCGGCCTTGATACCGGTGTCCGCGATCCCAACGGACTCTCCGTCCATCCGGAACACTCTGCACACAGCCGGACTGCTCTTCTGACTCCGATCCCTATAGTGTTAAAATCCGACCGTCTGGGAATCGGTCTTAAAGTAAAAACTGTCGGACCGTATAAAGCCTCTCGAAAACGTGTGACCCATAGTGCTGCGGCGTTGGCGGCACATATCAAGGCTGGAGAACAGAGGAAGAAACGAACGGGCGAGGTCGGACGCGGACGCCGCGGTTATGCCAAGCAACAGAAACGAGACGAAGAGGACAGAAGGGGACTGTTGGCATATATGAAGGATTGATTGACCCGACATTAAAGTAGGTCACACACGCCATACAACAGATGGGGTGTTCATTCATCATGAATTGTACATTGGAAACAGATGGAGTATACATTAGGATACCGCACTTTCACCCCAAATACCCTTTGCGGATTCGCACTTCACATCCGCCACATACATCCTCAACCGTTGCACCATTTCCTTGCTAATCTGGGTGCATCTCGTGACATCAATACTGCAAAGTCTCTGAGGCCCGACTAATGTTGGACGGTGAGCAGAAAACTGCTGGTTCTGAACTCTGGAGCGGGCATATGCGGCAGCAGCAGCAGAGGCAGATGATGAGATCAGCATGGGATTGGTATGGAATCGTGGATATGCCTGAGAATGAGCCGGCAGGCGAGACTCGACCAATGTACGCAGAGACTCCCAGTCGAATGCAGTGCACCCGTCTAAAACGAGGGTTTCTAGCCGTGGACATACCCAAGGCTGTGATAAAGACAGACTCTATAGGACAGATGATTAAATAGGGTGACACAAAATTGACCACATAATATACTTGCCTTGAGAAGGTTCGTTGATACATCTTCCAGGTCGATCAGCTCGAGAGTAACTAGGGAGCCCACCCGACGGAGAAGGTTCACAAGCTTCATTTCGTTGAGCAGACACGTCTCGATCCGCAAGTGGCGCAGTGGAAGCCGCGTGAGGGCTTGAGTATATAGTGAAGTGAGAATGGGTGTTACGTTTTCCAAGTAACACATTTCCAAAACCGCCAAACTTGGGAATGAGATATGACTCATTATTTGTCGTGTTAACGCGATACCGGCATAATAAAAAGAAACCTTGGCGAGGCGACGGAGGTGGATCTTTGACTGGGGAAGGTTACTTTCGTCGGAACAGTTCTCCGAGTCGACGCTGGATATATTCCGCAAGGCAAGCTCTTCAAGCTCTGGGCATTCACGAAGAATCCCTAGTAATGTGTTCGGGGAAGGTGTGAAGGTATTGAAATAGCCATCTAATTTGAGGATGCGAAGGCGGGATACAAGGCGGTGGTCCCAGCCGAAATTAAAGGATGTGAGGGAACAATAACGAAGTCGCGGTGTATGACCATTAAATAGTGGGAGATGTGGGGTGGAATAAGTATCTTCTTGCATTGAATGAAATATCCGGATAGATAAGGTCTCGAGGAGAGGAGCGTCTTCCTGGCATCGCATGAGAGCAACATGTGCCTGAGGTCGGTTAGGAACACTGAGGCGAAATGATTTGGTCCTCCACAAGGCAGGCCGGATGAGATCCATTGCATGTATTATGTGCTCCATTACGTTGGAAGTGTACTCGATTCGCGCACCAAAGCTGACGATGATGTCGAGAGGGCAAGTCTTTGAGCGTTCAAGTCTCCTGCGAGCCCTCCCAAGGGAGTCATGAGGACTGATAGAGATCTTTGCCCACAAGGCGGGCGTATCGAGCGCCACTTCCGCCCAATACCGACTGGGGAAGCTCATGTCAAATCTCCATTCGAAGCGTTGGAGAGCACACTCACCAGACGAGCATCAAGGTCGATATCATAACCGGATCTTCGTCACCTATGCCAAGAACTCCTATTACGAATATCGACGATAAAAGTTCACTAGGGAGACGGAGAACGGGTGATTGTATGCGAACAGCTCGTTCCAGATGCGATTCGAGTTCGTGGCGCTTGCTCATCAACGTCGCCATCTTGGAATCGAGCGAACTGATAGCCTCGCGAAGGTAAGGGATGGAGACACTAGGCCCCGGTGGGCCACGAGAGATCCAACACTCATCGCCGATGGATGGAGAGAGTATGTTGCCTCGAACCGAATTTCTTCGTCTCCTCGATGTGAAAGTAGTGGCGGGTATACGGACTGGTACGGGAAACATGTGCCAGAAAATATTTAGATGTTCAAGAGATATGTCCACAAGGGCTGGATTGCCTTGTTCTCGAGTCTATCTCGCATCATTATAGGGATGAGAGGCTGTTCGTATAGATAAACGTACCTTGGTCTCCTCGCCGGATAGACCGCTCCAAAGTCAAGTTGGATGGTTAACGGCGTGGAGAATGGAGCATTCCCAAGGCTTATAAGGGGCTGCACGGTCGTGCACTATAATAAAGGTGTTCCTGCCCGAAAAAATTCCTGGTTAAGCCCGGAATGGTGCACGAGGCTCAACGCATGTCGGTGGGTTATATGGAGCGGGGCACTGGAAGTCCACATTGCCCGGCAACGAGTGACGGGTGACTGCAACGTGGGATGAAGGACCAGCATCTCCTCAACACGAGGGAGACAACGAGGCCAGCTGGGTTTGATGGCCAGTCACTTGGGTCCGACTCGTCTATAAACAGCCAACAATTCCGCGTTCCTACTAGGCATTTAGGATCCATGTACTCTACGGTTAAGATATGATAATCATCATCCTGAAATTAGCGCAGGCGCCTCCACAGAGTCCTTGCGATAGTAAAAGATTTGACAGACGACCTATACACGTCATTCCTTGGCCAGCATATAATAAATGAAGTGACACTCACGAAGGCGTCGAAAAAGACCGTCAAGGCACTACCTGCAGGACAAGGACTTGAGACATTGGTAAACATCAGGTATCAAGACTCACCAGCCAGCCAGCCGGCGTTGAGGATCAAGTACTCGGGGTCTATACTTTTTGCACAAATGGACAAGGCATAGGTCGCATTGCCGAAAATAGCGAAGAAAAAGAGGGCAGGTGATAAACCCTCACATCGTGTTTTAAAGTTTTTCACTGATAAGGCGTCAGCGACGGGTTACCCAAAACCGGACCAACAGTGCCTCACAGATCTGTGGAAACCGAGCCCCTAACTTCGGGAGAATGAGTCAAGCGAAAGATGTATGTGAATCCAAACGAACGTAGAGGATGGCGCTTGCCCATCCCAGAGCTTGGACGCCCCGTGGTGGTGGTTCTGTCTGAGAGGAGGGATCCCGGAATTCTAATTCGGTCGTCTCTTCGACCAGCCATGCTGCAACTCCCACCCCAAACACGAAAAGGAGAGCGACAGTGTATTGAAGAATGAGTCGGCGTGTCGTTGAATGAGTTCTTTGACTGCTCCTCGTGAGCAAGGGCTGTTCTTCACTGGCCATGTGGGACCGTTTCCAGCGATAATAATATATCTGTGCTAACAGTATCAGGTCGCAGGCAGAATACTACTGATAGATTAGATGATCTGGCGTCGCAATTATTGACGTCGTCTCACATAAAGCCCGAGGAGGATGACGGTGGGCAACAAACCACCCATGACCGCTCCGACGAGATTACAAGTATCCCCGAGAAGCCATATCACGACGAAAATAACGCTGAGGCCCTCGCCTGACTGCGAGGAATAATTCTCGTAAATCTGCGGAGAGTAGACAACTATCCTGTCAAAGCAAGGTTCCTGTTCATATCGGCGTGCGTGGTAACCACAGATATACATACCAGCAAGCAATTGATATCCATCCAAGCTGAGATTGGCTGTGGATAGTAAACTCTCGCAAAAATTTGACAGTAAGAGTCAACGTACGACGCCACTCAGATTGTCGTGAACTGCCATGCCCTAAGCGTTTTTTCAAAAGCGTCCGAGCTTAAGTGTGTAGGTGGAGTGTTCCGGGTAGCCCCGTGACCATTCGGTCCCTGCCGTGCTACCTCCTCTTTTACCCCGACCTTTCTGGCAATGAACGGACAGGAAGCCTTCCGGAGGCTCGCTAACCAGTTGCGGACAGTACGCGGGGCAGGGGGTCCTTCTGGTCCTCCAAAAGGCTTTTTCGCAGGCAGCGGTCTCCTTGTAGCGCTCGCAGCTGGAGGAGTTGTCTTGAATGCAAGCTTATTCAATGGTGTGTCGACCACCAAATTAAGGATTTTTCATACTCAAATATGATCTATAGTTGACGGTGGACATAGAGCTATCAAGTATACTCGGTACGTCAATTCACGCCTTCCGACTATTTTGAAAGGTTGGGGAACATACGTGTTAGGTTGCACGGCGTTACAGAAGAAGTGTACCCCGAAGGAACCCATCTTGCAGTGCGGAAAACCATTTGAATACCTTTGACGACCTTCCTATATTCGTCACAGGTTCCCTGGTTTGAGACACCAATAATTTTCGATATTCGTGCCAAACCGCGGAACATCGCGAGTTTGACTGGAACGAAAGGTCGAGACCTGAATTATCTCGTGTTGCAGGTAATAACTTGTTTCCAGATTTACAAATGGTCAACATCACCTGCCGCGTGCTGTCCCGTCCTTCCGTACAAGCCCTTCCAACAATTTACAGGGAGCTTGGCCAAGACTATGACGAGCGAGTGCTCCCATCCATCGTCAACGAGGTTCTCAAGAGCGTTGTTGCACAATTTAACGCGAGTCAACTCATTACCCAACGAGAGCATGTAAGTATTCCCTTGCTAAAAGATATTGTGGCCTAACCCCCCTCCCAGGTATCAAAATTAGTCCGGGAAAATCTGACTACTCGCGCCCTTAGATTCAATCTTGTCCTGGATGACGTATCTATTACCCATGTAGCCTTTTCGCCCGAGTTCACCCATGCTGTCGAAGCGAAGCAGGTCTGTCCAGCTCTCTCTTAACTTCGCTCTTTTGTTCAAAGCATCAGGTTGCTCAACAAACAGCTCTACGAGCTGCTTTCCTCGTAGATAAAGCGATACAGGAAAAACAGGTATGTTCGTCATGTTGAACGCTTGCATTTGTTAATACATTCTCGTGCAGTCAATCATCGTAAGAGCGCAAGGAGAAGCTCAGAGCGCTGAGCTGATTGGGCAGGCGATGCGCGCGAACACAGGCTTCTTGGAACTCCGAAGGTTGGAAGCTGCATGCGAGATTGCCAATGTTCTAGCAACGTCAGGCAACCGTGTCATGCTGGATTCACAAAGTTTGCTCCTTAATGGTGTGTATGATCTCGTGAAAGATTAAAGAACTTGATCACCAACTGGTCCAACAGTGGCGGGCAATGCAAAAGAGTTACTCAAAGTTTAAATATATATGTGGCTTGTCCAAATCAGTATAATGAATGCCCACTTCCTCGTTTGTGACCACAATATGTGACAGGCGTGCTTTCTGCTCAGGCTCGTAAGCTCGAGAGGTTGCGGTTGTTTATAACTCTCAGCAGCTAGGGGCTCACGGACAGACTTGCGGCGCAAAGCCCTATCGGTATGCCGGCCCGACGACTCAAACGCGGACGAAAGGAATTATCGACAGACGGCAATGGTAATTCTGTTAACGAATCTGAACATTCCGACCAAGATAAGCATAAGAAAGTGAGGTGGGAGGAAACTGCGAAGGCTTCGGACGCAGAGGACGAAGCAAGCCGGTCGGAAGAGGAAACGACGGGGGACAAGGTGATTTTCGTGTATGTCAGACACTCGTTGAACATCTTGTTCATCGATGTCTGTCTAGATCTGTCTAGCTGCCTGGTGCACGCAGTGAGCATGCGTCGTCGCATTGGAGCACGTCTGTTTTCAAATTCCCATACTCATCACAGCGGTCGCGTCGGGTGTGCTTATTACGATCCTGTGAAGTTCATACTCCACGTAATGGAGGATACCGAAGAGTCTCCCCACTTCGACCTTATAAAGATCCGTTGAGTGTTCTATTTCTCTGCTACTTCTAACCCGTGTTCCTGAGAGCGGTTCCAGTCATGGAACAAGCCAACCCTGATATCGTCCTCACGAGTTCCAACGCTGATGATGATTTCATGGATTTTCTTCGAGAATACGGTAGGCTTTTTTCTCATGCAATCGCGCATATATTTAACATTTCTAGTGGACGAAGCCGAGGGCTTCTTCCAAATTCGGCCCCACAAAGACTTTGTACCTTCCAAAGGACGAGACCGCCTGCTCTCTCTCTCCTTATTGTCTGATTTTCGTCAGGATCACATTCTACACCCATCTTCTGACATGTTACGCGATCCTAGAAATGTCAATGACTTCATTCGAATGCGACAGGAGTCGGGCGCCGACCCTGCAATGAAGCGGTGGAATGCATCAGTCAGAATATCCAACTTTGCGTCAATTGAAACTTCTCCGCTTTGTGTAAGGTCCACCTCCGCCCCGAGGACTCTCATGGACTCACTCCTGATAGATGGCATCTATCGGAGCATTACTCGATCATCTCGTGAGAGAACGCGCCGTGGGCTGCTTGGAAGATGAAGGGATCCACACAGTTGATGTTCGCGACATTGAACTTGTTTCCCTGTATGAATTCTGATCGCAACTCTTCATGCCTTCAACTCTGACTTGGCTTTATAACTAACTTAAGGAACCAGGTGATGCAGATCAACGCCGACGCCTTGCTGTGGGTGTACTTATGCCCCCTTTTTCCCTGCCTCACCCGACGGCACACCTAGGTCTCTTCAGATCTTCGAGAAGGAGAGTCACGCATCCCTTCACTCCGATAAGATGAAGGAGGGGTTATCTCTTTTCGGTGGGCAGATGCCCCGTACTCAGCTCTCTCACTCGAAGACCTTTCCGATTTAGGTACTTTGAATGGCACGAAGACGGCCCTTGGGCGCTCCCTCTTGCGAAGTTGGCTTCTTCGGCCTTCCCTTTCCCTCGATGTCATCAATGCACGTCATGACGCTGTAACATGCTTTTCCAATCCAGAAAACATTGTACCTGGGAGGGTCATGCACACACACCTAAAAGGAATTAAGAATGTTCCTCGAATTTTGGGCCTTATGCGAGCCGGAAAGGCTAAACTATCGGACTGGCACAGCCTCGTGAAGGTCTGATTGATGTTTTCTCGTGCCTCCTCTATTAACGGTCATACCTCAAAGTTCACTTTTCATGCCGCAATGATTCGAGATACCCTCCCCGAATTGCATGGTGCAGCTGGGGTGGAGATTGTAAAGAAGGTCAGACATCTAAAGCCATACGAAGTCGTCGTGCCATTAGACTCTTCGAAGCTGGCCTCTTCCCTAGATATTCCCAGTCTCGGAGACGTGGGGCGGAAGGTTAATGAGATCGTAAGTCATGCATATCTCACGTTGTCATGTAACTCATTTTCGATTTAGATTGACTGGGGAGAGTCTGCTGAGGTCGCAAGAGTGTGCGTTCGCCAACACGTGGACGAAGAGTTGGATAACAGGAAACACGTTTACAACGGGATTGATGCAGTCCTGGTACGTCAACATGAATTTACTCTCCAAGTTTAATCCTCCATTTGTCCATATGACAGTCCAAGGTTGCAGAACAAATATCTCAAACAGCTCCTTATCATTGCGCTACATCCCTTAACGTCGTCTATTTCCCCCAGCTAGGTATGTTCTTCAGGGATCAGTGCGAAGGGGCCTCCCTCTGAAATTTCAATAAGGTTTTCTTATTTGTGTGCCAATGATTGATGAGTCGCAGTCGGAGGCTGGGATTCCAGTAGTGGACGGATGGGACTTTCAGGTGATTCTTTTTCACATTGTTTCTAGCAGTGTTGATGATGCCTTGGAAGTTCTCCTCCAAGTGGGTCACCCGTAGCGTAACAGGATCTCTTTAATAGCAATTCTGACACCTTCAGCGCGCATGTTTACTTCAAGTCACAAAAAATGCGTGGTATGCCCACGTCCGAGCTTCCTCCGTCTTCCTTTTGATCTTCCCGTGCCTAGACATGGATACTCACATCGGCGATTTGCATTCCACAATCGTCGATCGAGAGATTGAAATAATACAGGGCCTTCTTGAACAAATCCTCATCTACGGCAATGACATAGGCCGAGCATGCGATGTTTGCGCCGAGCTGGACTGTCTACTATCGTTTGCGGAAGCCTCCAGCATGTACGACTACCGGAGACCCTGTATGGTCGAGGACAATGTCATCGATATCCGTCAGGGCAGGTCTGGTGGTTCAAACACTTGCCAGAATTTGGCTCAATGCAGCGCAGGCATCCTCTCCAAGAACAAGTCGTTGATGCATTCGTCCCCAATGACGCTTACATTGTCGGGGGGGTCGGCCAAAAATCGTCTTCCTATCGCAATGGTGATACAGGAAGCAACAGTGTCCTGCTCTGCACAGGCGCAAATGCTTGTGGAAAAGTAAGAGACAGTCATATGTTTCCTAGACACACTGAGCGATGTCCCCAATGCAGAGTGTCTATTTGAAACAGGTTTGGCCGCTCTGCGAGTATTTTCTCGCTCAGCGACTAATCCATAAAACCAGATTGCTTTGATTCAATACATGGCACAGGTATCGTTCTCCACGTTAAACTAGCCATGCCGTCATGATATCATGATTGTTTGAATATCAGATTGGATGGTATGACCTGTTTCTCCATGTTATAATTCCTAAATCCCCTCGCAGCTTTGTCCCTGCAGAATCCGCCACACTAGGGGTTGTAGATAAAAGTATGTCCTTACTAATTATTCCATCCTGATCGCCTCATTGGCTGTCGCAGTTTTCACCCGTATATCAACTAGAGAGTCCGTCTCAAGGGTATTTTCTTCCAATCGACACCTGAACCCACAGTGTGGCCAACATCGCTTGTCAGATTCAGTCGGCTTTCATGATCGATCTCAATCAAGTTTCTCTGGCTCTGCGCAATTCTACGTCTCGTTCTCTGATCCTACTTGACGAATTCGGGAAAGGAACACTCGCTTCAGGCTCGTACTTTGCTCTGCAATTTTGCCTGGTCTCGCTGTCGGGTCTCTGATCTATGGATGGACGTTACTAGATGGCGCCGGCCTGTTTTGCGGCGTTGTTAAACATCTGCTCGCACGCTGCTCAGACTGCCCCAAGGTCCTCATAACAACCCACTTTCATGATGTCTTTAGGGAAGATCTCCTCAATTCCGATGCTCACTCTATCTCATTTTGCCACATGCAAGTAATGTTACCGAGTGACGGCTCTGCTCTCGAGGCTGGCGACAACTCCAACACGGACTACGAGTCTCGAACGGGAGATTATACTACTAAACGACTCTTGGCTGGCGAGAAAATTACCTATCTGTACAGGTCAATGTTTCATGGCTGGGGTGTTGCTCGCAGGAAATTTTAATTGATTTTTTTGACTGCCACAGAGTAATGAAGGGACTTACTTTGGAATCTCACGCCGCAAGATCTGCCGCCTTATATGGATTGCCTTCCCGGCTGGTGCAACGAGCTGAGTATGTCAGGTGAGCTTCAAGCTGGTCAAATTATTGTCACCATTTTGACGAATAATTTGTCACCGCAGTCAATTGCTTACTATGCACGAAACCTGCCGCCTTCTGGATGAAGATATGAGCGAACAGGAACAGCAAGATCTTGCAGACGCTGAAGATGTTTGTCGGCGGTTCTTAGCATGGGATCTTGATGCGGTGAATGGAGGCGATAATGTTAAAGAGAAACTGGCAAGATGTCTGGGAAGGGAAGACTACGTCGACGAGCGTTTGTGAACTGCTGTTGTTCGAACATTTCATGCTCTCTATTCAAGCGAGGAATACAAAAATACGGGAACTGCGGTATGTACCATAGGTGCAGTTTCGACGCCCTTGTGGGTCAGTACGATATAACTGTCATGCAACTCTTACATAAGTTCACTCGAGCTCCACATCCTGGCCCTTCCTCCCAGCAAGGTGATATTAATCGTGCATCGAGATCATGAAGTTTACAAACACCGAGA
>Ga0307516_10000556_pt1 | contig 50206 bp, 48 predicted proteins | sample 19_EM_MG_FD_203310 | JGI IMG/M metagenome (GOLD analysis project Ga0307516, IMG submission 203310) | Populus trichocarpa ectomycorrhiza microbial communities from riparian zone in the Pacific Northwest, United States - 19_EM | ecosystem: Host-associated > Plants > Roots > Unclassified | place... | reverse complement strand
GGTGGTCGGTATCACGATGAAGTTCACCTCCGGCCTGCGTGAGGGCGGCTACGTGCCCTTTGGCCCGTTCCTCGCCGGCGGCGGGGTGGTGGTGGTCCTGGCCGGCACCGAGCGCGTGCTGGGCTGGATCGGCCAAGTCGGTCAGTGACATGGCAGCGCCGGGACCGTTGCACGTCGGCCTCACCGGCGGCATCGGTAGTGGCAAGAGCACCGTTGCGGCGGCCTTGGCGCGGCGCGGCGCGTTGGTTGTCGACACCGACCTGATCTCGCGCCAACTCACCGCACCGAGGGGAGCTGCATTGCCCATTGTTGCGGCGGCCTTTGGCGCTGCGATGATCGATCCCTCCGGCGCGCTGGACAGGGCCCGCATGCGGGCCGAGGTATTTGCCGATCCGGCCGCGCGCCTGAGGTTGGAGGCAATCCTCCATCCCCTGATTGGTGAGGAAGCACAAGCGCAAGCCCTGGGCGCCCGTCCTGACCAAACGGTAGTCTTCGACGTACCCTTGCTGACCGAGTCTCGCCATTGGCGACAGCGTGTCGACCGGGTACTTGTCGTCGACTGCGATGAACGGCTGCAAGTCTTGCGGGTGACGCAGCGCTCGGGCTGGACCGAAGTCGAAGTTCTGCGGGTGATCGCCCAACAGGCCTCACGCGCCGCGCGCCGAGCGATCGCCGATGCGGTACTCGTCAACGATGAAGACATCGGCTTGGCGGCGCTGGACAACCACGTAGAACAACTCTGGCAGCTCTGGCAGCAAGGCGACCCCTCGGCACCCTGAAACCGCAGCCGCTGTGAAACAATCGGTGTCGCCCGGGACTCACAGTCCAGTGGCACGGTTGGCGAGCAAGGACGACACGGTTTGGTTCTCTACGAATATCCTTTCAACGAAGGCATTCGCACGATGCTGCGGCTCGAGCATCTGTTTGCACGCTTGCACGCCCTGCTGCCGCGCGATTCAGCTGTCGACCACCACTTTGCGCTGGTCACACTGTTCGAGATCATGGATGTCTCGTCGCGCGCCGACCTGAAGTCTGATTTGCTGAAAGAACTGGAACGGCACAAGGCCCAGTTGCAAAGCTTCCGCGGCAATCCCAGCGTCTCCGAGGCCGCACTGGACGAAATCATCGCCCGCGTCGACCACGCCCACGCAGGCCTGAACCACCTGAGTGGCAAAGCGGGCCACACGCTGATCTCCAACGATTGGCTGATGAGCATCCGCAGCCGCATCAGCATTCCCGGCGGCACCTGTTCGTTCGACCTGCCTGCCTACTACGCATGGCAACAGCTGTCTCCTGAGCAACGGCGCAGCGACCTTACCCACTGGGTCGACACCCTGGTGCCGTTGGCCGAGGCACTGCTGCTGCTGCTGAACCTGTTGCGTGACGCGGGCGTGCCGCACCGCGTGGTCGCGCAGGCCGGCCAGTACCAGCAAAGCCTGCCGCCAGGCCGGGCATATCAGTTGCTGCGCGTTCGCATTGATGAGTCTCTGGGGTTGGTTCCGGAGATCAGCGGCCACCGCCTGATGGTCTCGGTGCGCCTGATGCGCGCAGACGCCGAAGGTCGGCTCAAGACCTACCACGGCGACGCCAACTTCGACCTCGCCCTGTGCGCGTGAGTTATTCCGTCATGCCAGAACCGTCACCACCACCCGCTTCGACCAAGCCGCGCATGGTGCCCTGCCCCACTTGTAGGGCACCGGCGCTGTACTCGCATGCGAACCCTTATCGCCCGTTTTGCAGCGCCCGCTGCCAAGGGAACGATTTTGGCGCCTGGGCGAATGAGGCCTATCGCGTCGGCACCAGCCCGCCGTCAGACGATCAGGAATAGCGCTCGCCGTGGCCTGGCAACGAAGGCTCCATTGAGCCTCTTGCCGATGTCGGTTTGAAAGGCCAATCAAGGCCTGCCGCGCAACCGGCCGTCGCAGGCATTGCCAATTCTTTCAGCGCCCCACGACCGCCAGGGCTTCGCCTTGCGACCGGACTACGAGTGTGCGTGAATCGGGCCCCGTGCCGCCGCATCGCTTCTCCATGCGTGTTCCCGACCCAGCTGAACCCGGTCCTTCGCGTCCGGCCGAGGCCGGCGTCCAATCACCCATCACGGCCTTGCTGCAAAGCTGGTCGAGCGGTGACGAACACGCGCTGGACCGGCTCGTGCCGTTGGTCTATGACGATCTGCGCCGACTCGCCCGCCGCCATCTGCGCCACGAGCGCGACGACCATACCCTGCAAAGCACCGGGCTCGTTCATGAAGCCTTCATGAGATTGGCCCAGCGCAACGAGTTTCACCTGGCATCCCGAGGCCAATTCTTTGGCTGGATGTCCATGTTGATGCGCCGCATCCTGGTCGACCACGCCCGCGGCCGCCACACCGCCAAACGCGGCAGCGGCATCTCACTGCAAAGCTGGGACGCGCTGCAGGAAGTGGCTGGCGAGGCGGCAACCCTAGGTGAAGACGAGGCCGCCATCCTCGGCATCCTCGAACTCGACGAGGCGCTGCACAAGCTCGCAGAGCTGGATGACCGGCAAGGCCGCGTCGTCGAGCTGCGCTTTTTCGGCGGCTTGAGCGTGGACGAAACCGCCGAAGCGATCGGCGTTTCGGCCGCCACCGTGAAACGGGAATGGTCAACCGCGCGCGCCTGGCTGTTGCGTGAGCTCGGTCGTCCCAAGGCAGCCCGGCCATGACACCGCTGACCGTCTGACCATTCGTGTGTCGTCGATCAAAGACCGGGTCCAACGGTCTTGAAAGCTTCGCCTCGATCCCTATAATGCTTGTTAGCACTCGATCCGCAGGAGTGCTAATAGCCTGCGGATCGAGACGCCTTTCACAGGCACCTGCTCCGCAGGCGTCTATTTGTGAATGAGTGCCAACTTCGTTGGTATTCGGCACCCCGTCTACTGCAAGCACACCAAGGAGATGCAATGAAGCTTCGTCCGTTGCACGATCGCGTGATCGTCAAGCGCCTGGAACAAGAAACCAAGACCGCCTCGGGCATCGTCATCCCCGACAACGCCGCCGAAAAGCCCGACCAGGGTGAAGTGCTGGCTGTCGGCCCGGGCAAGCGCAACGACAAGGGCGACTTCGTGGCCCTGAACTGCAAGGTCGGCGACCGCGTGCTGTTCGGCAAGTACTCGGGCCAGACCGTCAAGGTCGATGGCGAAGAGCTGCTGGTCATGAAGGAAGACGACCTGTTCGCAGTCGTCGAGAAGTAAATCGCCTTCAGGCGATTTACTTCCGTCGAAGGCTGACCTGGCTTGGCCAAGTTAAGGCCCAGAGGGCCGGCCGAAGACAAAAGTGACTCGCCACGCGCAGAACCTTTTGAACTGAATTCGGAGAAATCAACATGGCAGCAAAAGACGTCATCTTTGGCGCAGACGCCCGTCACCGCATGGTTGAAGGCGTGAACATCCTGGCCAACGCGGTCAAGGTCACGCTGGGTCCCAAGGGCCGCAACGTCGTGCTCGAGCGCTCGTTCGGCGCCCCCACCGTCACCAAGGACGGTGTCTCGGTGGCCAAGGAAATCGAGCTGAAGGACAAGCTCCAGAACATGGGCGCCCAGATGGTCAAGGAAGTCGCTTCCAAGACCTCGGACATCGCTGGCGACGGCACCACCACCGCCACCGTGCTGGCGCAAGCCATCGTGCGCGAAGGCATGAAGTACGTGGCCGCGGGCATGAACCCGATGGACCTGAAGCGCGGCATCGACCGGGCCGTGACTTCGCTGGTCGAGGAGCTGAAGAAGGCCTCCAAGCCCACCACCACCTCGAAGGAAATCGCGCAAGTCGGCTCGATCTCGGCCAACAGCGATGAAACCATCGGCAAGATCATTGCCGACGCGATGGACAAGGTCGGCAAGGAAGGCGTCATCACCGTCGAAGACGGCAAGTCGCTCGAGAGCGAACTCGACGTCGTCGAAGGCATGCAGTTCGACCGCGGCTACCTGTCGCCCTACTTCATCAACAACCCCGAGAAGCAATCGGCGCTGCTGGACAACCCGTTTGTTCTGCTCTTCGACAAGAAGATCAGCAACATCCGTGACCTGCTGCCGACGCTGGAGCAAGTTGCCAAGGCTGGCCGTCCGCTGCTGATCATCGCTGAAGAAGTCGAAGGCGAAGCGCTGGCGACTCTGGTGGTCAACACCATCCGCGGCATCCTGAAGGTCGTCGCCGTCAAGGCCCCGGGCTTCGGCGACCGCCGCAAGGCCATGCTGGAAGACATCGCCATCCTGACCGGCGGCAAGGTCATCGCCGAAGAAGTCGGCCTGACGCTCGAGAAGGTGACGCTGGCCGATCTGGGCCAGGCCAAGCGCGTCGAAGTGGGCAAGGAAAACACCATCATCATCGATGGCGCCGGTGCCGCTGCCGACATCGAAGCCCGCGTCAAGCAAGTGCGCGTGCAGATCGAAGAAGCCACCAGCGACTACGACCGTGAGAAGCTGCAAGAGCGCGTGGCCAAGCTGGCCGGCGGCGTGGCCGTCATCAAGGTCGGTGCCGCCACCGAAGTCGAGATGAAGGAAAAGAAGGCCCGCGTCGAAGATGCGCTGCACGCCACCCGTGCCGCCGTCGAAGAAGGCATCGTGGCCGGTGGCGGCGTCGCGCTGCTGCGCGCCCGCCAGACCGCTGGCACGATCAAGGGCGACAACGCCGATCAAGACGCCGGCATCAAGCTGGTGCTGAAGGCCATCGAAGCCCCGCTGCGCGAGATCGTCTACAACGCCGGTGGCGAGGCCTCCGTCGTCGTCAACTCGGTGCTGGCCGGCAAGGGCAACTACGGCTTCAATGCCGCCAACGACACCTACGGCGACATGATCGAGATGGGCATCCTGGACCCGACCAAGGTGACCCGCACCGCGCTGCAAAACGCCGCGTCCGTCGCGTCGCTGATGCTGACCACCGAAGCGATGGTCGCCGAAGCGCCGAAGGAAGAAGCCGCAGGCGGCGGCATGCCTGGTGGCATGGGCGGCATGGGCGGCATGGGCATGGACATGTAAGCCGGACGGGCGGCCCTGCCTGCGCAGGGTCACCCACCGGCGACAGGTTCGCCCGAGCTTCCGCTCGAATCGAAAGGGCCACCGCGAGGCTTTTTCTTTTTGGCCGCCGTAAAGACGCGCAGCACGGAGCAGCGTTGACGATCCAAGGCCCGTTCCGGCACGGCGCGGCACCCAGAATCCTCGTCACCCCCCCACCCTTTCGTTTCGGAGTGACGACATGCCCTTGCGATCCCTGCTTTCCGTGCTTTCCCTGGCCGCCAGCGCAATCTTGCTGCCGGCCACCGCAGCCCACGCGGCAGACACCACCGAAACCGGCCTGTGCGCCAGCACCGGCGGCGTGCTGACCAAGGTCTTCCCGTTCGGCAACACCAATTCCGATGCCGCAAACTGGGTGCGCTACGGCGGCTCGGCGCAGGCCTGCACCTACACCGACGCCGACGGCGCGCGCATCACCGCCTGGGCCGGCACGCTGACCAGCAAGAAGCCGACGATGGCGGCGCTGGCCTACTACGCCAAGGTGCCCTGGAACGGCCAGGGCCACGGCAACCCGGCCGCGCTGTACTGCATCCAGCTCGGCGGCACGCAGCTGATCGGCGCCATGGGCAGCGGCAGCGGCTGGGCCGCTCAGGCGGGCGACGACCCGCACGCCATGTGCCTGTTCGCCGACATGTCAGCGATCGACGATTGGGGCCTGCTGTACCACGCCAACGACATCATCCGCGGCAAGGACCTGGCCACGGTGTTCAAGTTCCCGAATCCGTACTGACCGCGGTTCACCCTGTACTAGACCCGGGCGGGGCAGGCCTATGCTTGGCGTCGTGCCGCTGCCCCGCCCCACCACAACACCGGCCCCGCCCGAGCCCTCACGGCTGCTGGCCGTCGAGCCGCTGCGGCTGCACGCGCGCGACAGCATCGAGCACTACCTCGACGCACTGAACCGCGCGTCGCCGGTGGCCCAGCGCCAGATCCGCCGGTGGTCGCCGAACGGCCCCGACTGGCTGGGCGTCTCGGCAGTGCTGCACGCCGAGTCCGCCGGCACACAACCGACCGAGGTTTTCATCGGCGAGGGCCAGTTCAGCTTCGATGTCGAGATGGCCCGGCGCAATGCCGATGCGGCACCCGATGCCTACGTGGTCGGGCTGCCGGTGACCGGCCGCATGAGCGTGACCATCGACGGCTGCGAGACCTTGGCCGGCGCCGGCGAAGGCGTGATCGTCGACCCCGCGCGCGTCGAGCGAACCGTGCTGTCCGGCGAGGCGCACTTCGTCGAGTTCTATCTGCCGCGGCGCGAGATGCTGCGTCTGGCCGCCGAGTGGGCGCCGGGCATCGAGCCACATGCGCCGCTGTTCGAGCCGCACCTGCGCGCGCCGCTGGCGCAACGCCTGCTGTTCATGGCCACCCAGGCCGCGCAACTGCTGCAGGCGCCCGGCCCGGCAGCGGGCAAGCAGATGCTGTTCGGCCGCTGGATCGACGCCGGCCCCAGCGAGCTTGCGACGTGCCGTCGACTTCATCCACGCGCATGCAGACACGGCGATCGGCCTGGCCGACATTGCCGACGCGGCTTGCATCAGCGTCAGCAGCCTGCTGCGCCAGTTCAGCGGACACCTGGGCCAATCGCCCTTCGCGTTCCTGCGCGTGCGGCTGGAACGCGCCCGCGCCGAGCTGCGCAGCAGCGGCGCACAGCCGGTACGTGACGTGGCGCTGCGCTGGGGCTTCCAGAATGCGAGCAAGTTCACCCGCGCGTACCAACAGCAGTTCGGCGAGCGCCCCAGCGAAACGCGAACCCGGCGCAGCTGAACGCCGCAGGCTGCCGGCGACAATCCGCGCCCATGCAATGGCGCGTCTTGCTTCTTCTCTGCGCAGGCCTTCTGTCGGCTGGCACCTCACTCGCCCAGGCGACGGATGACATCCCGCAGCCGCTCGGCCGCCCGCGCATCGGCCTGGTGCTGTCGGGCGGCGGCGCGCGCGGCCTCGCGCACATCGGCGTGCTGAAAGTGCTCGAGCGCGAGCATGTGCCGGTCGACGTGATCGCCGGCACTTCGATGGGGGCGATCGTCGGCGGCCTGTACGCCAGCGGCATGAAAGCCGACGACATCGAGCACGAGCTCAAGCGCATCGACTGGAACAAGCTCTTCGCCACGCGCGTCAGCCGCCAGCAACTGAGCCAGCGGCGCAAGGAAGAAGACTTCGAGATCGCCAGCGTGATCGAGCTGGGCATCGATCACGAGGGCTCGTTCCGTGCACCGCAGGGCGCCGTTTCCAGCCGCGGGCTCGAGACCCTGCTGCGGCGCCTGACGCTCGCCGTGCGCTCCACCGCGCACTTCGACAGGCTGCCGATCCCCTTCCGCGCGGTGGCCACCAACATGGAGACCGGCGAGGCCGTCATCCTCGGCCAAGGCGACCTGGCGACTGCCTTGCGCTCCAGCATGAGCGTGCCCGGCGTGTTCCCGCCGATCGAGGTCGACGGCCATGTGCTGGGTGATGGTGGCCTGGTCAACAACGTGCCGATCGACGTGGCCCGCGCGATGGGCGCCGACATCGTGATCGCCGTCAACATCGGCACCCCGCTGGCTGCACGCGACACGCTGGGCTCGGCGCTGGGGCTGACGGCGCAGATGATCAACATCCTGACCGAGCAGAACGTCAAGCGCAGCCTGGCCACGCTGCTGAACCGGGACCTGTTGATCGCGCCCGACCTCGGCACGCTGACCTCGGGCGACTTCAACCACGCTGCCGACTTCATCCGCATCGGCACCGAGGGGGCGGATGCGTTGCAGCCGCGCCTGGCCGAACTGGCGTTGCCGGCCAATGACTACGCCGCCTGGCGCACCGTGCGCCATACCGGCGCGGTGCCCTCGCCGAAGCTGGCTTTCGTGGCCTTCGAAGGCACCAGCGTCACCAACCCGTCCCGCTTCGAAGGCCAGTTGCTGTCGCAGCCTGGTGAGGCCTTCGATGCCGACAAGGCCGCGCGCGACGCCCGCCATCTGGCCGCCAGCGGCGACTATGCGCGCGCCGACTACCGCCTGGTCGACACCACCAGCGGTGCCACCGGCGTCGTCTTCGACCTCGAAGACAAGCCCTGGGGCCCGAACTACCTGCGCGTGGGCCTGGACCTGTCGACGGACTTCGGTGGCCACAGCGCTTTCAACATCAAGATCAGCCACAACCGCCACTGGCTCACGCCCAGCGGCACCGAGTGGCGCAACCGGCTGCAGATCGGCGAGGTGCCGCAGGTCTACAGCGAGCTCTACCACCCGCTGAGCTGGACGATCGGCCTGTGGAACGACTGGTTCGTCGCCGGCTGGGGCTTGGGTGAGCGGCGCGTGCTGTCGCTGTACCAGCCCGACGCCGGCGATGAGATCGGCCAGCTGCGGCGCACCACCGGTCGCGTCGGCGTCGACCTGGGCCAGCCCTGGGGCAGCCTGGGCGAGCTGCGGCTGGGTCTGACGCACCAGATCGGGCGCACCGAGCCGACGCTGCTTGCCGCCGATTACGCGGGCGCGACCAGCGCCGAGACCTGGAACGAAACCGCTTTGCGGGCACGGGTCGTGGTCGACCAGCTCGACTACGCCAATTTCCCGCAGTTCGGCTACCGGGCCGAGGGCGAAGCCCAGTTCGGCTGGCGCCACCACGAAGGCACCCAAAGCCTGTCGCGCCTGGAAGGGCAGCTCACGGGTGCCTACAGCTGGGGTGGCCAGACGCTGAATGTGTTCGGCCTGCTGGAGATGTCCGATGCGCGCGCCGACGCGATCGTCGGCCAGTATTCGCTCGGTGGCTTCCAGCGCCTGTCGGGCTACCGGCCCAACCAGCTCGCTGGCAACGCGGTGCTGTTCGGCCGCCTGAACTGGTACATGCGGCTGGCCGAGCCGCCGGTGTTCGCGCGTGGCTTCTTTGTCGGCGCGTCGCTCGAAGCCGGCAACGCCTGGGCCAACCGGCGCCAGATGTCGCTCGGCGACCTGCGCGGCGGCGCCAGCCTCTACCTCGGTGCCGACACCGGCATCGGCCCGATGTACCTCGGCCTGACCTGGGCGCCGCAGGGCGAAGCGGGGCTGGCGCTGATGATCGGCCGGCCCTGAACCACAGCGCCCTTCAATAGACGATCACCGGCTCGATGTCGAACAGCTGCGGGTCGGCCGGGTCGACGGTCACCTTGACCCAGTGCAGCGACGGGCTGCCGAAGGTCTCGATGCGCGTCAGGTTCGTCAGCTGCTTGTGCTGGCGGTAGATCGGCATGTCGACCTTGTAGAAGTGCGTATCGCCATGCACCAGCAGCACGCGACCTTTGAAGCTCTCGGTCTCGGCGATCAGCGCGCCCATGAAGCGGCGGTAGCCGTTGTAGCGCGGCGCCTGGCTCTCGTCTTCGTCGGTCTCGGGCAAGTCGAAGCCGGGGTCGGCTTGAAACACCGTCACCACGCCGCGCGCGCCCTGCTTCCTGGCCTGCGCAAAGCTCTCGCGCAGCCAGGCAATGTTGGCCGCGTCGCGCGCTTCGTATTCGGCGTTGTCGGCCACGCAGTCTGTCGCCTTGCGAGCGCTCTTGAAGCGGCACTCTTCGTCGTCCAGCACCCGGTTGTTGTTGCTGCCGGGCATGTTGAAGGTCGCGAAGACCACGCCCTGCCGTTCGAAGCGCACGTTCTCGACATACGGCGCCGCCTGGTGCTCCAGCGCCATCGTGCGTTGGCCCAGGCTTTCGGGACGGCCGAACATCACGCGGCGCAGATGGGCCAACCGCTCCAGGTTGTCGTAGCCGCCGTTGTTCAGGCGGTGGCAGTCGGTCCACTCGTTGTCGCCTGGGGTGTAGACGGCGGGCGCCTTCAGGCGGTTGAACAGCGCCAGCGCTTCGGTGTAGACGACGTCGTCGCAGCGCGAACTGCCGTCCTTCACATCGCCGTCGTGGATCGAGAACGCGATGTCGGCCGCGTTGAGGCTGGCAATGATCGCGTTCAGCCCCGGGTCGTCACCGTTGCGCTTGTAGGGCATGTCGCCCCAGAGCGCGAAGCTGAAGCCCGCGTCGGCGGCATTGGTGGACGGCGGGGGCGAGGCGCAACCAGCGGCGGCGATCAGCGCCGCCGCGGCGATCAAGGACAGAACAAGGCGTGTGGGCAGCAGGCACATGGTCGGCTCGAGACAGTGAGCAAGGCGAGCGAGTATCCATCGCTTCGCCTGCGCATCGCATCCGCCAGCCGGCGGACTGGCCTCAGCCGCGTTTGGTCAACAGCGCCTTGGCAACGCGCGAACCGGTGGGCTGACCCAGCGCGGCGCGGATTACCACGCCGGCGTCGATCAGCCTGTCGAGGTCGATGCCGGTTTCGATGCCGAGGCCGTGCAGCAGGTAGACCACGTCTTCCGTCGCCACGTTGCCGGTCGCACCCTTGGCATACGGACAACCGCCGAGGCCCGAGACGCTGGTGTCGAAGCTGGCGATGCCGATCTCCAGGCTGGCGTAGACATTGCTCAGCGCCTGGCCGTAGGTGTCGTGGTAATGGCCGCTGACCTCGTCGATCGGGTAGTGCTTCAGCGCCGCTTCGAGCGCGCGCTGCACCTTCTTCGGCGTGCCGACGCCGATCGTGTCGGCCACGCCGACATGCTGCACGCCGATCTCTTTCATCAGCCGCGCGACCATCTCGACCCGCTCGGGCGCGATCTCGCCTTCGTACGGGCAGCCGACCGCGCATGAGATCGCCCCGCGCACCTTGATGCCGGCAGCGCGTGCGGCCTCGGTCACCGGCGCGAACCGCTCGATCGATTCGGCGATCGAGCAGTTGATGTTCTTCTGGCTGAAAGCCTCGCTCGCGGCGCCGAAGACGACGATCTCGTCGGGCTGCGTCAGCACCGCGGCCTCGAAGCCCTTCATGTTCGGCGTCAGCACCGAATAGCGCACGCCGGGTTGCCGCGCGATGCCGGCCATCACCTCGGCGTTGTCGGCCATCTGCGGCACCCATTTCGGGCTGACGAAGCTGGTCACCTCGATCTCTTTCAGGCCGGCGGCCTGCAGCGCATGGACGAGCGCGATCTTGTGCTCGGCCGCGACCGGTTGCTTCTCGTTTTGCAGCCCGTCGCGCGGGCCGACTTCGACGATCTTGACGCGAGTAGGCAGACTCATCGCTTGGCTCCGATCATTCCGTCAAACGCAGCAGCTCGCCGCCTTCGGAGACCTGGTCCCCGACCGCATACATCAGTTCCGCCACCGTGCCGGCGCGCGGCGCGCTGATGGTGTGTTCCATCTTCATCGCCTCCATCACCGCCAGCGCCTGGCCCGCCGTCACCGTGTCACCGGGCTTGACGTGGAAGGCGATCACCTTGCCAGGCATCGGCGCGGTCAGCCGGCCGGCGCCGCCGGTGGCCTCGCCAGCATGGGCGATCGGGTCGATCTCGTGCAGCTCGCGTGAGCCGCTGGCGCCGAACACCGCGACCCGTTCGCCCTGCAGGTAGACGGCCAGCGTGTGGCGCTCGCCACCGAGCGTGACGTCGTAGCGGTCGTCGCCGAGCGCGCGCGTCGCCAGCGGCCAGCTTTCCTTGCCCAGCACCAGGCGCAGAGCGCCGTCGTGCAGGCGCTCGAGTGTTGCGACATGCTGCTCGCTGCCGACCTGCAGGTCGATGCGACGTCGCGCGCCGCCATGGATGCGCCAGCCGTTGCGGTGCGACCAGGGGTCGGCCGACTCCAGCGCCGCCTCGGCCGCCAGCACCTGCGCAATCACGCCGGCGGCCGCCAGCGGCAGCGGCAGACCCGGTGCGCCGAACAGCACCGCGCGCTCGCGCTCGATCAGCGCGGTGTCCAGGTCGGCTGTCGCGAACGACGGGCTGGCCGCGACGCGACGCAGGAAGGCGACGTTGGTGTTCAGGCCGACGATGTGCGTGTCGCGCAGCGCCGCGTCGAGCCGGGCCAGCGCCTGCGCGCGGTTCTCGCCCCAGACGATCAGCTTGGCAATCATCGAGTCGTAGTAGGGGCTGATCGCGTCGCCTTCACGCACGCCGGCATCGACACGCACCGACGCCGGGTCGTGGAATTGCTGCGCGTCGGCGTTGCGGCGGAACGAGACATGGTCCGGCCAGCGCAGCACCGACAGCGTGCCGGTGGCGGGCAGGAAATTCGCATCCGGGTTCTCTGCGCAGATGCGGGCCTCGATCGCATGGCCGTGGATCTTCAGCTCGTCCTGCTTGGCCGGCATGGGCTGGCCGGCGGCGACGCGCAACTGCCACTCGACCAGGTCGAAGCCGGTGATCGCTTCGGTCACCGGGTGCTCGACCTGCAGCCGGGTGTTCATCTCCATGAAGTAGAAGCGCAGGTCGCCGTCGCCCACTTCCTCGGCGATGAACTCCACCGTGCCGGCGCCGACATAACCCACCGCCTTGGCGGCAGCCACCGCAGCAGCGCCCATCTCGGCCCGACGTGCTTCGCTCATGCCCGGCGCGGGGGCTTCTTCCAGCACCTTCTGGTGGCGGCGCTGCACCGAGCAGTCGCGCTCGAACAGGTAGACGCAGTCGCCTTGCGTATCGCCGAAGACCTGGATCTCGATGTGGCGCGGCTTGGTCACATAACGCTCGACCAGCACGTGGTCGTCGCCGAAGCTGGCCTTGGCCTCACGCTGGCACGAGGCCAGCGACGAGACGAAATCTTCGGCCTTGTCGACGCGGCGCATGCCACGGCCACCGCCGCCGGCGCTGGCCTTGATCAACACCGGGTAGCCGATGCGCTCGGCCTGCCCCGCCAGGAACTGCGGGTCGTTGTTGTCGCCGTGGTAGCCCGGCACCAGCGGCACGCCGGCTTTTTCCATCAGCGACTTGGCTGCCGACTTGCTGCCCATCGCCGCGATCGCCGACGCCGGTGGGCCGATGAAGACCACGCCCGCTTCGGCACAGGCGTTGGCGAAGGCCTCGTTCTCGCTCAGAAAACCGTAGCCAGGGTGAACGGCCTGCGCGCCAGTGGCCTTGGCGGCGTCGAGGATGCGCTGCCATTGCAGGTAACTGTCTTTCGCCGTGTTGCCCCCGATGTGCACCGCCTCGTCGCAGGCGCGCACATGCTGTGCGTTGGCATCGGCATCCGAGTAGACCGCCACGGTGCGCACGCCCAGGCGCTTCGCTGTTTCGGCGACGCGGCAGGCGATCTCGCCACGGTTCGCAATCAGGATCTTCTTGAACATGAGAACTTCCCTCAGGCACGCGCAGGGGCGGCACCGAAATGTTGGCGCAAAGCCGACCACAGGCCGCGCAGGAACTTGAACATCAACACGATCAACGCGCTCATCACCAGCAGCGCCAGCACCAAGGTCACGAAGAAAACCGCTGGATGCGCCCACGCGAGCCACAGCATCACCGGCACGGCCGCGTCACCAAGCAACGAGAGCCCGATGTTCGAGAACGGCTCGGGCGAGGTGTTGGCCGCCGCGCGCGTCGTCGCCTTGGCCACGTGGGCCGTGGCCGCCAAGCCACCGCCCATCAACGCGGCAATGAGGGTCCACGCGCCGGCATCGGCACCGAACACGCCCGCCGCCAGAGCGGCGCCCGCGGGGATGCGAATGAAGGTGTGCACGGCGTCCCAGGCCGAGTCGAGCCACGGTACCTTGTCGGCAAGGAACTCGACCAGCACCATCACACCGGACACGGCCAGCACGCCAGGGTGTTGCAGCACCTGCAGGCCCGCGGGCAGCGTGATCCAGCCGAATGTGCCGGCCAAGCCAGTGAAGAAGACCACCGCATACAGCCGCAGCCCACTGGCCCAGCCCAGCGCCGCGGCCAGCGCGAGCAGGTGCATCGCGTCCAGGCCGGCGACGGTCTGGGTGATCGAGGGCGGCAAGCTCCAGTCCATCAACTTGTTCCGTGGCCATGCACGATTCGATCGGTCAGCGGCGCGCCGAAGGCACCGCCGCACTCCAAGTGGCGTGCGCGGATCCGGCTCTGCCGGTCCGCCGCGCGAGCCCCCTCGGGGGACAGCGACTGGAAGGAGCGTAGGAGCTTCATGACGCCAACCAATAGGCCGGGCGCTTTTGCAAGAAGGACTGCACCCCCTCCCTGCCCTCAGCGCTCGCCCGAATGTCGGCAATGCGCTTGGCCGTGTCGGCCCGCAGCGCTGGCGTGATGGTTTGACCCGCCAGGTCTTGCACCAGGCGCTTGCACGCCTTCACCGCGGCCGGGCCATTGGCCACCAGCGCGGCGACGATGGTCTGCACCTGCTGGTCGAGCAGGTCCGGTGCGACGCACTCGTGCACGAAGCCCAGCGACTTGGCCTGCGCCGCATCGAAGCGCTCGGCCGTCATGAAGTAACGCTGCGAGGCACGCTCGCCGAGTGCGCGCACGACGTATGGGCCAATCGTCGCCGGCAGCAGGCCGAGCTTGGCCTCGCTCAGGCAGAAATTGACACCCTCGGCCGCAACCAGGATGTCGCAGACCGCCGCCAGCCCCACACCGCCGGCATAGCAGTCACCGTGGATGCGGCCGACCACCGGCACGGGGCAGCTGTAGATCGTCCACAGCATCTCGGCCAGGCCTTCGGCGTCGGCGCGGTTCTGCTCCCACGAGTAGTCCGCCATCGCGCGCATCCAGTTCAGGTCCGCGCCGGCGCAGAAGGCCTTGCCTTCGCCAGCGAGGATGACCGCGCGCAGCTCCTTGTCTTCCGCGAAGCCACGGAAGGCCGCCGTCAACTCGGCGATCACGCCGTCATTGAAGGCGTTGCGGACCTCGGGCCGGTTGAGCCAGACCTCGGCCACATGGGCGCTGGGGCGGCGAATGTCGAGTGTGGTCATGGATGTTGCTCGTTCAGAAGTTGGAGCGCCGAGGCGCTGAGGTGACGGGCTGCGCCACGCTGAGCCAACACCGCTGATCGATCGGGGGGATGGGGTGTTCTGCGCAGCGAAGTAAAGGAGGAGCCGATGGCCACAGGCCGGCGGCGGGGGACATGAGCGGAGCAGAGCACCCCGTCGCCCCGATCCCGCGCCAACCTTGGAGCAGATCAATCACGCCGATACGCCCCGATCGACTCGGCCGCGCGCCAAGTCGGCGGCAACTCGAAGGTAGCCCAGTATTCGGTAATGTCGGCAATCAACGGGCCGTCGAAGCAGAACAGTGAATTGGCGAAGAAGCGGTGCTCGCCGTGCGTGACCTCGATCGCCGAGTGCACGCGGCCATCGGCCAGCGCATTGACCTCGATCACGCGGATCGACCAACCCTCGGGGTAGATCGCCTGAACCTTGATCGCCGCATCGGCATCGTCGAAGTGCTCGCCCGAGGTCGGCCAGTGCAGTTGCGCGTTGTCGCGCAGCAGCGCTCGGGCACCAACCCAGTCGCGCGCTTCGAAGCGCTGCCACAACGCATGCACCGTCTCGACAGCCGTCATGGCTGCCCCCTACGGCCCTGCGTGCCGGTCCCCCCGAGGGGGAACGAGCGCTTTCGGAGCGGCCGTGCAGCGCTCATGCCATCACATCCGGAAGACGCCAAACTTCGCGTCGGGGATCGGCGAGTTCAGCGAGGCCGACAGGCCCAGCGCCAGCACGCGGCGCGTATCGACCGGGTCGATCACGCCGTCGTCCCACAGGCGGGCACTGGCGTAGTACGGGTGGCCTTGCACTTCGTACTGCGTGCGGATCGGCGCCTTGAAGGCTTCTTCTTCCTCGGCGCTCCACTGGCCGCCCTTGGCCTCGATGCCGTCGCGCTTGACGGTGGCCAGCACCGACGAGGCCTGCTCGCCGCCCATCACCGAGATGCGCGCGTTCGGCCACATCCACAAGAAGCGCGGCGAGTACGCGCGGCCGCACATGCCGTAGTTGCCGGCCCCGAACGAGCCGCCGATGATCACGGTGAACTTCGGCACGTTGGCGCAGGCCACCGCCGTCACCATCTTGGCGCCGGCGCGGGCGATGCCTTCGTTCTCGTACTTGCGGCCAACCATGAAGCCGGTGATGTTCTGCAGGAAGACCAGCGGCACCTTGCGCTGGCAGCACAGCTCGATGAAGTGCGCACCCTTGTTGGCGCTCTCGGCGAACAAGATGCCGTTGTTGGCAACGATGCCGACCGGTATGCCCTCGATCCATGCGAAGCCGCACACCAGCGTGGTGCCATAGCGGGCCTTGAACTCGTCGAACTCGGAGTTGTCGACGACGCGGGCGATGATCTCGCGCACGTCGAAGGGCTTGCGGGTGTCGGTCGGGATCACCGACAGCAGCTCTTCGGCGGCGAACTTGGGGGGTTGCGGGGTGCGTAACGCGACCTGCGCGTCCTTCTTCCAGTTCAGGCTGCCGACGACCTGGCGGGCCAGCGCCAGCGCATGCAGGTCGTTCTCGGCCAGGTGGTCGGCCACACCGGACAGGCGCGTGTGCACGTCGCCGCCGCCCAGGTCTTCGGCACTCACTACTTCACCGGTCGCAGCCTTCACCAACGGCGGGCCGCCCAGGAAGATCGTGCCCTGGTTCTTGACGATGATGGTCTCGTCGCTCATCGCCGGCACATAGGCGCCGCCGGCCGTGCACGAGCCCATCACCACCGCCACCTGCGGGATGCCTTGCGCGCTCAGGTTGGCTTGGTTGTAGAAGATGCGGCCGAAGTGGTCGCGGTCAGGGAAGACCTCGTCCTGGTTCGGCAGGTTGGCACCACCGGAGTCGACCAGGTAGACGCACGGCAAGCGGTTCTGCTGCGCAATCTCTTGGGCCCGCAAATGCTTCTTGACGGTGATCGGGTAGTAGGTGCCGCCCTTGACAGTCGCGTCGTTGCAGACGATCACGCATTCGACACCGCCGACGCGGCCGATGCCCGCGATCATGCCGGCGGCTGGGGCCGAGTCGGAGCCGTCTTTCTCGGGGTACATGCCCAGCGCGGCCAGCGGCGCGATTTCCAGGAACGGCGTGTCCGGGTCGAGCAGCATCTCGACGCGCTCGCGCGGCAGCAACTTGCCGCGGCCCAGGTGCTTGGCACGGGCCGCTTCGCCGCCGCCTTCGGCGATCTTCGCGAGCTTCGCGTTCAGGTCATCGACCAAAGCGCGCATCGCCGCAGCGTTGGCCTTGGCTTCTTCGCTGCGCGGATTCAGCTTGGAGACCAGCGTGGCCATCAGCAGGTCTCCGAGAACAGTTCGCGACCGATCAGCATGCGGCGGATTTCCGACGTGCCGGCACCGATCTCGTACAGCTTGGCATCACGCCACAAGCGCCCGACCGGGAACTCGTTGGTGTAGCCGACGCCGCCCAGCGCCTGGATCGCCTCGCCAGCCATCCAGGTCGCCTTCTCGGCGGTGTAGAGGATCACGCCAGCGGCGTCCTTGCGCAGCGTGCGGGCGTGGTCGCCGCGGTCGCAGGCCTGGGCCACCGCGTAGCCGTAGGCGCGGCAGGCCTGGAAGGTCGAGTACATGTCGGCGACCTTGCCCTGCATCAGCTGGAACTCGCCGATCGGCTGGCCGAACTGCTTGCGCTCGTGGATGAACGGCACCACCGCGTCCATGCACGCGGCCATGATGCCCAGCGGGCCGCCGGAGAGCACGACGCGTTCGTAGTCGAGGCCGCTCATCAGCACCTTGGTGCCCTGGCCTTCGACACCCAGCACGTTCTCGGCCGGCACTTCGCAGTCGTCGAAGAACAGCGGGTAGGTGTTCGAGCCGCGCATGCCCAGCTTGTCCAGGTGTTCACCCTTGGTGAAGCCCTTGAAGCCCTTTTCGATGATGAAGGCGGTCATGCCGCGCGCGCCCATCTCGGGATCGGTCTTGGCGTAGACCACCAGCGTGTCGGCGTCGCCGCCGTTGGTGATCCACATCTTGCTGCCGTTCAGCACATAGCGGTCGCCCTTGCGCTCGGCCTTCAGCTTCATGCTGACCACGTCGGAGCCGGCGCCCGGCTCGCTCATCGCCAGCGCGCCGACATGCTCGCCGCTGATCAGCTTGGGCAGGTACTTCTTCTTCTGCGCCTCGCTGCCGTTGCGGTTGATCTGGTTGACGCACAGGTTGCTGTGCGCGCCGTAGCTGAGGCCCACCGAGGCGCTGGCGCGGCTGATCTCTTCCATCGCCACCATGTGAGCCAGGTAGCCCAGCTGCGTGCCGCCGTATTCCTCGGACACGGTCAGGCCCATCACGCCCAGTTCGCCGAGCTTGGTCCACATGTCGGCCGGGAACAGGTTGGCCTTGTCGATCTCGGCTGCGCGCGGGGCAATCTCGTTCTGCGCGAAGTCGCGCACCGCGTCGCGCAGCGCAGCGATGTCCTCACCCAGCGGGAAAGAGAAAGTGGATTCGAACATCGACGTCTCCTGCAAATGAATTGAGCTTGTCTCAACAATGCCTGAACGCAGCACCGGCTTCGGCACCCGACCAAGCGCAACAGGGGCGAAATCTACCAGCGAGCCGCTTGCGTCGCAAGGAATAATTGAGTCATACTCAGAAAATGCCGACCCACCGCAGTACTGTCGCCACCACGGCCGCCCCCCGCCCTGCCCGGCGCGAGCCGGCGAGCGCCAAGAGCGAGCAGCGCATCCGCGACATCTTGCGCGTCGGCCGCGAGGTTTTCGCCGAAAAGGGCTACGAGCGCGCGACGACGACCGAGATCGCGCAGCGCCTGTCGGTCTCCGAAGCCACGGTGTTCACATACTTCCACGGCAAGCGTGAACTGTGCGAGCGGGTGATCACCGACTGGTACGACGAAATCATTGCGGCGGTCGAGGCCGGCCTGCCGCGCAGCGAGCCGGCGCGGGTCCAGCTCGACTGGTTCATCCGCACCCATTTGCGGCTTTTCCTGATCCACGGCACCGGGCTGTGCGCGCTGGTGCTGTCCGAAGGGCGCAGCAAGGGGCAGGACTTCAGCGGCACGCTGCAGCCGCTGCAGCGGCGTTACACCGCGCCGCTGATGGACCTGCTGGCCCGTGGCCAGGCCAGCGGTGAATTCAGGCAGGACCTGCCGCTGCGCCTGCTGCGGCCACTGGTGCTCGGGCCGATGGAGCACATCCTGTGGGAAGCGGTCGCGCAAGGCGCCGACGGCGCCAAGCCGCTGATCGACATCGAGGCGACCGCGAGCGGCGTGTCAAGACTGTTGTGGAGCGCGCTGCAGGCGCCGGATGCCGAACTCGCCGCGCTGCGCGCCCTGCGTGCCGAGGTGTCCCAGGCGCTGCGCAGCCACGGCTGACGCGAGCGCCGGTGGTGACCGCAGATCAGCTGCGGCGCTCGACCGCGCGGTGCATCAAGGTGCCAACCACCAGGCTCGCCACCCACGCGAAGACCATGCCCAGCGCGTTCGCCTGGGGCGACTCCGGCCACTGGTTGTAGACCACCGCGCCGGTGACCAGGATCACCGCGTAATGGAACAGGAACACCGGGTACGAGATCTGCGCGAAGAAGGCCAGCACCGACTGGGCGGCCCGCGCCGGCCAGCGCCGCACAGCCGCCGGCTCCGGCAGCACGCACAGCAACAGCGCGGTGGCGCCGGCCAGCGCGATGCGAGTACGCCACTCGACCACCAGTGCCAAGCCGACGATCAGCATCAAGCCCAGCGTCGCCGGTTCGCGCGCCGCACGCAAGCCGCGCACCCAACGTGCCAGAACGCCCAACCCGTAGGCGCCGATGAAGTACGGCGCATAGGCGTCAAGCGACGAATCGAGGTTCCACCACAGCAGCGACACCAGCACCAGGCCGACCACCACGCCGATCGAGGTGACCGCGCGTTGCCCGTCACGCCCCGGCAGGCCTCGCAACGCCGCCGCCAGCAGCACCAGCAGCGCATAGAGCTGGAAGTCGATCGCCACGTACCAGAAGCCGGCCGACAGCGACTCGATGCCCATCACGTCCTGCGCCAGCACGATGTGGGCGGCCAGTTGAGCCGGCTCAGGGGCGGCGGGGATCGTCGGATGCTCGATCAGGCCCCGCGCCAGCCAGGCCGCGACGATGACCGCCAGCATGGCCAGCAGGTAAGGCTTGGCCAGGCGCTGGTACCGGCGCCACAGCTGGGCCGGCACGTCGAGCCAGCCGACTTTGGGCTGCACACCAGGTGCGGGCCACAGCGAGCCAGCGGCCAGGAAACCTCCTGTCACGAGAAACACCTGCACCACCAGGCGCGCATGCTCGTTCAGCGCGTCGAGCAGCGCCGGTGCCAGCTCGTGCGCCACATCGCACATCGGCCCGTACAGCGCCATGTGGTGCCACAGGATCAGTTGTGACGCCAGCGCCTTGAACAGGTTGATCCAGGTTGCCGGCAGGGCAACGGCTGCGGTTTCTCGCCCCGCTGCGCCGACGCGCGGCTGCGCACCCGCCGGCGCAGCGCGCCAGCGCGGGTGCCAAGCAGGGGTGGGCGTCGGGAGCGTGGCTTGCTGAGGCTTCGTCATGCGCAGCGCCTCTTCCACGTCGTCCGGCTTGATTCAAAGGCGGCACACCAGCAGGCGGCGCCGTCAATCACGAGTCTCACAGCAGGGGCTTGGACAGCAAACAGGGTCAAAAACAAGGGGCGGAACTTAACATTCTCCCTCAGGCTTGTGGATGCCCCAGTCGTGACCTGACGCAACAAGCCGCAACGCCGACCATTCCACCGGAGACTTCATGGACACGACCGCACACACGCTGGAGCAGTTGTTCGCCCAACTCGGGTTGGACGACGACACCGAGTCGATCGAACGTTTCGTGGCACAGCATTCACCGTTGGCCGGCGAAGTGCTGCTCTGCGACGCCCCGTTCTGGAATCCGTCCCAGGCGACCTTCCTGCGCAACGCGTGGAAGAGTGATTCGGATTGGGTGCCGATGGTCGATACGCTGGACACGATGCTGCGCAAGCCACCTCAATGAGGCAGCGCGCATCCGCCTGAACCGAGGCTGCCGTCAGCCGGGGCTCTGTGCCGCGTCGCCCACCAGCTGCGCTTCGCTCCAGCCCAGCGCGGCCATGTCGGCCACGCGGTAGACGGCGTCGGCGGGCAACAGAAACTCGTCCAGCTGCGGCGGCTTGACCGAAGTGTCGGACAACATCGCGTGCACCTGGCCGCGGTGGTGCGTCTGGTGCATGAAGACATGGGCCAGCGTGCTGCCCATCGAATTGCGATCGATGTGGTCGCGGCGGTCCAGCGGCACGATGCGGGCGGCAGCGGCGGCGTCCAGCCCATCGCACAACGCGATCAGCTTGTCGTCGCTCGCCGCCTGACGCTGTGCCCACTCGGCCACGCTGCGGCAAGGCACGAAGGCGTCGTATTGCGCGGCCATGTCGGCCTCACCGCACATGCCGGCGATGTAGTAAATGTCGACCACGAGGATGTGGTTCAGCGTCTGCGCCAGGCTGGGGAAGAAGCTGACGCGCGGCGCATGGAAATCTTCGTCGCTCAAGGCCGCCATCGACTGGGCCAGGCGGTGATTCGCCAGGCGGTTGGCGCGTGCACTGGTGCGCAGGTGCTGAAGCCAGGGGTCGGTGGGCATCTTCGAGGCTCCGGGCGGGTCACATCGGGTGGGCGCTGCATTCTGCGCCTGGCCTGTGCCACGGTGCTGCCACCTCGAAACGTCGAAGGGCTGGTGCGCCGGCCGCTCAGGCCGGCGGCAACGGCAGTGCCGTCTCGTACTTGACCTCGCGCAGCACGACGTTGGTGCGGATGCTGGCGACACCCTTCAACTTGAACAGCCGCTCCTGCAGGAAGCGGTCGTAGGCCTTCATGTCGGGCACGACGACCTTGACCACGTAGTCGGCCTCGCCAGTGATGCTGGCGCATTCCATGATCTCGGGGCTCGAGGCGACCAAGCGCTCGAAGTCTTCGACCGCACCGTCGGTGTGGCGCACCAGCGAGACATAGGCCCAGGCGCAGATCGCCAGGCCGAGCTTCTCGCGGTCCATCAGCACCACCTCGCGGCGGATCACGCCGCTTTGCTCCAGCTCCTTCAGCCGGCGCCAGACCGGGGTGGTGGACATGCCGACCGCCTCTGCCAGCTGCTGGGCGCTTTGCCGCCCCTTGCGCTGCAAGGTGTCGATCAACCGGCGGGTCGCACGATCGAGTTCAATCATTTCTTTATTGTGCCTATTTTGGAATGAACCAACTCAAGAACACCCAAATTGGCGAGTATCGAGAACAAAGCTTTCGCGCCTCGGGACGAGAATCAGCGCAATTCTTTGCCTGCCGCCAGGTGCCGTATGACCGATGCCCTTGCCTTGCGCGCCCCGTTGCGGGATTACGCGCTGACCGACAACCTGGCCGCCACCCAGGGCGCGGTGTTCCTGACCGGGACGCAGGCACTGGTGCGTTTGCCGCTGATGCAAAAACGGCTCGACGAAGCCGCGGGCCTGAACACCGCCGGCTTCGTCTCGGGCTACCGCGGCAGCCCGCTGGGCATGGTCGACCAACAGATGTGGAAGGCGAAGAAATTTCTCGCCGCAGCGCAGGTGCAGTTCCTGCCCGCCATCAACGAAGACCTGGCAGCCACCGCCTGCCTCGGCACACAGCGGGTCGCGCTCGACCCGCAGCGCACGGTCGAGGGCGTGTTCGCGATGTGGTACGGCAAGGGCCCGGGTGTCGACCGCTCGGGCGACGCGCTGAAGCACGGCAACGTCTACGGCTCCAGCGCGCAAGGCGGCGTGCTGGTGGTGGCGGGTGACGACCACGGCTGCGTCAGCTCGTCGATGCCACACCAGAGCGATGTCGCAATGCAGGCCTGGAACATGCCGGTGCTGCACCCGGCCAATGTGGCCGAGTATCTGGAGTTCGGCCTCTACGGCTGGGCGCTGTCGCGCTTCTCGGGTGCGTGGGTCGGCTTCAAGGCGATCTCGGAAGTGGTCGAGTCCGGCATGACTGTCGACCTGGACGCCATGCCGCTGGATTTCGTGCTGCCGGTCGAGCACCAGCCGGCGGCATCGGTCGGCTCACTGCATGTGCGCTCGGTCGACCTGCCGTCGCTCGGCCTTGAAGAGCGGCTGGCCGCCAAGCTCGACGCGGTGCGCGCCTTCGCCAAGGTCAACTCGGTCGACAAGCACATCGTCGCCAGCCCCGCGGCGACGCTGGGCATCGTCACCGTCGGCAAGGCGCACTACGACTTCATGGAGGTGCTGCGCCGCCTCGACCTGGACCCGAACGCGCTGGCTGCGGCCGGTGTCCGCGTCTACAAGGTCGGCTTGGTGTTCCCGCTCGAGCCGACCCGCATGCTCGACTTTGCACGCGGCCTCGAAGAGATCCTGGTGATCGAAGAGAAAGGCCCGATCGTCGAGCGCCAGATCAAGGAGCTGCTGTACGGCTTGCCCGATGGCCAGCGCCCGCGCATCGCCGGCAAGACCACGCCCGAAGGCGCGCCGCTGCTCTCGTCGCTGGGTGAGCTGCGGCCGTCGCGCATCATGCCGACGGTCGCCGACTGGCTGGCAAGGCTGAACCCGGCGCTCGACAGGCGCGACCGTGTCGTCGACTTCCTGATGCCGGCGCTGCTGAGCAACGAGGCCGACGCAGTGCGCCGCCAACCGTATTTCTGCTCGGGCTGCCCGCACAACAGCAGCACCAAGGTGCCCGAAGGCTCCCGCGCCCTGGCCGGCATCGGCTGCCATTTCATGGCCAGCTGGATGGAGCGCGGTACCTCGGGCCTGATCCAGATGGGCGCCGAGGGCGTCGACTGGGCGGCGCATTCGCGCTTCACGAAAGAGAAGCACGTCTTCCAGAACCTGGGCGACGGCACCTACTTCCACTCGGGCCTGCTGGCCATCCGCCAGGCGATCGCCGCCAACACCAACATCACCTACAAGCTGCTCTATAACGACGCAGTGGCGATGACCGGCGGCCAGCCGGTGGACGGCACGATCAGCGTGCCCGAGATCGCACGGCAGATCGAAGCCGAAGGCGCCAAGCGCGTCGTGATCGTCTCGGACGAAATCGAGAAGTACGACGGCCACCACGGCGAGTTCCCGGCCGGCACCACATTCCACCCCCGCAGCGAGATGGACACGGTGCAGCGAGAGCTGCGCGAGGTCGAGGGCGTGACACTGCTGATCTACGACCAGACCTGCGCCGCCGAGAAGCGCCGCCGCCGCAAGAAGAAGGAATTCCCGGATCCGCCGCGTCGCGTCTTCATCAACCAGGCCGTGTGCGAAGGCTGCGGCGACTGCGGCCAGGCCTCGAACTGCCTGAGCGTGATACCGGTCGAGACCGACTGGGGCCGCAAGCGCCAGATCGAGCAGAGCTCGTGCAACAAGGACTTCTCCTGCGTCAACGGCTTCTGCCCCAGCTTCGTGACGATCGAAGGCGCGGTGCTGAGGAAGAAGGCTGGCGCGAAGTTCACGCCAGCCGATCTGGCACGTGAGATCGAACGCATCGGTTCACCCACGCCGTGGGCCTGGACCGGGCCGTTCGACATGCTGGTCACCGGCGTCGGTGGCACCGGTGTCGTCACGGTCGGCGCGTTGATCACGATGGCCGCGCACCTGGAAGGCAAACAAAGCTCGGTGCTCGACTTCATGGGCTTCGCGCAAAAGGGCGGCGCGGTGCTCAGCTTCGTGCGCGTGGCCCCGACTGCCGACCTGCTCAACCAGGTCCGCATCGACACGCAACAAGCTGACGTGCTGCTGGCCTGCGACATGGTGGTCGGCGCTTCGGGCGATGCGCTCGGCACCGTCAAGCATGGCCGAACCGTCGTGCTGGCCAACACCCACGAGATCGCCACCGCGGCCTTCGTGCGCAACCCGGACGCGAGCCTGCAAGCCCGCGCGCTGCTGGCCAAGCTGCGCCACGCCGCGGGCGACGAACAAGTCAGCACGCTGGACGCGCAAGACCTGGCACAGCAGCTGATGGGCGACACGATGCCGAGCAACATCGTGATGCTGGGCGCGGCCTTCCAGCGCGGGCTGGTGCCGGTCAGCGAAGCGGCGCTGCTGCGCGCGATCGAGCTGAACGGCGTCGCCGTCGAGGGCAACAAGGTCGCGTTCGCGATCGGTCGCCTGGCCGCCGTCGACCCCGCGGCCATCGAGCGCCTGGCGGGCACCACATCGGCTGTCGATCCCGCCACCGGGCGCCTGTTCGGACCTGGCGGCCTGGTCGAGCGACGCACGCAATTCCTGACCGACTACCAGAACGCGGAACTCGCCCAGCGCTACCTGGAGCTGGTGCAGGCGACGCACATGCGCGAGGTGGCGATGGGCGGGGCCGCAGGCACGCCGCTGACCGAAGCGGTGGCACGCCAGTTCGCGCGCCTGCTGGCGGTGAAGGATGAGTACGAGGTCGCACGCCTGTACACCGACGGCCGATTCCAGGCGGCGCTGGCAGAGCAGTTCGAAGACGCGGGGTCCTTGCGCTTCCACATGGCGCCACCGCTGCTGGCCCGCCGCGGGCCCGACGGCAGGCCGAGCAAGATGAGCTTCGGCCCTTGGATGATGCCCGTCTTCCGCTGGCTGGCGCGTGCGCGTGGCCTGCGCGGCCATTGGTACGACCCGTTCGGGCACACCGAGGAGCGCAAGATGGAGCGCGCGCTGGCCAATGAGTACGAGGCCTTGCTGCGCGACACGCTGCTGCCGGCGCTCGATGCGCGCAACCACGCCAGCGCCATCGCACTGGCCAAGCTGCCCGAGCGCATCCGTGGCTACGGCCATGTGAAGCTCGCCAACGTGGCGGCCGCGAAGGCGCTGCAACCCGGGCTGCTGAAGAGCTTTGCGGCCGGTGAGGCGCCCGCTGCCAGCATCGCGGCGGCCCCGCGCAAGGTGATCGCGATCAGCGAGCTGACGACAAACTAGGCTCCCGGCTCGGCGCAGACCACCCGGTCGCGCCCGGCCTGCTTGGCCTGGTACATCGCCTCGTCGGCGCGCTCGATCGCGGCGTCCAACTCCTGCCCACGCCGCCATTCGGCCACGCCGAAGCTGCAGCTGATCTGCAGGCCCTGTGGCCAGGTGGCCGCCGCCATCGACTGCCGTAATCGTTCAGCCACGCGCGCCGCCTCTGCCACGGGCGTGTTCTGGCACAGCAGCACGAACTCTTCACCACCCCAGCGCGTCAGCAAATCATTGCGCTGCACATGCTGCCGCACCAACTCGGCCAGGCAACGGATGACTTGGTCGCCGACCGCATGGCCGTGGGTGTCGTTGACCTGCTTGAAGCGGTCGATGTCGAAGAAGATCAGCGCGGCCGGGAACAGCTTGGTGTCGCTTTGCCGGGTCTGGCCCAGCAGCGCCTCGGTCAGGCCATGGCGGTTCAGGGCTCCCGACAGCGCGTCGTGCCGCGCCTGTTGCGCCAGGTTCTCGGTCTGGGACTGCAGCGTCGCGTTGAGCTTGCGCAGCGAGGCCTGCAGCGCGGTGCTGTGGCGCAGCCGGCGCCTTGCGGCCAGGCTGTCGAGCACCAGGCAGATCAGCATCGTGCCGCCCCACATGCCGACCAGCCCGAGGCCCAGCGTGCCGGCGCCGATCCACTTGCCGCGCAGCGCGATGCGCTCGATGCCGATCGTCTGCAGGCCCGGCTCGACCTTGCCCGCAGTAGCCACCGCCAGGCTCGTCGCATGGGTCAGCTCCTGGCCCGACAGCTCCAGCGGCAGCGGGTGCTCGTCGACCCACCACGAGGCCACAGCGATGCGCGCCAGCGGAAAGTCCAGCCCACCCGGGTAGTTCGACGGCGTGAACGCGATCTCGTGCACCTTCAGCGTGCTCTCGTCGCCGACGCGGCTGTAGCGCGGATTGAAGTTGCGGATGAAGACGCGCACCGGCACCTCGGCCGTGGCCGAGTGGGCACTCATCGTCAGGTCGAGCGTGTCGAAGCTCGACAGGTCCAGCCCCTGCGGCGGCGGGGCGAGGATGAACTGCAGTTCGCAGAACGGGTACTGGTAGCCCTTGCGGAGCTCGCAGTCGAGCAACAGGCGCTGGCCATCTCGGCGCAGCTTCGCCACGCTGTCGCCACTGTCGAACTCACGGTCGTCGGTGGCGTTCACGGCCCAGCGGCTGCTGGCGTCGATGATCAGCTGACGCTCCATGCCCCAATGGTTCCAGGCCAGCGCGATCACCGTGATGGCCAGCAAGGCCATCAGCAACCGGCGCCACCACTGGATCGACATCGTGTCAGCCCGGGTGGCTCTGGGATGAGCGCATCGATCGCTGCGGTGTCAGAACGGTCCCGACACGAGCCACTGCTCGATCTGCGGCTTGCGGTCGTTGCCCCAGAAGGGCTCGCCGTCGATGGCGAAGTACGGCGCGCCGAAGACGCCGGCAGCGATCGCCTCGTCGTTGGCGCGCTTCAGGCGCTCCTTCCACATCGGGTTGTTCCAGGCGTGCTCGGCGGCGCCGGCGTCCAGCCCAGCCTCGGCGGTCAACGCCTTCAACGCCACCGGGTCGTTGAGCATCACGCCGCGGGTGAAGTAGGCGCGAAAGCCAGCCCGTGCCCAGGCGGCGGCTGCCGCTTCGCCTTCGCTGTCTTTCAGCCACCAGAACACCCGAGCGGCATTCTGCGTTGGGATCGGAAAGGTCTCGGGCTGGATGTAGGGCACCCGCTCGAAGCCGGCCGAGCGCTGGAAGTCGCGAAACGAGTAGTCGCGCTTGATGGGGTAGGACACCGGGCTTTTCAGCTCGGCGGCGCTGAAGGTCACCCCCAACAGGATCGCGTGGCGGCGCACGGTGCGGCCGTGGCGCGCGGCCAGCGCATCGATCCATTCGTTGGCGATGTAGGAGTACGGCGACGAGAAGTCGAAAAAGAAGTCGATCGGCGCTTTCATCAGCGCGAAGATACGCCCAAACTGCGTCAATCGTGAACAGGCACGGCCCGAGCGTGAAATCCGTGGGCGGCCTTCAGGGTGGTAACTGGGAAAATCGACGGGCTTTTTGCCGAGGGATACCCACAATGACAGCAACACCCCGCTTCGCCCTTTGGGCAGGCTTGGCCACCTTGATTTGCGCCGTGGCCACCCCGGCTCAAGCCGCAGCCCCGGTGCTAGACAAACTGCGCCAAGGCGGCGCCTTCGTGATCGCACACCGCGAATCGTCGACACCCTTCTCGTACCTGGATGCCGACAAGAAACCCGTCGGATACGCGGTCGACATCTGCCTCAAATTGGCGGAGGCGGTGAAGAAGGAGCTGGCGTTGAAGACGATGCCCATCACCTTCAAGATGGCATTGCCGGCCACCCGCATCGCGATGATCGAATCGCATGAAGCCGACCTCGAATGCGGCTCGACGACCAACAATGCCGAGCGGCGCCAAAAGGTGGCGTTCACGGTGCCGCACTACATCACCGGCTCGCGCTTCATGGTGCGCGCCGACAGCATGATCGAGGAACTGCCCCAATTCGAGGGCAAGAAGCTGGTCTCGACCAAGGGCACGACGCCGATGAAGGCGCTCGAGCAAGCCAACCGCGAGCGGCTGCTGCGCATCAACGTGCTCGAAGCGCCGGACCACGCGAAGGCGGTCGAGATGGTCGAGAAGGGCGAAGCAGAGGGCTTCGTGATGGACGACGTGCTGCTCTACGGCCTGATCTCGAGCCGCCCCGACCCAAGCAAGCTGAAGGTCGTCGGCAAGGCGCTGACGATCGAGCCGCTGGCCATCATGCTGCCGAAGGACGACCCGGCCTTCAAGCGCATCGTCGACGAAGAGATGAAGCGCATGATCCGCAGCCGCGAAGCGCACGCGCTGTACGAGAAGTGGTTCGAAAAGCCGATCCCACCGAAGGGCACGTCGCTGAACCTGCCGATGAACTACCTGCTGCGCGACTTCTGGAAGTACCCCACGGACGTGGTGCCTTTCTGATGGAGGCCCCCACGGCCCTCCGGGACCTGCCCTCCGAAGGGGCTCGCGCAGCGGACCGGCCAAGCCGGATCCGCGCACACCACTTGACTTGAAGAAGGGCCACCCGATGGGGTGGCCCTTCTTCATGGCTGGGCGCGTGTGTTGTCTCCTCTCCGTTCAGGCTGAGCTTGTCGAGGCCTGCGTCCACGCTGTTGGCGGCAAGACAGGTGGCATCTCCGAACGCGGCCACGTCATCACGAGATTGGGAAGAAAGCATTCCGCGACGCGCAGCACCTGCCCGGCGCGGTGGAAGACCGAGTGGCGCATCCACAGGCCGCGGGCGGGCAGCGGTTGGTCGGTGGCGTCTTGCCACTTGCGGGCGATCGCACGGGTCGATGGATCGGCGATCGATAACCATTGCCATTGCAGCGGCGTGCGGCGAATCTCGCTGCGGCTGAACAGCAATTGCGCCAACGGGCGCGTGCCCAGGCCCTGGATCGCGTGCCAGGCGCCGTGCGCCGCCTGCATCGAAGTCACCGAGCGGGCAAAGACCAGCGGTTGACCATCGCCGCACAGCAGCACCTCGCGCGCAAGCAGCGGTGTGTGCGCCGGCAGCCCGAGCGAGTCGAGTTCGCCCGGCCACGCGGGCGCCCGCCCCTGCTGCAGTACTCGCACGCTGAACGGCGGGTGGGCACGGGCCAGGCGCGCCGACAGCGAGCCGGACGCACTGACCCACGCCGCGACCGCCGCCCTGGCGGGCTGCGGGCTCACGCGAGGGCGCGGCCGATCAGGATCTTCTGGACTTCCGAGGTGCCTTCGTAGATCTGGCAGACCCGCACGTCGCGGTAGATGCGCTCGACAGGAAAGTCGCTGACGTAGCCATAGCCGCCGTGCACCTGGATCGCCATCGAGCAAACGCGCTCGGCCATCTCGCTGGCGAACAGCTTGGCCATCGCGGCTTCCTTCAGGCAAGGCTGGCCGGCGTCCTTCAGGCTTGCGGCATGCCAGATCAGCTGGCGCGCGGCCTCGATCTGCGTCGCCATGTCGGCCAGCTTGTGCTGGATGGCCTGGTGCTCGAAGATCGGCTGGTTGAAGGCCACGCGTTCTTTCGAATACTTCAACGCCGCTTCAAATGCCGCCCGCGCCATGCCGACGCTTTGCGAGGCGATGCCGATGCGGCCGCCTTCGAGCCCCGACAGCGCGATCTTCAAACCCTGCCCTTCCTGACCCAGCAGGTTGGCCGCGGGAATGCGGCAGCTTTCGAAAAGTATTTGCGCCGTGTCGCTGGAGTGCTGGCCCATCTTGTCTTCGATGCGCGCCACCGTGTAGCCTGGCGTGGTGGTCGGCACGACGAAGGCGCTGATGCCCTTCTTGCCGGCCGCCTTGTCGGTCACTGCCATCACGATCGCGATGTCGCCGTTCTTGCCCGACGTGATGAACTGCTTGACGCCGTTGAGCACGTAGTCGTCACCGTCGCGAACAGCCGTCGTGCGCAGGCCACCGGCTTCGGAGCCGACATGCGGCTCGGTCAGGCAGAAAGCACCGAGCATCTCGCCGCGCGCCAGCGGTTTGAGGAAGCGCTGCTTCTGCTCTTCGTTGGCAAAGGCCATCAGGATCGAGCAGACCGGGCAGTTGTTGACGCTGACCACCGTCGAGGTGCCGCCGTCGCCGGCCGCGACCTCTTCGAGGATCAACGCCAACGCCAGGTAATCCAGCCCCGCGCCGTCGTACTCGGTCGGCACGGCCACGCCATAACACCCCAGTTCAGCCAACCCCTTCAGCTCGGCGGCCGGGAAGTGATGTTCCTTGTCCCAGCGCGCGGCATGCGGTGCGATCTGGTCCTGCACGTAGGCGCGCACGGCGTCCTGCACCGCGCGGTGGTCTTCGTTGAGCAGCATGGGGTCTCCGTTCGAGTTCTTACCAGGCCAGTGGCTGGCCGTCGTGGTTCAGGAAGCTGCCGTTGTCGGCCGGCGTCAGCGCGGCCAAGGTGCGGCGCAGGTCGCGCGCGCTGTCTTTCACGTCGAGGTCGGCGTCGCTGCCGCCCATGTCGGTGCGGACCCAGCCCGGGTGCAGCGCGACACAGATCGCCTTGCCGGCCAGTGCGAACGAAGCGTCCTTCAGCACCGAATTGGCCGCAGCCTTTGACGCGCGGTAGAGCCAGCCGCCGCCGTTGGTGCGCAGGCCCAGCGAGCCCATGCGCGACGAGATCACGCCCAGGCGCGCGCCTTCGGCCAGCGCGTCGACCAACTGCGGGATCACCCGCATCGGGCCGAGCACATTCGTGCGCATCACCTGGTCGAAGTCGGCTTCGGTCGGCGTGTCCAGTCCGTCGGTGCGCGGGCCGTAGACGCCGGCGTTGACGACCACGATGTCAAAGGCTTCGCCGTCGATCTGCCAGGCCAGGCCGGAGGCGCTGCCGGTGTCGGTCACGTCCAGCTTCAGCACGCGGGCCCCTTCGTCGCGCAGCAGCTTCAAGCTCTCTTCGTTGCGCGCCGTCGCGAAGACGCGTGCGCCGTCGGCCAGGTACTGGCGCGTCAGTTCGAGGCCAATGCCGCGTGACGCGCCGATGATCAGGACATTCATGAGGGTTTCAGTGGCGTTCGGCGAGCGCCAAGCGCACAGCCAGAAAGGTGAAGAGTCCAGCGCCGCCAAGATTGAGCGCCCGGCCCACGCCGGGCCGCGCTGGCAGGTGCCGCGCCAGCGCCGTCAGCAGCACCAGCGCAAGCGAGAACAGCCCGCCCTGCGCGACGAACCACAGGCCCAGGAACATGAAGGCCAGCGTCTTGTGCGGCGCGTCGGCATCGATGAACTGCGGCAGCAGCGCAAGGTAGAAGAGCGCCACCTTGGGATTCAGGGCATTGGTCAGGAAGCCCTGCCACACCCCGCGCGCGAATGAGGGCGGCACCTCCGGCTCAGCGGTGTCATTCGACGCACTTCGAGCCAGGCCCGACCGCGCCATGCCCCATGCCACGTACAGCAAGTAAGCCGCGCCAACGAGCTTGACGACCGTGAAGGCCTCAGCCGACGTCGCCAACAGCGCGGCGAGCCCGAAAGCCGCGGCGAAGGTGTGGAACACGCACCCGAGGTTGATACCGAGCACCACGGCCACCCCCTGCCGCCAGCCGGCGCGCAATGTGGTGCCCACCGTCAGTGCCATGTCGACACCCGGTGTCGCGTTCAGCACGAACACCGTGGCCGCAAAAAGGAGAAGGTCGTGGGTGCCCAGCATGGTTCAGAGCAATTCCACAGTCATCGCAGTGGCTTCGCCGCCGCCGATGCACAACGCCGCGCAGCCGCGCTTCAGGTTGCGCTTGCGCAAAGCGCCCAGCAGCGTGACGACGATGCGCGCGCCGGAAGCGCCGATCGGGTGGCCCAGCGCGCAGGCGCCGCCGTGCACGTTGACGATCTCGTGTGCAATCTTGAACTCGGCCATCGCAGCCATCGTGACGGCGGCAAAGGCCTCGTTGACCTCCCACAGGTCGACCTGGCCCGGAGCCCAGCCGGCCTTCTTCAAGGCCTTGTCGATCGCACCGGCCGGCGCGGTCGAGAACCACTCGGGCGCCTGCGCATGCACTGCATGCGAGGCGATGCGGGCGATCGGCTTGGCACCCAGCTTCGCGGCGGTTGACTCACGCATCAACACCAGCGCGGCGGCGCCGTCTGAAATGCTGGATGCATTGGCGGCGGTGATCGTGCCGTCTTTCTTGAACGCCGGCTTCAGGCCAGGGATCTTGTCGAGCTTGGCCTTGAAGGGTTGCTCGTCGAACCGGACCACCGTGTCGCCCGCCTTGCCGGGCAGGGTGACCGGCGCCATCTCCCAATCGAAGCTGCCGTCTTCATTGGCCTGCTTCGCACGGGTGGTCGAGGCGATCGCGAACTGGTCCTGCGCTTCGCGGGTGAAGTTGTACTTGGCGACACAGGCCTCGGCGAACACGCCCATCGCCTTGCCGCCACCATTCGGCAAACGTTCATAGGCGTCTTCCAGCCCGTCCATCGCCATGTGGTCGAACATCTGCGCGGCGCCGTACTTCACGCCTTTGCGCGCGAACATCAGGTGCGGCGCGTTGGTCATGCTTTCCATGCCGCCGGCCACCATCACGTCGGCCGTGCCGGCCAGCAGCATGTCGTGCGCGAACATCATCGTGCGCATCGCCGAGCCGCACATCTTGCTCATCGTGACGGCACCGGTCGAATCGGGCAGGCCGGCGCGGCGCATGGCCTGCCGGGCCGGCGCCTGGCCCTGGCCGGCCATCAGGCAGTTGCCCATCAGCACCTCGTTGACCGCGTCGCCGGGCACGCCGGCGCGCTCGACCGCGGCCTTGATGGCCACGGCGCCCAGTTCCCAGGCAGCGAGTGAAGCGAAGTCGCCGAGCAGGCCGCCGATGGGCGTGCGCGCGGCGGAAGCGATGACGATGGAATCGGCCATGGTGGGCTCCTTTTCGGGTCTACGGAATGGTCAGAAATGCGCGGCCTGCCTGGCGCCGCTGCTGCCCCGGCGCTGCGCCGAGAAGCGGCGCTCGGGGTCGTACGGAAAAACGTCATGCACATGGCCGGCAACGATGCGCTCTTTGTGGCTTTGCCAGAACTCGGCCTCGAGCAGGTCGGCGTGGTGCTTCATGAACACCTCGCGCACCGCCTGGTTGCCGAGCAGGAACGGGCCGAAGGTCTCGGGGAACACGTCGTGTTTGCCGACCGCGTACCAGACCTCGCTGGACATCTCTTCTTCCTCGTTGCGGGCCTGCGGCACACGGCGGAAGTTGCAGTCGGTGATGTACTCGATCTCGTCGTAGTCGTAGAACACGACCTTGCCGTGGCGCGTGACACCGAAGTTCTTCCACAGCATGTCGCCGGGGAAGATGTTGGCCGCCACGAGGTCCTTGATCGCGTTGCCGTATTCGATGACGGCGTGCTCGGTCTGCGCCGGTGTCGCGTCCTGCAGGAAGATGTTGAGCGGGATCATGCGCCGCTCGATGTAGACGTGCTGCAGGATCACCTCGGTCTGGCCGTCGCCGTCGCGGTCGGAAATCTCGAGCAGGCTGGGGCAGAACTTCTGCAGCTCGGCGATCAGCTCTTCTTCGAAGCGCGAGCGCGGGAAGGCCACGTTGCTGAACTCGAGCGTGTCGGCCATGCGGCCGACGCGGTCGTGCTGCTTGACCAGCAGGTACTTGCGCATGATCTGCTCGCGCGTCGTGTCCTTCTGCGGCGGATAGTAGTCCTTGATGACCTTGAACACGAACGGGAAGCTCGGCAGGTCGAACACCAGCATCACCATGCCCTTGATGCCGGGGGCGATGCGCAGCTTGTCCGAGCTGTGGCGCAGGTGCGTCAGGAAGTCCCGGTAGAAGATGTTCTTGCCCTGCTTCTGCAGCCCGATCGCGTTGTAGAGCTCCCACCGCGGCTTGCGCGGCATCAGCGAGCGCAGGAACTGCACATAGGCCGACGGCACCTCCATGTCGACCAGGAAGTAGGCGCGCGCAAAGCTGAACAGCAGCAGCAGGTCGTCTTCGCCGAACAGCGCGGTGTCGACGATCAGCTGGCCGCGCTCGGTGTGCAGGATCGGCAGCGCGAACGGCAGTTCGGAGAAACCATTGACGATCTTGCCGACCGCGTAGGCGCCCTTGTTGCGGTAGAACAGGCTCGACAGCACCTGGATCTGGAAGTTCGCGCGCGGGCGGAAATCGCCCAGCGCCCGGAACACCGCCGCCAGCACGTGGTCGGCATCGCGGCCCAGGTCCTCGAACTCGCGCTCGAGCTGGAAGTTGGTGATCATGCGCAGCACCGTGTCGCGCAGGTTCTCGCGCGTCGGGTAGTAGGCGCGGTAGGTCGGCGTCGCGGCGGGTTCGTCGTTCTCGATGTACTCGGTCGAGACGGCCGGGCGCACGAAGATGAAGTCGTTGTGGAAGTAGCTGCGGTGCAGGATCTTCGTCGTCACCGAGTTGAAGAAGGTCTCGGCGCACTCGGGCTGGTGATGGTTGATCAGCAGGCCGATGTAGTGCAGCTTGACCTGCTGCCAAACGTCCATCGACAGGCTGCTGGCCATGAACTCGTGCTGCAGCCGCTCGGCGTTCTCTTCGACGCGCCGGTCGTAGAACTCGATCCGCTCACGTTGGGCGCGCTGCTGGCCATGCCAGTCGGCCTGCTCGAAGCGTTGCTTCGCGCTGCGGCTGGCCTCGCGAAACAGGCGGTAGTGCTTGTTGAAGCCGTCGAGCATCGCGTGTGCGATGTCGAACGCGCGGCTGTCAGTGAGCTGCTGCGGAAACATCGGCGGCGCGCGCTGCTCAGGCCACCACCGTGTAGCGGGCGTGGATGCTGGCCAGCGCAGCCTCGTAGGCCTCTTCCACGTCGGCCGCACCGGCGACAGTCATCGACAGGTCTTGCAGCAGGCCGTTGTGCAGCCCGTAGACCCAGCCGTGCACGACCACCGTCTGGCCGCGGCCCCAGGCGTCTTGCACCACCGTCGTGGTGCAGACGTTGCGGGCCTGCTCCAGCACATTCAGCTCGACCAGCGCATCGACCTGGACCGCCGGGTCGACGTGGTTGAGCCAGGCCCGGTGCTGGTGGCGCACGTCCTGCACGTGGCGCAGCCAGTTGTCGGCCAAGCCCACGCGCCAGCTGTTCATCGCCGCCTTGACGCCACCGCAGTTCGAGTGGCCGACGACGATGATGTGCTGCACCTTCAGGCTGTCGACCGCGTACTGGATCACCGACAGCGCGTTCAGGTCGGAGTGCACCACCACGTTGGCGACGTTGCGGTGCACGAACAGCTCGCCGGGCAGCAGGTCGACCAACTCGTTGGCCGGCACCCGGCTGTCGGCACAGCCGATCCACAGGTACTGCGGCGTCTGCTGGCTCAGCAGCCGGGTGAAGAAGCCGGGCTCGCGGGCCTCGGTCTCATCGGCCCAGCGGCGGTTGTTGTCGAACAGTTCGGTCAGCTGGATGGACATGGGCAGGCAATGGCAGCGGAAATTGGCGCCAGTGTACGAAGGCGGCCAGCCGCCTTGCCCGGATCCACCGGATGACGCTCAATTGACGTTTACGTAAACGTCAATCATAGCGGCCTCGGATTACCGCAGCGATTGGGGCGGCCAATCGTCCCAGTCGGCGCCGGGCTCCGCGCGACGGCGGCAATTGGGCGCCGGGGTGCGATCGGCTGGGCGGTCGTGCCAGGTGGCCACGGCCCGCTCGTCGTCGAACTGCACCAGCACACCCTCGGTAGCGCCCCAGGCCGGGCCGGCTTCGGCGCTCAACACCGCGGGCCGCCAGGGCTCGCTGTCCAGGTGCGGGCAAAAGGTGCCGGGCAGCAGGCCCAGGCCTTCGCGCACGCCGCCGCCGGGCACGCTGTCGGTGACATAGCGCTCGAACCAGCAATTGGCCCCGGCGCTGATACCGGCCAGCACCGTGCCGCCCTCGTAGGCCTCGCGCAGCGCAGCGTCGAAGCCGAACTCGCGCCAGACGGCGACCATTGCCACGGTGTTGCCGCCACCGACGAAGACCAGGTCAGCCTCTTTCACCGCCGATGAGTAGTCGCGCTTCATGTCGAAGGGGAAGAAGGCGAGGCAGTCGGGTTCGCAGTCGAGCTTCGAGAAGGCTCGCAGGAACCGCAGCTGGTACAGCTCGCGGTCGCCGCTGGCGGTGGCCACGAACAAGACCTTCGGTCGCGCGCGACCAGGCCGGGCGAGCGAGAGCAGGTAACGCTCTTGCCACAAGCCGTAGTCTTCAACCGAAAAGCCACCGCCGCCAATGGCGACGATGCGGCGCGGGATCGATGTGCCGGTCATGTCAGCTGGCCGAACGCGCCGGCGCCTTTGCGGCACGGGCCCGCGTCGAAGGCTTCGCAGCAGGGGTCTTGGCCGGTTTGATCGCGCCGATCAGCGTGCGGCAGCGTGCCTCGTGCTGCTCGATTTCGGCCAGCGTGACCTGGATATCTTCGAGCTGCTGCTCCAGCTGGCGCCGGTGATCCCCCAGTACGACCAGGAAGGCTTCGAGCTGCGGCCGCTCGTCGCTGCCCGACTCGTACATGTCGACCAGCTGCTTGACCTCCTGCAGCGACAGCCCGAGCCGCTTGCCGCGCAGCGTCAGCTTCAGCCGCGTGCGGTCGCGGTGGGTGTAGACACGGTTGCGGCCGGCACGCGCCGGCTCCAGCAGGCCCACGTCTTCGTAGAAGCGGATCGCGCGCGGCGTGATGTCGAACTCCTGCGCCAGCTCGGTGATCGTGAAGGTGGGCGCCGAGTCCGCCGGGGTGGCGGGCGTCGGCTTCGAGCGCGCGGATGCAGCCATGGGTAGACTTGACGTTAACGTAAACGTCAGTCTACGCGACTCGCGTCGCTGGGCCCCACCTCCATGAGCAATCCCGGCGAGAGCGAACTGAACTACCCCTTGGGCGACCAACTGCCCGCCATCGGCCAAACGATCGAACTGGCGCCCGGCGTGCGCTGGCTGCGCATGGGCCTGCCGTTTGCGCTGGACCACATCAACCTGTGGCTGCTGCGGGACCATGACGACGACGGCCGCGAAGGCTGGGCCATCGTCGACTGCGGCATCGCCAACGACGCGACCCGCGCGGCGTGGGAGCAGATCTTCGCCAGCGAACTGGACGGTCTGCCGGTGTTGCGGGTGATCGTGACCCACATGCACCCGGACCACATCGGCCTGGCCGACTGGCTGTGCCAGCGCCATGGCTGCCGTTTGTGGGTCAGCGCCACCGACTGGAATGCTGCGCGGCTGGCCAGCCAATCGACCACCAGCTTCGGCGGTGAAAGCGCAGCGCGCTTCTTCGCCAGCCACGGCCTGACCGACCCGGGTGCGCTGGCCGCCGTGCGCGATCGGCGCGACTACTACGCGTCGATGGTGCCTTCGGTCCCGACCGCGTACCGGCGCCTGATGGATGGCCAGTCACTGCGCATCGGGCCGCATGAATGGCAGACGATCGTCGGCTACGGCCATGCGCCGGAGCACATCGCGCTGTATTCGCGCGGCCTGGGCGTGCTGATTTCGGGCGACATGGTGCTGCCGCGTATCTCGACCAACGTCAGCGTGATCGACCTCGAGCCCGAGGCCGACCCATTGCCGCTGTATGTGCAATCGATCCAGCGTTTTCTGACGCTGCCGGCAGACACCTTGGTGCTGCCTTCGCACGGCAAGCCGTTCAAGGGCCTGCATGCCCGCATCACCCAACTCGAGACGCACCATGACGAGCGCCTGGCCGATGCGCTGGCGGCTTGCCTGGAGCGGCCGAGGAGCGCCGCCGATCTGCTGCCGGTGCTGTTTCGCCGGCCGCTCGACTGGCACCAGACGACCTTCGCGATGGGCGAATCTCTGGCGCACCTGCATGCGCTGCAAAGCCGTGGTCAGCTGCGCGCTCGGCAGGATGCCGATGGCATCTGGCGCTTCGGCGCGACGACCGCCGCTGACACACGGGCGTAAAAAAAAGGCCGGTCGACATTGCCGACCGGCCCTCGGGGTCTACGGTTTCGCCGTTCGATCCTCCCTGGACCGTCCCTATCGCTCACTCGTGATGACAGCGAATGGGTGAACTGTGCCTGTGATGCCGGGCACCGGCCATCCCCCATTGGGGGGAACCTTCTTTTGAAAAGCACGGCGCTGGTGCGCCATCTCCCGAAGATTGTGCGGTTTCTTCAAGTGAAAACCGGCAGCACCGGGTCGCGCAGCTGCGCCTTGCGGTCTTCGAGGTCGGGGATCACCGAGCGCACCACGTCCCAGAACGCGGCGCTGTGGTTCATCTCACGCAAATGGGCCAGCTCATGGGCGACCACATAGTCGATGACTGGCAGTCCAAAGTGGACCAGGCGCCAGTTCAGGTGGATCGAGCCATCGGCCGAGGCGCTGCCCCAGCGGGTTTGCGCTGAACTCAAACGCAAGCGCGCCACACGCACGCCGAGTTGCGGTGCGAAGTGCGCACAGCGCTCTTCGAAGATTCGGCGGGCCTGGCGCTGCAGCCAGCTCTGCACCACATCGCAGATCTGTGCGGCCTGGGCCGACTGCGGCAGGCCGATGTGCAGCGTCAACTTCGGCACACCGGGCAACGCTTCGGCGGAGGTGTTCAGCACAGCGCCGGCCACCCGCGGGTCGAGCACCAGGATCACGGTTTCGCCGAGGAAGGGCAGGGTCGCGCCATCGCGCCATTCAACCCGCGCGGATTCGACCCGACGCTGACGCTCGCGTTGCTCAGCCAGCTTGCGCAGGATCCAGCTCGACTTCTCGCGCAGCGCCGCTTCGATCTCGCCTTGCCCGACCCAGCGCGGTGCGCTGACGGCCAGGCCTTCGGGCCCGACGGTGAAGCCGATCGACTTGCGCCGCGCCCGCCGCAGCAGATAGCCCACCTGGCATTCGCCGAGGCGAATCTCGCGGTCGGCCCGCGGGTGGCGGTGCGTCATCGGGGCGGAGGGGGCGGCCACCGGCGCTGGCGAGGGACTCGCTTGCGGCGCGGTGCTGTCGAAGGTGTTGGCGCGTGGCGCCGCAGGGGCTGCCGCGACGGGTGGCGGCTCGGCGTCAAACAGCGACAGCTGTTCGGGCGTTTCTGCGGCGGACCTGCGCGACATGAGCGCGCATTTTAGGGGCCCGAGGGCGCACTGGGCACGCCGCGTGCTCCGAATTCGCGGGGCCGATGTCCCCTAGTAGGCTTCGGGGTCGAGCCGGCGCATCTCGGCCTCGATCCACGTTTCGACCTCGCGCATCAGTTCATCCGGTTCGCGGCCCACGGTCGCGATGGGCTCGCCGATCGAGACGTCGATCACACCGGGGCGCAGCAGGAAACTCTTGCGCGGCCAGCAGCGGGCCGAGGTCACGGCGATCGGTACCACCGGCGTGCCGGTGGCCACGGCCAGGCGGGTCGCGCCGGACTTGTAGACCCCCTGCTCGCCACGCGCGGCGCGGGTGCCTTCGGGAAACATGATGACCCAGTTGCCCTGCTCCATGTAGCGCTTGCCTTGCTCAGCCACCTTGTTCCAGGCCTGGGCGCGCTTGCTGCGGTCGATGTGGATCATGTCCAGACTGCCGATGGCCCAGCCGAAGAACGGGATCCACAACAGCTCGCGCTTGAACACGTAGCACAGCGGGTGTGGCATCAGCATCGGGAAGGCGAAGGTCTCCCAGGTCGACTGGTGCTTGGGCGTCAGCAGCACCGCGGCGCGGGCGTCGGCCGCGGTCGGCACGTTGTCCATGCCTTGCACCCGCCATTTGACGCCGCAGATGATGCGGGCACCCCAGATCGCCGTCGCCAGCCAGCGCGCGCAGACCCAGTACAGCGGCGTGCCGCGCACGAAGATCGACATCAGCACGACGAAGCTGGCCCAGGGCACCACCGTGACAGCCAACCAAAGAAAGAACAGCGCCGAGCGCAGGGTCCAGCCAAGACGTTGCATGAAGAACGGCAAGGATCGGTCAGACAGCGAAGCGCGCCGCCAACTCTTGTTGCAGCAGATAGCTCGCGAACGACGCCAGGTCGTCGTGCACCGCGGTGCCGGGCACCGCCGCCGCCCACTGGGCCAGCTCGGCCTCGGAGACCAGGTTGGCGCGCCCGCTCTTGACCAGGTGCGGCGGGCAGCCGGCCGCTTGCGCCGCTTCGAGGTCGCGCAATGTGTCGGCCACCATCGGCACCTGCGACAGATCGGCGCCGTAGCGCTGGGCGATGTCGTGCATCATCCCCGGCAGTGGCTTGCGGCAATCGCAACCGTCGTCGCGTGTGTGCGGACAGAAGAACACCGCATCAAGCCGGCCGCCCTTGGTGGCCAGCATCTTCATCATGTGCAGGTGCACCGCGTTGACGGCCGACATGTCGATCATGCCGCGCCCGATGCCGGCCTGGTTGGTGGCGACCACCACGTGCCAGCCGGCATGGTTCAACTTGGCCACTGCCTCCAGCGCGCCCGGGATCGGCTCCCACTCGGACGGCTCCTTCACATGGTCCTCGCGGAACCGGTTCAGGATGCCGTCGCGGCCGAGGATGATCAGCTTGGGGGTCTGCATGGCGGTTGCCTTTCGCGAAGGGCGGATCAGGCAGCCAGGCGCGACAGGTCGGCCACGCGGTTCATCGCCGCATGCAGCCGGCCCAGCAACGCCAGGCGGTTGGCGCGCAGCGCCGGGTCTTCGGCATTGACCATCACGTCGTCGAAGAAGGCGTCGACCGGCGTGCGCAGCGCAGCCAATTCGCGCAGCGAGCCGGTGTAGTCGCCGCTGTCGAACAGCGCGGTCGAACGCGGCTGCACCTGGTTGATCGCGTCGAACAGCGCGCGCTCGGCGCTTTCGGCCAACAGGCTGTCGCGCACCTCGGTCGGCAGCTCGCCTTCGACCTTCTTCAGGATGTTGCCGACGCGCTTGTTCGCAGCAGCGAGCGAGGCCGCTTCCGATAACGCAGCAAAGGCACGCACCGCGTCCAGCCGCTTCTTCACGTCGGCCAGGCGTTGCGGCGCCAAGGCCAGCACCGCGTCGACCTCTTGCGCCGAGTAGCCCTGGTCGCGCAGCTGGCCACCCAGGCGTTCGGCGAAGAAGGTCTGCAGCGCCGCGCTCGGGTCCTTGATCAAGCCGCCAAAGACCGGCACGGCGGCGGCGATCAGGCCATCCAGCGCCAGCGGCGATTCGCGCTCGATCAGCATGCGGATCACGCCCAACGCATGGCGGCGCAGCGCGAACGGGTCCTTGTCGCCGGTGGGCAGCTGGCCGATGCCGAACAGGCCGACCAGCGTCTCCAGCTTGTCGGCCAGTGCGACCACCAAGCCCGCGTCGTTGCGCGGCAGCTCATCACCGGCGAAGCGCGGCTTGTAGTGGTCTTCGACCGCGAAGGCGATGGCCTCGGACTCACCGTCGTGGCGGGCGTAGTAGCCGCCCATGATGCCCTGCAGCTCGGGAAACTCGCCGACCATGTCGGTCAGCAGGTCGGCCTTGGCCAGCAGCGCGGCGCGATCGGCCTGCGCGGCCAGTGCGTCACCACCGAGTTGCGCGCCGATCGTGCGGGCGATCGCGCGCACGCGCTCGACACGCTCGCCTTGCGTGCCCAGCTTGCCGTGGTAGACCACCTTGGCCAGGCCCGGCACGCGTGATTCGAGCGTGCGCTTGCGGTCCTGGTCGAAGAAGAACTTGGCGTCCGCCAGGCGCGGACGCACGACGCGCTCGTTGCCACCGGTCACCGCACTCGCGTCGTCAGGCCGGATGTTGCTGACGACCAGGAACTGGTTCGTCAGCTTGCCTTGCGCGTCGAGCAGCGGGAAGTATTTCTGGTTGGCCTTCATCGTCAGGATCAGGCATTCCTGCGGCACGCCGAGGAACTCCGATTCGAACTGGCAGGCCAGCACGTTGGGCCGCTCGACCAGCGCGGTCACTTCATCGAGCAGCGCATCGTCGTCGATCGGTTTCAGGCCGCGCGTGGCCGCCGCTGCATCGAGCTGGCGCACGATCTCGGCGCGGCGCTCGGCGAAGCCGGCGATCACCGCGCCCTGCTCGATCAGCTGTCCGGCATAGCTGTCGGCATCGACCAGCTCGACCTGCGGCGTCAGCGCCTCGAAGCGGTGGCCCTTGGTCGTGCGGCCGGCCACCAGGCCCAGCACGCTGACCGGCACCACCGCAGCGCCGTGCAGCGCGACCAGGCCATGCGCCGGGCGCACGAACTTGACGTCGCTCCAGCCATCGGCCAGCTGGTAGGTCATCACCTTCGGGATCGGCAGCTTGGCCAGCGTCTCTTCGAGCGCCTTCTGCAGGCCTTCGGCCAGCGTCGCGCCGGGCACCACGCTGTCGAGGAACAGCGCTTCGGCCTTGCCGTCCATCGCGCGCTTCAGTTGCGGCACCGCGGATGCCTCGGCACCGAGTGCTGCCAGCTTCTTCAGCAGCGCCGGCGTCGGCTGGCCTTCGGCGTTCAATGCCACGGCCACCGGCATCAGCTTTTGCTGGACCGCGCGGTCGGCGGCCTTGGCGGCAACCTTCGCCACCTGCACGCCAAGGCGGCGCGGCGAGGCAAACGAGGTGACGGCCGCATCGGCCGCTGCGAGGCCCTGGGCCTGCAGGCTCGCCGCCAGTGCGCCGGCGAAGGCCTCGCCCAGCTTCTTCAGCGCCTTGGGCGGCAGCTCTTCGACAAACAGTTCAACGAGTAGGTTAGGGGCGGTCATGGCTTCGGGCCGTCCTTGGGTTCGAGCTGGGCGATCACTTCGTCGGCCCAGGCCTTGGGTGCGAGCGGGAAGCCCAGGCGTGCGCGGCTGTCGAGGTAGCTCTTGGCCACCGCACGCGCGAGGTTTCGGATGCGGCCGATGTAGGCCGCACGCTCGGTCACGCTGATCGCGCCGCGCGCGTCCAGCAGGTTGAAGGTGTGGGCAGCCTTCAACAGTTGTTCGTAGGCCGGCAGCGCGAGCTGCTGCGTCATCAGGTACTGGCTCTGCTTTTCGTGGGCGCCGAAAGCGTGCAGCAGGAATTCGACGTCCGAATGCTCGAAGTTGTAGGTGCTCTGCTCGATCTCGTTCTGCAGGAACACGTCGCCGTACTTGATGCCCGGTGCGTATTGCAGGTCGTAGATGTTCTCGACGCCCTGCAGGTACATCGCCAGCCGCTCCAGGCCATAGGTGATCTCGCCGGTGGCGGGCTTGCAGTCGATGCCGCCCACCTGCTGGAAGTAGGTGAACTGCGTCACCTCCATGCCATTCAGCCAGACCTCCCAGCCCAGGCCCCAGCAGCCGAGCGTCGGGTTCTCCCAATCGTCCTCGACGAAACGCACGTCGTTCTTCTTCAGGTCGAAACCCAGCGCTTCGAGCGAGCCGAGGTAGAGCTCGAGGATGTTGGCCGGCGCAGGCTTGAGCACCACCTGGTACTGGTAATAGTGCTGCAGGCGGTTGGGGTTCTGACCGTAGCGACCGTCCTTGGGCCGGCGGCTGGGCTGCACGTAGGCGGCCTTCCAGGGCTCAGGCCCGAGCGCGCGCAGGAATGTGGCGGTGTGGCTGGTGCCCGCACCCACCTCCATGTCGTAGGGCTGCAGCAGCGCGCAGCCTTGCGCGTCCCAGTAGTCCTGCAGGCGGAGGATGAGTTGCTGGAAGGTCAGCATGAATGCTCGTGCGATGAAAACTGGGGATTCTAGGAGCCACCCGTCCTAGGGGGCGGTTTGGCCGGGGCTAGGGATCGGCGCCAGCGGGCCAAACGCCGAGAGTGCGGGCACCGCTCGCAACACGACGAGCGGCTTCGATAAACCCTCAGGAGAGTCTTCCATGAAGCTTCGTCATCTCGCGCTCGGCGCCGCCGCCTTTCTTGCTCTGACCGGTGCCGCCCAGGCCAAGGTTCTCATGTCCGGCACCTACGCCGCCAACTTCTCGTTCGCCACGCCGACGGCATTCGTTCCGCTGGCCTCGACAGGCGTCACGTCGCGCACCGTCAACATCATCACCGCCACGACCTACGTGCTGACCTTCTCGGCCGAATGCGCCGTCGACGCGCCGGCCGGCGACAGCGCCTCCTGGGTCGACCTCGATGTCCTGGTCGACGGCATCGCGATCGCCCCGACCGCGGGAACCCAAGACGCCTTCTGCGGCGCCAACGGCACCGCCGGCTTCGACGGCTGGGTGCGCCCGTCGATCACCGTGCCGCTGCGGTTGACGGCCGGCGCCCACACGATCCAGGTGCAAGGCCGCCTCGATTTCAGCGCGACCGGCGGCTGGATCAGCGATATCGCGGTGGTGCTGCACGACTGAGCGCGAGCCCCGCTACACCAGCGAGGCCGAGCAGCCACAAGGGCCACAGCCCGAACGCTGCCAGCCAGCGCGCATAAGGCGTGGCGCCCCGCCGGCCCTCGACCTCGGCATCGAGCGTGCCGGCGGTTTGCGGCGGCAGTTGCGCGGTGACGCGGCCCCGGTGGTCGATCACCGCCGTCGCACCGGTGTTGGTGGCGCGGACCATCGGGCGCTGGAACTCCAGCGAGCGCAGGCGCGAGAACTGCAGGTCCTGGTCCTGCACCATGTGGCGACCGAACCAGGCCAGGTTGCTGACGTTGACCAGCATCGTCGCCGCGTCGGGGCCATCGACCACGCTGTCGACCATGTGCTCGCCGAACAGGTCTTCATAACAAATCAGCGGACGCAGCCGCTGGCCGCTGACAGCGAACGGGGCCTCGCTGCGGCCACTGGCCTGATCGCCGAGCGGGATCTGCATCAGGTCGACGAACCAGCGGAAGCCAGGCGGCACGTACTCGCCGAAGGGCAGCAGGTGGCGTTTGCCGTAGCTGTAGTTCTCGCCGGCTGCCGACACGCCAACCAGCGAGTTGACGTAACCCTCCTGCTCGTTGCCGAGGAAGGTGCCGATCAATGCCGATCGCGGGCCACTGCGGAACGGCTCGGTCAATTTTTGCCAGTACGCCGGGTCGAGCTGGTCCTTCGGGATCGGCAACACCGACTCGGGTGTCACCACCAGATCACCTTTGGCCGACTGCAGCTGTGCCTGCAGCGCCGCCATCTGGCCGACGATGCGGTCGGCGTCGAACTTCAGGTCTTGTGCGACGTTGGGTTGCAGCAGGCTGATGCGCAGTTTCCCGGCTGACTCGGTGAAGTTGCTCGGCACCAGGTAGCCTGCGAACACCGGCACGATCCCGAGCCACATCCAGCCGCGACCTGGCGCGCGCCAGCCCTGCACCATCGCCATGGCCAACAGCGCAGCCGTGGCCCCGATGCCGTAGACACCGACCCACGGCGCGAGCCAGGCCAAACCACCCGCGCTGTGCGCATAGCCCGAAGCGATCCAAGGGAAGCCGGTGAAGAGCTGGCCGCGTGCGAGTTCTGCAAGCAGCCAGCAGGCGGCGAAACCCAACGCGTCGGGCACCGCGTGGCCGTTGCGCAGCCGGGCGAACAGCGCCATCGTCGCGGCCAGATACAGCGACAAGGCCGCCGACAGCAGCACCACCGCGCCCGCCGCCAGGGGCGCCGGCATGCCGCCATAGTCGTGCATGCTGATGTAGAGCCACCACAGCCCCGAAGTGAGCCAGGCGACGCCGAAGCAGAAGCCGCGACCTGCGGCCTGGCGGGGCGATGCGTCCTTGACGGCGGCTGCCAGCAGCATCACCGCAACGATCTGCAGCGGCCACCATTCCAAAGGCGCGAACGACGCCGTGTGCAGCCCGCCGGCGAGCAGCATCGCCAGCGGCCAAAGGCCCGGACGCTTCACGCTTCGACTTCGACCGCGTCGGCCGGCTTGGGCAACCGCTGGACCTTGAACCAGCGCACGGCACCGCCGCGGGTCAGCATCACCGAAAAGCGCAGGTTGGCAACCTCGACCGACTCGCCACGCCGCGGCACCCGGCCCAGCTCGTGGGCGATCAGGCCGCCGATGGTGTCGAAATCTTCTTCCGACAGCGCCACCGCAAAGGCTTCGTTGACCGAAGCGATCGCCGCGTCGCCGGCCACCCGGTGGCTGCCATCGGCCAGCGTGTAGACCGCACTCGCGGCGCTGCCGGCATCCGCCTCGTCGAACTCGTCTTCGATCTCGCCGACGATCTCTTCCAGCACGTCTTCGATCGTCAACAGGCCGGCTGTCGTGCCGAACTCGTCGATCACGATCGCCAGGTGGCTGCGGTTGGTGCGGAAGTCGCGCAGCAACTCGTTCAAGCCCTTGCTTTCAGGCACGAACACGGCCGGCCGCAGCAACGTGCGCAGGTTCAGCTCCGGCGCGCGCTGCAGCTTGAGCAAGTCCTTGGCCAGCAGGATGCCGATGATGTTGTCGCGCGAGCCCTCGGTGACCGGGAACCGCGAGTGACCGGTGCCGATGACGACCGCGAGCAGTTCGTCGTAAGGCGCGTCGATGTCGAGCAGGTCCATCCGCGGCGCGGCGACCATCACGTCACCGGCCACCATGTCGGCCATGCGGATCACACCTTCGAGCATCGCGCGCGACTGCGGCTCGATCAGCTCGCGGTGCTCGGCCTCGGCCAGGGTTTCGATCAACTCGTCGGTCGAGTCCGGGCCGGGCGAGATGAACTCGACCAGGCGCTCGAACAGCGTGCGCTTGTCGGTGCGCTCGTGCGCGGCGTCGCCGCCTGAACCACTGCGGTGGGAGTGGGCGCCCTTTTTCGGCGAGGCCGGGGCGCGATGAGACTGGGGATCGGACACAAGGGTGCCGGCAATTGCGGGGGACCTAGGATACCCGAACGATTTGACAAGCCCAGCCCCCTACCTCGCGGTCGGCCCCGGGCCCTACACTCGGCGCCACCTCTGGCTGCCCGAACGCCCGCGCGTGAACGAACCGACCGACGACCTGGCCCAGCTGCTCTCGCGCATCGCCCTGCGCGACCGTGCGGCCTTCGCCCGCCTGTACCGACTGACCAGCTCGCACCTGCTGGGCGTGGCCTGGCGCATCACGTTGCGCCGCGAGCAGGCCGAAGAGGTGCTGCAGGAGGCGTTCGTCAGCGTCTGGCAACACGCCGGCAGCTACCAGCGCGCGATCGCCTGCCCGATGACCTGGCTGATCAACATCGTGCGCAACCGGGCCATCGACGGCCTGCGTGCCCACCGCGAAGAAATGGCCCGCACCCACGCGCTGGACGACGACACGATAGACCTGCCGGCCGACCCGACCACCGAGCCGCCGCAGTTGCTGGCGGCGAGCATCGCCAAGCTGGGGCTGGACCGCTGCATGGCGTCCTTGAGCGCGCCGCAGCGCCAGGCGGTGGCCCTGGCTTACTACCGCGGGCTGCCGCACGGCGAGATCGCCGAGACGCTGGCGGCGCCGCTGGGTACCGTCAAGGCCTGGGTTCGGCGCGGGTTGGACAAATTGAAGACCTGCCTCGGCGACGACCCGGCAGCAGAGGGCGCGGCATGAACTACCTGCACCCGCCGCGGCTGGAAGCGCTGGCTCGCGACTACGCCGTCGGCACGCTGCGCGGCCGCGCGCGGCGCCGCTTCGAGCGCGTGCTGCGCGATGCTCCGCAGGCCCGGCGCGTGGTCGAGGCCTGGCAGCAGCGGCTGGCCCGGCTGGCCGACGTGGTGCCCGCGGCCGCCCCGCGCGACGCCGTCTGGGCCCACATCGAAACGCGGCTGTTCGGCCAGACGACGCCGGCACCTGCTCTGCAACAAGGCGCCACCTCCTGGTGGGGCCGCTGGTTGCCGGTCGGCCCGCGCAGCGGCCCGGCCGGCGCCGGCCTGGTGCTGGGGGTGCTGGCCGGCGCCGTGCTGGCGGTGGCCGCGCTGCGCTGGCAGCCGCCCTGGGCCGCACAGGTTGGCCTCGAAGCGGCCGGGCCGGGTTTGCCGGCTGCGTATGTCGGCATTTTGTCGGACGCCCAAGGCAAGGCACTGGTGCTGGCCAGCTCGCGCCGGCAGGGCCAGGTGTTGACGATCAAGTGGCTGCAGCCGGCCTACCAGTTGCCCGCCGGCCAGGTCGCGCGGCTGTGGGCGATGGGCAAAGAGGGCGGGCCGGCGATTCCGGTGGGGCAATTGCCGGCTGGCCCGGGCCCCGGCACGCTGCAGTTGCCGGCCGCGTCGGAAGCGATTTTCGCCAAGGTCGACCGGTTGGCGGTCAGCCTGGAGCCCGCGGACGCTCCGCCGCCGGCCGCACCGACACAACCTTTCCTGGCCGAGGGCCCCTGCGCCAAGCTCTGGTGACAGCTCGAAAAAGATTTCCTGCATCCGCTGCGTCCAAACGCCAGCCACCCCCGTAGGTGCCAACGAGCGCCAAGGGTGGCGCCACTTCAAACCAGAGGATTCGCCATGAACAACTTCACCCACACCTTCCACCGCACCGTCCGTCTGGCTTGCGCCGCGCTCGCCACCGCCACGCTGGCCCTGGCCGCCCACGCCGCCGACACCGGCCCCAGCACGAGCAGCGCAGCGCCCGACAAACTGGCCCCGGCGCGCGAGCTGATCCAGCAGAACAAGTGGGTCGCGGCGATCGACGCGCTGAAGCAGGTCGACGACCGCAGCAGCGCCGACTGGAACAACCTGATGGGCTACAGCCACCGCAAGGCCAAGGTGCCCGACTACGCGGCTGCCGAGCAGTACTACAACGAGGCACTGCGCATCGACCCCAAGCACAAGGGCGCGCTGGAGTATTCGGGCGAGATGTACCTGGTGCTGAACCAGCTGCCGCAGGCCGAGGCCCGCCTGGCCACGCTGGACAAGGTCTGCTTCATGCCCTGCGCCGAGTACACCGACCTGAAGGCTTCGATCGCCCGCTACAAGGCCAATGGCAACGTCTACGCCGCCAAGCCCTGAGCCGCCCAAAGCGCCCCCGGCACGTGGGGTGAAGCAGGCGGTTGAAAATGGCCCCCATCGCCCTCAGTTGGAGCCGATGGCGGGCCATGCCCCTGCCGCTTGACAGGGCATGGTTGCTGCCCCAGAGTCCATGCCCCGGCTGCCCTTGGCAAGCCGGGGCATCGGCGCCCGGGGGCAGGCTGCCTTGCTCTGTCTGGCCCGCGCGACGCTGCGCTTTCACCACCACGCCCCATCATGTCCCTGATTCCCGCCACCATCCTCACCGGCTTCCTCGGCTCCGGCAAGACGACCCTGCTCAAGCGCGTGTTGACCGAGGCCCACGGCCAGAAGATCGCCGTCATCGAGAACGAGTTCGGCGAAGAGAACATCGACACCGACATCCTGGTCACCGAGAGCAAAGAGCAGGTGATCCAGATGAGCAACGGCTGCGTCTGCTGCACCATCCGCGAAGACCTGCGATCGACGCTGGCCGACCTGGCCGCCCGCAAGCGCAAGGGTGAACTCGATTTCGAGCGCGTGGTGATCGAGACCACCGGCCTGGCGGATCCCGGCCCGGTGGCGCAGACCTTCTTCATGGACGACGAGGTGGCCGAGAGCTACCTGCTCGACTCGATCCTGACCCTGGTCGATGCCAAGCATGCCAACGACCAGCTCGACAGCCGCCAGGAGGCGCGCCGCCAGGTTGGCTTTGCCGACCAGATCTTCATCAGCAAGACCGACCTGGTCGATGAAGTTGCGGTCGACGACCTGGTGCACCGGTTGAAGCACATGAACCCGCGGGCGCCGCAGCGCCGGGTCAACTTCGGCGACGTGCCGCTGGCCAACGTGTTCGACCTGAAGGGCTTCAACCTCAACGCCAAGCTCGACATCGATCCCGAGTTCCTCGACGCGGACGGTGGCCACGACCATGACCACGAACACGGCGAGCACTGCGACCATCCGCACCACCACGCCCATGATGACGACGTCAAATCGTTCGTTTTCCGTGCCGACAAGGCGCTGAACCCGGCCAAGCTCGAAGACTTCCTCGGCGCCATCGTGCAGGTCTATGGGCCCAAGATGCTGCGCTACAAGGGCGTGCTGTACCTCAAGGGCAGCGACCGAAAGGTCATCTTCCAGGGCGTGCACCAGCTGATGGGCAGCGACCTCGGGCCGAAGTGGGCGCCGGGCGAAAAGAAGACGAGCAAGATGGTGTTCATCGGCATCGACCTGCCCAAGGACATCCTGCTACAAGGCCTGGAAGGCTGCCTGGTTTGAACCGGACCAGCCAGGGGCACATCACGTGGCTACAATCCGCGCGCCCAAACCGTGGCGGTTGCACCACAAGCGCCCCCGCCCAAGGGGTATAACCGCCATATCCCATGCCATGTGGTGAGGAGACGGACGTGAGCAAGACACCGGCGAAAAGCGCGGCCCCAGCCAAGGAAAGCGCGACCAAGCCCGCCGCTGCCCCGAAGGCCA
>Ga0307516_10000555_pt1 | contig 50213 bp, 55 predicted proteins | sample 19_EM_MG_FD_203310 | JGI IMG/M metagenome (GOLD analysis project Ga0307516, IMG submission 203310) | Populus trichocarpa ectomycorrhiza microbial communities from riparian zone in the Pacific Northwest, United States - 19_EM | ecosystem: Host-associated > Plants > Roots > Unclassified | place... | reverse complement strand
ATCTAGTACGAGTTGCTCGTTTGTCCTCATTCGCCGCGCTGGCCCACTCGTACGCGTTGCTCGTCTGCCCTCATTCTCCTTGTTGGCCAACATCTCGTACCGGTTGCTCGTCGGCCCTCATTCTCCACGCTGTCCTACTTCTCCGACACGTTGCTCGTTTGACCTCCATTTTGCTAACTTACGTTCGGACGTGTGGCAGAAACGCCGTGTTAGGCATCGGTGGCCTACATCTCGTACGTGTTGCTCGTTTGTCCTCATTCGCCGCGCTGGCCCACTCGTACGCGTTGCTCGTCTGCCCTCATTCTCCTTGTTGGCGAACATCTCGTACCGGTTGCTCGTCGGCCCTTATTCTCCACGCTGTCCTACTTCTCCGACGCGTTGCTCATTTGACCTCCATTTTGCTAACTTGCGTTCGGACATGTGGCAGAAACGCCGTGTTAGGCATCGGTGGCCAATATCTCGTACGTGTTGCTCGTTTGTCCACATTCGCCGCGCTGGCCTACTCGTACGCATTGCTCATCTGCCCTCATTCTCCTTGTTACGCAACATCTCGTACCTGTTGCTCGTCGGCCCTGATTCTCCACCCTGGCTTACTGTTCCTACGCGTTGCTCGTCTGCCCTCATTCTCCACGCTGGCCTACTGCTCCTACGCGTTGCTCGTTTGACCTTGTTTTTGCTGACTTACGTTCGAACGTGTGTTAGAAACGCCGTGTTAGGCATCACTGGCCTACATCTCGTATGTGTTGCTCATTTGTCCTCATTCGCCGCGCTGGCCTACTCCTACGCATTGCTCGTCTGCCCTCATTCTCCACGCTGGCCTACTACTCCTACGCTTTGCTCATTTGACCTCCATTTTGCTAACTTACATTCGGACGTGTGGCAGAAACGCCGTGTTAGGCATCGGTGGCCTACATCTCGTACGTGTTGCTCGTTTGTCCTCATTCGCCACGCTGACCTACTCTTACGTGTTGCTCCTCTGCCCTCATTCTCCACGCTGGCGTACTGCTCCTACCCGTTTCTCGTTTGACCTCGTTTTTGCTAACTTACATTCGGACGTGTGGCAGAAACGCCGTGTTAGGCATTGGTGGCCTACATCTCGTACGTGTTGCTCGTTTGTCCTCATTCGCCTCGCTGGCCTACTTGTACGCTTTGCTCGTCTGCCCTCATTCTCCACGCTGGCCTACAGCTCCTACGCGTTGTTCGTTTGACTTCCTTTTTGCTGACTTACGTTCGGACGTGTGGCAGAAACGCCGTGTTAGCCTTCACTGGCCTACATCTCGTACGTGTTGCTCGTCTGCCCTCATTCTCCACGTTGGCGTAGTGCCACTACGCGTTTCTCGTTTGACCTCGTTTTTGCTGACTTACATTCGGACGTGTGGCAGAAACTCAGTGTTAGGCATCGGTGGCCTACATCTCGTACGTGTTGCTCGTTTGTCCTCATTTGCCGCGCTGGCCTACTCTTACGCGTTGCTCGTCTGCCCTCATTCTCCATGCTGGCGTACTGCTCCTACGCGTTTCTCATTTGACCTCGTTTTTGCTGACTTACATTCGGACGTGTGGCACAAACGCCGTGTTAGGCATCGGTGGCCTACATCTCGTACGTGTTGCTCGTTTGTCCACATTCGCCGCGCTGGCCTACTCGTACACGTTGCTCGCCTGCCCTCATTCTCCTTGTTGGACAACATCTCGTACCGGTTGCTCGTCGGCACTCATTCTCCACGCTGGCCTACTGTTCCTACGCGTCGCTCATCGGCACTCATTCTCTACGCAGGCCTACTGCTCCTACGCGTCGCTCGTTTGACCTCATTTTTGCCGACTTACATTCGGACGTTTGGCAGAAACACCGTGTTAGGCATCGGTGGCCTACATCTCGTGCGTGTTGCTAGTCGGCCCTCATTCTCCTTGTTGGCCAACATCTCGTACCGGTTGCTCGTCGGCCCTCATTCTCCACGCTGGCCTACTGCTCCTACGCGTTGGTCGTTTGACCTCGTTATTGCTGACTTACATTCGGACCAGTGGCAGAAACGCCGTGTTTGGCATCGGTGGCCTACATCTCGTACGTGTTGCTCGTTTGTCCTTATTCGCCGCGCTGGCCCACTCGTACGTATTGCTCGTCCTCCCTAATTCTCCTTACTGGCCTACCTCTCCTACGCGTTTCGCATCTGCTGTCATTCTCCCTTACCTACTGCTCCTAAGCGTTGCTCGTCTGCCCTCATTCTGCCCTTATTCTCCTCGCTGGCCTACATCTTGTACGCGTTGCTCGTCTGCCCTTATGCGCCACCATATGTGCCCCGTACGTCGCGACTAGATTTGGGATGTTGGACTTTGTATCATAATGTATATATATATTTTAAATAAAATAATAGTTATTATGTGTAATCGAAGAACTTCGCCAACTGTGTGTAGTAGCATTGCAACAGTAGTAATTGTAGATACGAAACCCCTCGCAGTGCACACTCGCTTCTTTTGTAGCTCCCGTAAGGTGGTTGTTGCGTCGGTAAGGTTGGTGGTTGCGTCGGTAAGATTGGTGGTTGCGTCGGTAAGATTGGTGGTTCGTCCGTAGCATCGCTAAGCTTCGGTAGCCTAGCGAAGGACAAAGTTATATTTCACTCCCGGTGCTCCAGTAAACTTCGCTAGCTCCTGTAGCTCCTGTAAGCTGGTGGGTACGTCAGTAAGATTGGTGGTTGCATCCGTAGCGTCGCTAAGCTTCGCTAGCCAATCGAAGGACAAAGTTATATTTCACTCCCGGTGCTCCGGTAAGCTTCGCTAGCTCCCGTAGCTCCCGTAAGAATTTAATTTTTTGCTGATGAATAATGGTGAAGGTCTTAGGCTGCAGAAGGGCCCGACCTTTCAAAAATCCTCCTCACTGTCTGTCTGTCTGGCCCAGATCGGAGTGTCCTGCATATTGTCATCCTCAATGGTGACTATGGCGATTTTTTCCTTTTTGGCGTAAGGGACAAGTGTACCTTCGCCTTCCATTTGTTCCTCCTCCTCTCGCTTTCTCTTTCTTACGACAGAGGAGCTGACCCCACTTGGTCCAGGGAGTTCGTTACCAGCCTTGGTTTTGCTGGTGTAACAGTCGACTGACTGATGGTTGCGGTCCCCACATCTCCGACAGCTGTTGGCGTTGTCCTTCTTGTGGGTGTCGATCTCCTTCTGGTTAACACACTTCAGGGAGTGGAAGAGGCTACCTCACTGGGTGCCTTTACCTTTTTGGACCTTTGGGGCAGGTTCCCTTCCTGAGCCAGACGATTCCGTCTTCTTGGTCTCCTTCTCGGATGCTCCTTGGCCGGAACATCCCCGACCAGAGCCATCTCCGGTGCCCTGGCCTTCCTTTTCCTTCCCGTCGACCTTCTCAGGTCTCGAAGCCTCTCTGGCTTTCTCCAACACCTTCATCCTCTTGACCTGCAGCCCCGCTTGGTAGGTGGCCTGCAGGAAGCCTTCGTCATGAGCGAAGTCCCCTAGGTAGTGGGAGAACCGCATTTGGAGGATGTTGGTCGTCACAGCCAGGTCGATCTTCTCCTGAAGGCCGTCTCTGGTTGCTCGGGTGTAGTTGTTCAGGGCTCTGAACTCGTTGAGGTAGGCCCTGATATCCCCACCATATTTGATTTGGCCCAGCTTCATCTGGGCATTGGCCAATTCGCTGGTATCCAGGTATTCGGCCCGGATATCCGCAGAGTAGTTCGCCCAGGTGTTGGCGTCACCCAGGGTGTCGTATTGGTGAAGGTCCCAAGCCTTCGCAGTGCCGGTGAGAAGGGTACTGACCGAGTCAATCTTCTGCCAGTCTCTGGTTCCCGGGTAGAAGCTGAGGTACTTGATGACCGACTTCTACCAGGTGCTGAACGGGGTGGTGGGTTTCCTGTCAAACGTCTCAGGGTTGGTCATTTTCAACCTCGAAGTGTTTAGTCGCTTGTCCCTTGGCTCTGAAGCCCATTGTACTGCCAAGGCCGCTGCGACCCCTTCACCAATTAGCCAGGCGAAGCCTTGCGTTCTGACTAGCCCTGCTGTTGGTTCGGGGGTGGCTGGCCGTCTGTTTTGGGGTGGCCAGCGGACATAGAGGTTGTCATTGTCCGATGGGGATGGAGGCAAGGATGGTGGTGGCGAGGGGGATGGGGATCCCATAGCCTGTGGTCTGGACCGTTGGGGCGGGAGTCCTCCCCCAGATCCTCTGCCGGTTGCTGGGGCTGGTCCTCGGAGGAAAGAGGGGGTTGGGGCCCTCGACACTAGTAGGGGCGCACTGGCGGTGAGCAGCTGGATTTCCATCATGGCTTCACGGATTTCCTCCGAGGCTTCCCAGAGAGCCTTTTCCAAGGTGGTCGTTCGGTCGTCGTGTTGGGACGTCCAATTGGCGACTTCGCCTTGGTATTTAGCAAGGTGCTGGCTTCGGGCGATGTTGACCTCGGCCTGGAAGGCCATGGGGTCGTGGAGGCGGGTGAGCTGGGTGCCCTGGTGGGCCTGTCGGAGGCCGAAGTCAGAGGCTTGGACCGAGATGCCCTCCCCGACTTTTTGGGAGAAAGTCTGGTAGGCGTTGGCGGTGGTTGCCAACTCCGTTCGGATCCAGTCTTCAGATACTCGGGTATGGTTATGGGTTTGCTCGTATAGCTAGCGAGCTCCCTTGGCCAGCTCCTGGTAGGCTCGTTCGATGGCAGCCATTTGGGTGTCCGACCGATCGAACTTGTTACCACAGGCCTCATAGAGTTACCTTAGGTCGCACTCGGCCTGTGTTTGGTGTCGTACTAGGCATCGTACCCATGTGGCCAGGGAGGCAATCTCCACGTATTCTGTATGCTGTGTTCCTTCTGTGATTTGGAGTAGGTTGCGGGGTGCTTCCAGGTGGAACTTGTTGAAGTCTGTGGATACCGACATGCTGGAGGTGTGTTTTTTTTGAAAAAAGGTGATTTTGTAGACTTAAATTATAGTGTGACACTGGGGTGTGAGGATACATGGCAGTAGGGTAATAGAGGAGAGTCAGGTTGTTTCAACTATTCACAGTGGAATAATTTAAGCTTTGTATTTCTGTCGAGAGGTAGGAGGATGATTTGTTGCAATAATGTGAATATTTTCTTTCGGGAAGGGAGAGACAGGTTTATATACATTTCAGCTGGTCCAAGCCTTTTCTTGAGCAGTGTTGGTGCCATCTTCCCTGACCCTGAGAATCTTCCCGCCACCCACGGATTTTCCGGATGCTTATCTCACCCCTGGTCAATGTTATATTAATGTTTCATGCTCGTTGTATTCCAGTGATAGATGTGGCCTTTCGAGCCATCGTCATATGGTCACAGCTGCGATTTATGACAGGGGTGTAGCAGCTCGCCCTACCCACGTTTCTTATGGTATGGGTGCTATTGGTTCGTGGGCGTTTGGGTTGGGTTTATGTGTTCACCTTGCAGGACACAGCCTGTGTCTTATCTTCAGTCTAGACTCTTGGTCTCCGCACCTACATTTGTAATTCCATCTCCTGACAGGGTTTGGTAGGCCGTTCTGGCTCCTTCTATTGTCCGGGCGCTATGACCATGGATCGCGTAACTGTCGGTGGGATTGCCAGTCAGTCCTGAGTGGTCACCCACTTCCTGATACCAATGTATAATATCCCTTTTTCTCTCCTTATGTACCTATCGCTCTTGCTGTCATACTGGGTGTGGTACTGAGATTATTCTTCGGAAATGGAAGGGCCAAACCCAACCAAAAGCATGCAGTATTTGTGGAGAATGGGGGGGCAGAACATAGTGTGACGGTATCAATTTGTCAGAGGCTCCCCTCTAACAACAAGAAGAAACCATTTTATACTCAGGGCAAAACTCCCCTCCCACACACTAGCGCTACCCTAAAACTCCTTAACCCCATCTTTTTTTAACCCTAGTCCCATCCCTTATTCATCTTCACTCACTCCACTTTCAATATTTTTCCCCACTCTCACTTCATTTTTCACTTCTTACTCCACTCCCCCAAATACCCACTGTAACAACAGTCTCCTATACACGGGTGTTGACAGCAGGGGTTGGTGGAGCAGTCGATGGCACTTGGGGAATAGTGTCAGTAGTGACAGTAGTGGAACCTCCTGCCACATCAGCTCCAGCATTCTTCTTTGCAAGTTTCAGCTTCAGAACCTTCTTGGCTGGAACTACCACCAGTACTGCTGATGTGGTCGTAGGAACTTGGTCAGGTTGTTGGTAGGTGAGTAGTTGTTGCTGCAGCTGGGTTACGTGGGAACCCAGTAAGTGAATCTGACTGTGCAGCTGGTCGGTAGTTTTCTTAAAAGCTGAGGCAGTATCGGCAGCTGATTTCATGATATCTGCAGTCATATAGTGGTAAAGGCATTCCATGGCATTCTGTATGATGATCTCATTATCAGCGTAGAGGGCTGTATGTTCTGCATTCAGAGGAGGTGGTAGCTCTGAGGCAACATATTCTGGAAGCTGAGTCTCCTCACCAAGTGCCTGGGTTGTGGTGATATTCATGCTATTCTGGAAGTCCATCTGCTCCATGTCTGCCTTGTTGTTATCTTCTGTCTCAAAATTTAATGCAGGGTTACTGTCATCAAGAGGGTGCTTGCCAGATATGCATATGTAACTGCCACTAGCTTTAACAGAAGGAGGGGCCAGAAAAGTATCGGTGGATCCCTGGCCGTGGCCGGAATAGGACATGAGGTTCATGCTCAAAATTGTGGTTGTCAGGTGAGTAATACCCAAGATTTCCACAGTTACGTTGAAGAGGGTGGAGGGTCGAAACAACAACTCAAAAGATCTGGCTTCCCAGCTAATGGGGCTGTGTGCAGATACTCACAGATTGATTTTGAGGTTGTTTCTGGCTTGATCAATGGTGGGAGAAGAAAGGTCATGGCAGAAAAATAGGGGGGTCAGGAACAAGTTGTTGTGTGAGGAAAGAAAAGGAAGGAAACATCAGGAGAAAAAAAAATGCATCCAGAGCATTCAGATGCACCAGATGGTCGAGACATACTGGACGCAACCTGACTAACCAAGGCACTTGTTACCACGGGGTGGGGCATCCGAATGCAGCTACCACAGTGGTGTGCGTTCAGCTGTAGCACACCAGGGCACTGTGTGCAACACTCAGGTGTTTCACCAATGGCACAATCGCCCAGGTGGTCACCAACAGTCTATCACCCTTAAGCGGGCAACACTTGTATGATGGCAGGGGAGTGACCGTGTAGTTCCAAAGGATTCGCACAGGAGCAGTTGGGAAAATTCACTAAGAGATTCATGTTCGAAATATCACTAGAGAGTTGATCCCAGAAACAATGTAATATTTTTAAGGCTCAACTTCCAACTGATCGTTGCTGATGCCACTATATGTAGGAAACTGGTGCTCTTTAATGTCGCGCCGACTCTTTGGCCATCTGCTCTCGGTCTGACTCGGGAAGCGCAATACCTCAGTATTATGCAGTAGCGTCTCTGCTCGTCCGAGGGAGATAGGGTTGATTGGGACGTGGCACAGGTTAATAGGTATGGACCCAGACGATCTTCGATCTGGGTGCTTGCGAACAATCTTCGTTTGCACCCTCTTGCAGGCGTCATCACCCTCGTGCTCCAGTCCGCAGCCCTTACTGGCTAAATGCTTTTCAGGTGCATTCGGGGTTGCAATCTATGAGTCTAGTTGCTTCCAGGAATGCCTGGTGACGTCGGTACAAGTGCCGCAGCAATTGCAGTTAACTGAAGAATACGTCTCTGTAACTTGACAAGTTAAGGTCTGATCTTCTTCAAACAACTGACAGATGGTCTGGCTCCCCTTATATACCCACCAGACCCGTTCCGCCTCGCGCGTCCTGGACGACCACTCGTGAGTTATATTGTACCCAACAAAAGTTGACATTTTTGCTATTATACAGCAACTAGTAGCTTTTAGTATGGGTCTCATGGAGGATAACCTTGACACCTCCCAGGGATGTGCCCAGACCCTCGCCTGATGCTGCCACTTGTCCCCTTTCCCATTGGTAACCTTGGGTTACCCCCTGGCTGCTGTTGGGTCGGTAATACTCCTCTCTTTCAGAGCTCCCCCCTGCCTGTGACTTTCACTTATGAAATCTCACTCGGCCTCAATCCTCAGATTGGGTCCAGCTAGTCATACTAATTGCATGTCTTGGGGTGTCACCAGCGCACTGGGTGTAACACTACCCCCTCCCTCACAAGGGTTCATCCTCGGACCAAAGTTCATCAACCCTGACTGTTATTCCCTCCTTGTTAAAAACCAAAAAACCTAACATGTAGGAAAAAGGAAACCCTACTCACAGATAAAACCAAAAAACCTTTAACCAAGGAAAACACAATTATCCACTACATCACACCATGTCCTCGGTGTCTTGTCAGCCATTAAAAACCTGGATCCCCTTATAGCTTCACCAGGAAAAGTTACTGACTCACCCTCGCAGTCTGACCCTCAGATCCTGCCCCACATTGGGGTGCATCCTGTGGAAGGCCCTAATCATCCCTTCACCTGAGTCTAGAAAATGCTCAAAGGGTTCCTCCGTCCTATATTCCTCCTCATCAGCAAAAACTTGAAAAATGCTCCCGGTGCTCCCGGTGCTTCCGTAAGCTTTATTAAGCTTTATTAAGCTTCTGTAAGACAGAAGTTATATTTTGCTCCCATAAGGATTTCGAAAAAAATAATCTCTTTTATTTTAACTAAAACACCGAGAAAGGAAATTTAAAATTTGTGTCTCACTTCGAAAAAAAGCAATATACCTCAACTTTTCATTTTTTTGCTGATGCTCGGAAGACCCAACCCACTTTGTGAGGTACTTCACATTGCCGTCCTGATCATAGGAACTGCCCATGATCTTGTCAATCTCCCATTGACCTTCTTCGACATCAACATCCATCTCATCAGCCTCATTCCTAACCCTCTGAGGGTCAGGTGGAGCACGACTTGCCTTGCTCGAAACACGATACGGTTCCAGCAATAAGACATGAAATACCTTGTGGAGTCTCCAACGCCTTGGTAGCTTAAGCATTACTGCGTTTGGAGACAGAACATTTTCAATCTCGAATAGGCGTTGCATCTTGTGATCGAGTTTCTTTGACGGACGCCGGGTCCTCAGGTTCTTGCTGCTGAGCATCACAAGATCTTTGACTTTCATTTTGGGAGCCTCCTTGGACCTCTTGTCATAGTGACGACTCATTAGTTCCTGAGTACGCTCTAATGTCTTTTTGCAAAATGCATGGATACTGACCATCCAATGCGCATAGTTCCTACCTTCCGGGTTCATTGCCTCTATTTCTACGGGCCATGTTGTCCGTAAATGAAAACCATAGTTGGCGTAGAAAGGTGACAGCCCTGTGGCCGTAGTCACCGAGTTGTTGTAGGCGTATTCACCCATTGGCAACATCTCACTCGAGTTGTTCTGTTCATAGTTGCAGAACATACGGAGGTAGGGTTCAATTGACTGATTGACTCTCTCAGTTTGGCCAACTGTTTGGGAATGGAATGCCGTTGACATGCCTCTTTTTATTTTTAGGATACCAGTAATAGTCTCCCAAAACTTAGAGGTGAATCGCGCATCTCTGTCTGAGACAATGGTACTAGGCAACCCATGTAGCTGCCAAACTTCCCTAAGGAATATCCGTGCTAGATCGGGTGCCTTTTTTGCATCACTCTTCAGGGGTACCAAGTGAGCCATCTTTGTAAACCTATCAACAATTACCCAGATGCTATCATGTCCATTGGATAATGGTAGGTCTGTGATGAAGTCCATTGAGATTGAGTCCCTGGTGCATACGGCACCTCTAGTGGCTGCAGGAGGCCATACCAGACATGGCGAATTGCCTTGTCTTTTTGGCAGTCTTCACACGACCTGACATAGTCTCGTATCCAGCTGTCCATCTGGGGCCAGAAAAAGTTCCTTTGAACAAGTTCCACAGTCTTGTCCTGCCCCATATATCCTGCCACCAGTGTGTCATGCTCCTTGCTCACGATCGTTCTCTTCAGCTCCAGGTGATCTGGAATATATAGACGTCCTTTGTAGTAAAGAGACCCGTCCACATATTCCACGTGATCGCTTGGGCTTTTGCTTATAGCCTTTTCCAATTCTGCCATCCATGCTGGGTCGTCTTGTTCATAGGAGAAGACTTCCTCCAGCATGCTTTGGTGGAATACAACCTTGGGAATTGTTTACACACTGAGAGAAGACAGCACTACCTGGGCTCCGTTAACTGTAACAAGTTGATCGGGTCTTAACAGGCAATATATTGGCTGGTTCTTGTTTTCTTCTGCGCTAACCCCCCCTTTCATGGGACGGTACTCCAGCCGTCTAGATTGTGCATCAGGCTTTCCATTCTGAGTACCTGGTCGATACACAATCTTGAAGTCATAATCTGCAAGTTCTTGTGCCTATCGAGCTAGACGCCGGTTTAACACCTTCGTCGTAGCGAAGTATTCCTGATTCTTATGGTCTGTGTACACAAATATCTGAAATCGAGTACCCTCGAGATATCTTCTCCATTCTTTAAAGGCTGATACTACTGCGAGCATCTCTTTATCCTGGATCTCATAATTAATCTCGGCTTCATCCCTTTTTCGTGAATGGAAAGCAACATGGTATAGTCTTCCTTCGACTTGCTGTAATAGCACTGCTCCAATAGCAAAGTCACTGGCATCAGTCTCCATAACTGTTGGAAGTGCAGGATCAAAGTGCCTCAAGATAGACACTGTAGTGAACCGTCTTTTCAACATATCAAAGGCATTCGTTGCTTCTTTGGTCCACTGCCATCGGATGCCTTTCTTGGTCAAGTCCGTAAGCAGCTTACAGATCTTAGAGAACCCCTCGATGAACCTTGAGTAGAAGTTAGCAAATCCTAGGAAGGAATGCACTGCTGTTACATTCGTAGGTGGAGCCCACTCCAACAGGGTCTGCACTTTATACTCTACCATACTGACTCCATTGGCTGAGATGATGTATCCCAAGAACTCAACCTTTGAGATGTGCTATTCACACTTTTCCAGTGCTACTGCTAAGCCATTCTTTTGCAAAAGCCGTAATACACTCGTCACTATATGAACATGCTCATCCTCTGTAGGTGTGTAGATGAGGAAGTCATCCATATATGCCACTGTTTCACACCCTAAATATTACGTGTCGGACATTCGGATACGGACCAGGCAGGAAGGTATCAGGAACTCATCACACGGTCTTGGAACAGCATACTGAAACCGGGCAACTGACAGCGTCGGGGCTTGGCTGGGGTCAACCGACTCTGCAGCACCAGGAAACCCCTGGGCCAAGTACTGGCACTGACCGGGAAAGCGCAAGCGCTGCCACAGAAGAAGACAACCTTGGTGATCATCATAAGTAGGACAAGCAATCGGAAGGAAAACGGGAACACAAGGAGCTGCGAGTCTGGATCGCAGAATAGGAGTGGGGTTGTTTCCAGAGGCACGGCCTAGTGGAACAACACTACAAGTCGGGAATCGCTATATCGTTGCAGACGGCTCGAAGGCCCAAGGCGATACTGTGGCACCCTGAGGTCAGGAGACACAAGGGGTCATGCTACCACTCGCATCCTTGTCATTGACACCTGATTATGGCAATAAACTCTGGGCTTTACCAGCGCACGACAGCATGAGCGTATCCCCTACTTATCTGAGATGATTACAACAATTATGATGCAGGGCACACGCCGCACCAAGGTAAGGGACGTTGATGTGAACAGATACTGAAGCGGAGGCTTGACTTCAAGCCAATCCTATAGCGCTGAGTAGCCCCGGGACCAAGTACCAGCTCGTATTCGGGAAAGTGCAAATGCCGCTACAGGACCACACCTCAAGGTTCGAGAGTCTATTGGGAAAGATATGGGGTGGAGCTATGCCTTGATGCCGTCGCGGCTGAAGAAAGGATAGCTGGTACAGTCGAGGGTTCGTTGCTCCAGCTCAGATCGAGTAGCGTAATCAACCCGACACACGACCCATCTCACATCACCCAATTACGACAAGAGAACAGAGGACCTGCTCTGGCCACTCTCAGGAGGATATGTGGAAGCACTACTCTCTAATCCAATTCCAGAGATTATCTGCGTTACGCTGATGAAGTTTAACACCAAGGCGAAGAGTTTTCACGTCATGGTACAGGGTAATTTCCCCGCAGCAGGTGACTTTGCCAAGCCGGATACTTATACAACGACCCACCGACAAGCAGTGGGCGACTGGTCTTCATCGGAAGAATCATTGGAATCCTGAGCAGAATCATTGCCTCAATTGTCTAATGATCAATGGACCATCTACCAGTCACCAAGACATCGAGTCAACGACCATCCCCATACGAGCAATCCGTTGAGCGAGTCATTGCCACGGAACCGTGCGATCCGTCGAGCTTGTTGTCGCCACGGAACCACAAACGATCCGTCGAACGAATCGCTACAGCAAAACTCGCAGGCCTCCAGCAGCCATGCATGAGTCGACGATATGCCTAAGCGATGCGACCGGGACAACAACCATTCGGGTAGAAGACAGAAGGATACGTGAGGAGCTTGAGAGTCTAGGTGGAAGCGGGGCTCATGAGGTGATGACAAGGTTGAGAAGTCTAGACTGGAGATAATGGACCGGAGTACTGGAAACTCCAGAGAAGCAAGGAAACCAGCAAGTGGTGGACATGCAACTGCAGGCACGGAGTCTGTGAAGTGGCCCCACTTGTAAGAGGACATGTCAGCCAAGGCAGGATTCTGTCTAGGACAACGGACTGGCATGCCCCGGAATTCTTGCTCTCCTTATCGCGGACACCAGTGGTGACCAATCAACCCCAGACCCGAAATCGGGTTGCCAGGAACCATACATCACGCCTCCGATAAGTTCCTCGGGGACACCTACCAGGACGAGTAGCTTTGGGCTTTGGCCTGTATCCAGGAAAACCTGGAGTGTGTGTGTATCCTCTACTATATCTTACACGGAATCTTTCGGGCCGGAAAGAGTTCGGCCGGGTGAAGCATCCTTGAGAGAAAGCAGCAGAGTGGTCCCCGGATACTGGGGGGTGAGGCCAGTCCGGCATCAGCCAGGCACGCCAATAATCCCTAAATCCTTAGTACACCAAGCCAGTCACTGTCCGAAGGGCTGTGATGACCTAAGGAAAGCAGAACTTGGTAGCTGCTGCATACTAACCAGAGATAAGGATACCCGTGAGGCAGTTGTCGAGCGAGCCGTTGGACAAGGTGCGGGGTCAGTCTCGAATTGAAACCCGCCGAAACGATACAAGCGAGCTGTTGGGCAAGACACTGGGCCCAACTTGATCCGAACCATCTACCGAAGTGCTGCGAGCGAACCATTGGGCAAGATGCCGGGCCTGTCTCGAATCGAATCGTCTGCTGAAGTGCAGATTTGCCAAAGCGATGAATGCAAGCCGTCGGGCACCCCACCGGGCATGCCTTGAACCATCCGCCAAAGCACCGCAAGCGAGCCGTCGGGCAAGACGCCGTACCCGCTTTGATCGGAACCATCTGCCGAAGCGACACGAGCGAGCCATCAGGCAAGATGCAGGGCCCGTCTGGAACTATCCGCCAAAGCGATACACGAGCGAGCCGTCGGGCAAGCCGTTGCCGTGGAGCCGTGTGCAATCCAGTGGTCAAGCCGCAGCCAGTGGGCGCTGCAGATATCGAACCGAACCCCTTAGATTATTCGCTGTAAATCCCTTAACGGTGGGCGAACTTGGAAGGAGGGTCATTGGGGGAGTTATTCTTGTATAATAATGGAACACCAGCGAAGACCACGCGTGCCCCATCTCCTTCGTGACTATCGAGAAACCTGACTAGTCCGATGTTACCATCACTCCAACGTTGACCGGAAGTCCCAGTGTCACACACTACCCCTTGATCAATTAAGTCTCTCAAGACCTCATTAATTATATTCTGGAATGTTGTGGGCGCATTTGGAAGCCCCAACGGCATCCCCATGTACTAATAGAGACCATATCTTGTCCGGAATGCCATTTTCCATTCATCACCCTCTTTGATATGGATCAAGTTGTAGCTCCATTTCAAGTCAATCTTGGTGAAGATTTTGGCACCTTGTACTCGATCACGTAGCTCGTTCATCAGGGGTAACGGGTAGCAGTTCATTATCATGACTTTATTAAGTCCGCGATAATCCACACAGAGCCTAAGGCCATGACCATGAGGGTTTGGTACAAACAGTATTGGGGCACCAGCTGGAGACTTGCTAGGCCTGCATCAGCAAAAAAAATGAAAAGTTGAAGTATATTGCTTTTTTTACAGGTGAGACATAAATTTGAACTAATATTTCTCGAGGTTTCAGCTAAAAATAAAGCACTTTTTTTTTAAAAAATCCTTGCAGGAGCAAAATATAACTTCTCCTCTTACGGGAGTTAGCGATGCTTATGGGAGCTATGGGAGCTACAGGAGCTCCCTAGGAATTCTCAAATTTTTTGCTGATGTGATCTTGCCTGTTCGAAGTATCCCCTCCAGATATTCTTTTAGGGCTTCCAGTTCTACTTCTGATAACGCATAGATAGGACCCCATGGGGGTTGTGCTGCTTCCTTAAGGTCAATGGCGTGATCAAACGACCTATGTGGAGGTAGTTCGGCTGTAGTTCCTTCTGGATCAAACAGATCAATGAACTCCTTGTACCATTTAGGTACCATACCCCTCCAATCCACACGTTCCATCCCCTGAGCGCTCATGCCCACAACACCCTGGAAGCCCACTGTTTCTTGATCAACATTTTCCAGTAGACCTGAATCATATTTGATGTCCAGTTGATGGGTCTTCTCCTTGGTGCAGTTCATGTTACACCACTCGGAGTCAAATGTGGGGCAATTGTCAAAGAAGCCTGATGGCTGGTGTACTTGAAGGTACCAGTGTGGAAGCACCATATCAAATGAAGGCTCTATAGGAGACATCTCGAATGTTTGGTTATCATAGTGCTGTTGGTGGCACATCCACAAAGGCTGTGTATACTGCCATCCTGCTCCACACACTGATTCACCTTCGAAGTTATTTAACCTCAGTGGGACCTGCCTTCTCCAGCACAGTATCCTGTACTTCCTGACTACTGCCTCCGAGATTGTGAAGATTTGTGCGCCTGAACAAGTAGTACGTGTACCAGTATCTCAGGATGTCGGTCCCATGAAAGGTGCATTACCACCATGGGCCATTTGCCAATTCTTGGCTCTTTAGGGGGACGTTTGCTTGAAGACTTGCTAGAGTCACGCTTTCTTTTATTGGAACTCATTTTGCTTTTGGAGTGGTTGAGTTGCAGCTTTCCCAGCATACAAGTCAATTTTCTCAGTTGCAATATTTGGAAGTTGGATTTTTTGTTTTGAGATTCTTAGTCTCTTGAGATTGTAGATCTTTAAGTGGTTTCATATATCAGGGCATAGACGTGCCTGTGCGTTTCAGGTCTTCAACCCTCCTCAATATGTCTGTGAATTTTTGGAAAAAACAAACTTCATTTTCAAAAAATACAAACACCTAAAACCAAATAGAATCCCAATATTTCATTTCTTATTTTCTGATTTTTTCGAACCCCTGGTCATATCCGCAGATAGTTCAAGTAAACTCATTTCTCATAAGAACACAAAATCAACAAAGGAAATCCATTTCCCCCTAGGTATTCTGCACTCATCAGTGCCTAACTTCTGTCAATCTCCATCCAACTATTTTTTTTTAGTGAGGGGCTTTACCTTAGCCCATGAAATAGACGTATCTATTTAATCACTCACCTTTTTGGAGTCCTCCTCAAACAACTTCTTCTCCCATGCCAGGATACATCATGTGTATCGGTGTGGCTAAGGAGATTCTTATCTTCCGACCCCATGTGCCGAGACCTTGGCACGCTTGGCATTATGCTGGGGTTTTTCTCGCTCTTCCTCCTCGATTGTAGAGTCTGGGATGCCGTGCTTGTTGTCGGCCATCGAACGAGAGGATGTCGTAACAATTGGCCCCTGGTATTGGAACCAGTGATGGTTCGGTTTGCTGCATGCAAGACAATCGTTATTCTGGTAACATTTTTCAACCAGCTTGGGATCGACCCCCTTGGTTGCGTCATCCTTCATCTTATAGTGCTGCTCCTTCTTCGTGCTTGATCCCTTATTACTCCGATCCCCTCTGTCTCTCTTTTTCCGTTTCTTTTTGTTGACCCAGAGTGAAGAGTTGTGGTCCTTCACTTCTTTGGACCCAGGGGTTTTCTTTGGATTTTTTGGCTCTGGTGATTTCCAATCAGAACGATTTTCCTCCTTGACCTTGTCCTACAGATTTTTCCCCACTTCGCGAAGTACTTCTACGAACTTGACATCATCTTCTGGAAGCCGTCCCATATTGGAAAGCTTCTTCTTCATGGGCCTTGTGAGTCCTCCCTTTAGCTTTTCCCTCCAGATAACACCTGAGAGTCCTGCTCAGGTATTCGCGATTTCCATTTTATCAAGGTAGAGCTCGATATCGTCATCGTAGACGATACTGTCACACTGGGGTCGTATCGTGACCGGAGTGTAGTGAAATCAAAGGTAATCAGGCTACTTTCGATAATTCACAACGGAATAATCTTAGATCTTGTGTGTGGGTTCGGTGGTAGTGTTTGGTGGTGTTCGTGCTGAGGATTCTTTCTTGTCGGGAGGAAGAATCTCACTCTTTTTATTCTCAGAGGAGTAGTGTGAGAAGTGGTGACTCGGATTTGGATTCCCCCGAGGCGCATAGGCCCTGTGGGCGATCCATTGGTCATGGCCGGATCGTAGATAAGGGAGATGAGTTCTCCATGCAGCTGAGCGGGGTGCTAGCTCCAGACCGCCCATACGTGGCCTCTCCCCGCAGGGACCCAGACCTCTTATCATACGTGGTTCCTCTCGTGGAGAGCCCAACCAGTGTCTGCCTAGCTTGTCCGCTCATTTTTGCACTTTGACCCCTCATCCCGGAGTTTACCCCTTATGACCGGTACGGCCGTAAGCTAAACTCCATTCCTTTATCTCCTGCCTAGACTCTAGGATCTTCATCCGTTACCCGCTAGCCCCGTTCTAACTCTTCTGCTCTGTACTCTAGATACTCAGGTGTAACACTACCTCCCCTCTCTCTTAGCCTCGTCCCGAGCGCTAACACTTCTTTTTCTATCTAGGTAGCCCGTCTCTTTCTGGATGTGTGCCCCCCCGTGGGGTCTCTTACCGTGACTGTAGTCCTCCACCCCTACAGCCCTCCCAGTCACTGGATCAGGACATGACTCTATAATCTGTCGGTATGACTGGGCCCTCAGAGTAGGCCGGTGTGTACTCTTACTGTCTATGCTGGAACTTGATCGTGTCGCGCATTCGCTTTGACTGCTTCCCATACTCGAGTTCCGGGGTCGGCAAAGGTCGCTGAGGATCGGCAGAGGCATAGTATCCTTCGTGGCTAGTCCGGTGTCCCGAAAGTGACTGGGCCTGATCTAGGACTCTACAGTGTAGGTAGGAGTGACCGCGCCTTATTCGGAGATCGCATGACCGTCATGCTTGCTTTGTCGCCAGTTCCGTTTCGGGGTAAGGAGAATATGACCATACAGGAGCACGTCAAGTTCCTCAGGTTGCTTCGGTTTTTCCGTTGGAGGCTCGGTCAGCGGTTTCTCGTGGTTGCCCGAGAAGTGGGTCTTTTTCTCGATCGTGATGCTTGGGTACTGAAGTCCTCCGCCCCTTCAGCCCACTACCGCCAGGTCCTTGGTGGAACTGGTCTAGCCCTCGGTGAGCCGGTAGTCCCTCAGCGCGTCTGGATTCCGTCGATGAAACTTCCCGAGTTTCTCCAAACCGCCTACTGAAAAGTTGTCGAATGGTTCTTCCGTCCAGTCTTTGCGTTCCGGATAGTCAAGCCATTTGACGAGGTAGAGTATTCTCTTGTTGTTTCTCCACCTGCGTTCGACTGAGGACATTACCTCGTCGACATCGTATTCCTTCGATTGCTCGATGTTGTCAGCCTCTCGCAACACCTTTGATGGGTCCGGTGGTGCTCGGTGTTCGCTGGTTCGGTATCGTTCGAGGAGCGAGACATGGAAGACGTTGTGGATCTTCCATTTCCGAGGTAGCGTGAGGCGGACGGCCAGCCGGGAAACGATCTTTTCTATCTGGAAGGTACCATGATTTTTGTGGTCCAGTTTCTTCGAGGGGTGGCGCGTTTTGATGTTGCGTCCGTTCAGCATTACCAGGTCTCCTACTTGGTAAGTCGGGGGTTCCTTTCGCTTGGGGTCTGTATATTGCCGCATTCGTTCCTGTGCTTCCTCCAGCCCCCTTTTGGACTCGTCGTGCATGGTGTGCATCCAATGGGTGTAGACTTGGCTGGCCGGGTTGAGGGGCTCCGTCGACGTGGGGTCCATGGCTACCGGGTGGAAGCCATAGTTAGCGTAGAAAGGAGACATACCATTCCCCGCAGTGGTTGAGTTGTTGTAGGCGAATTCCGCCATTGGCAACAGTCGCACCCAATCATCCTGTTCCTTGCTGACAAACGCTCGGAGGTAGGCTTCTATCATTTGGTTGAGCCGCTCTGTTTGTCCATCCGTTTGCGGGTGGAAGGCCGTTGACATTCTTGGCTGGGTTTTTAGTATCGCCAGAAATTCCATCCAGACTTCCGATGTGAACCGGGAGTCCTGATCGGACACAATGTCAGTGGGCGTACCGTGGAACCTCCATACTTCCCTCGCGAATATGACCGCTAAGTCTGCCGCCGTTTTCCCTTCTTTTCTCAATGGGAGGAAATGAGCCATCTTGGTAAAACGGTCGATGATTACCCAAAGCTGGTCACAATCGTCCAACAGTGGTAGCTCTGTTATAAAATCCATAGCGATGGACTGCCACGGTGCGTGGGGTAGTTCCAGTGGAGACAACAGCCCGTAGGGTTGGTGATGGGAGGCCTTATTTTGCTGGCATTCCGGGCAACTTCTGACGAAGTCGACAATTCGTTCGTTCATTTTTGGCCACCAGAAGTTTCAGCGGATGAGCTCGATCGTTTTGTCCTGTCCCATGTGTCCCGCCACTTTTCATCAGCAAAAAATTTAATTCTTACCGGAGCTACGGGAGCTAGCGAAGCTTACGGGAGCACCGGGAGTAAAATATAACTTTGTCCTTCGCTAAGGTAGCAAAGCTAGGGAAGCGACCACCACCTTACCGATGCAACCACCACATTAGGAAAGCTAGGGAAGCTAGAAAAGCTAGAAAAGCTAGCAAAGCTACGGACGCACCACCAATCTTACAGACGCAACCACCAACCTTACCGACACAACCACCACCTTACGGGAGCTAGGGAAGCTAGAAAAGCTAGGGAAGCTAGGGAAGCTTACGGGAGCAACCAGTGTGCACTGTGAGCAGTTTCATTACTAGTTATAATCCTACTACACGCAGTTGGCTATGCTCTTCGATCGCACAGAAAATCAATTATTGTATTTAAAATCTATATATACATTATGATGTAAAGTCCAACGTCCCAAATCTCGTCGCGAAGTACAGAGCAGCTACAGCGGCGCATAAGGGCAGGCGAGCAACGCGTATTACATGTAGGACAGGTAGGAGAGCGAGGAGAATGAGGCCGGCGTGGAGAATGATAGCAGACGAGCAACTGGTACGAGCGGTAGGCCAGCGAGAAGAATGAGGGCAGACGAGCAACGCGTACAAGATGAAATTCAGTGAGAAGAATGAGGCAAGACGAGCAACGCGTACGAGAGGTAGGCCAGCGAGGAGAATGAGGCCAGATGTGCAATGCGTACGAGATGTTGTCCGGCGAGGAGAATGACAGCAGACAAGGAACGCCTCCGAGATGTAAGTCAGCGAGGAGAATGAGGCCACACGAGCAACGTGAACGAGATGTAGGCCACCGAGGAGAATGACAGCAGACGAGCAAGGCCTACGAGATGTAAGTCAGCGAGGAGAATGAGGCCAGACGAGGAACGCGTACGAGATGCTGTCCGGCAAGGAGAATGACGGCAGATGAGGAATGCCTACGAGATGTAAGCCGGCGAGGAGAATGAGGCCAGACGTGCAACGCGTACGAGATGTTGGCCAGCGAGGAGAGTGACGGGAGACAAGCAACGCCTACAAGATGTAAGTCAGCGAGGAGAATGAGGCCAGACGAGCAACACATACGAAATGTAGGCCAGCGAAGAGAATGACAGCAGATGAGCAACACGTACGAGATATAAGTCAGCGAGGAATGAGGCCAGACGCGCAACGCGTACGAGAAGTATGCCAGTGATGCCTAACATGGCATTTCTAGCACACGTCCGAACGTAGGTCAGCGGTAATGAGGTCAAACGAGCAACGCGTAGTAGCAGTGGCCAGCAAGGAGAATGAGGCCAGACGTGCAACGCGTACGAGATGTTGTCCGGCGAGGACAATGACTGCAGACGAGCAACGCGAACGAGATGTAGGCCAACTAGGAGAATGACAGCAGACGAGCAACGCGTACGAGAAGTAGGCCAGTGATGCCTAACACGGTGTTTCTAGCACACGTCCGAACGTAGGTCAGCGGTAATGAGGTCAAACGAGCAACGCGTAATAGCAGTGGCCAGCAAGGAGAATGAGGCCAGACGAGCAACACCTACGAGATGTAAGTCAGCGAGGAGAACAAGGCCAGACGAGCAACGCATACGAAATGTAGGCCAGCGAAGAGAATGACAGCAGACGAGCAACGCGTACGAGATATAAGTCAGCAAGGAGAGTGACGGCAGACAAGCAACGCCTACAAGATGTAAGTCAGCGAGGAGAACGAGGCCAGACGAGCAACGCGTACAAAATGTAGGCCAGCGAAGCGAATGACAGCAGACGAGCAATGCGTACGAGATGTTGGCCAGCGAGGAGAGTGACGGCAGACAAGCAACACCTACGAGATGTAAGTCAGCGAGGAGAATGAGGCCAGACGCGCAATGCGTACGAGATGTAGGCCAGCGAGGAGAATGAGGCCGGACACACAACGCGTACGAGAAGTAGGCCAGTGATGCGTAACAGGGCGTTTCTGTAACGTGTACGACGATAGGTGAGTGGTGCGTAGGTTGGTGGTGTGTATTATTTCAACTCGTAATGACTTGGATGGGGTGTGTTGCAAAAAAGCGAAGTTATGGCTAACTGGCAGCTGTGGCCGCACTTAGGAGATTAATGAACTGACGGGGGGCGCACTTGGCGTTGTTGGTTGCGCTTATCACGTGACCGGTTTTTAACATTGCGTCGCGGAGTTACTCATGGCTTAATTCAAAGACTGTAGCAGTAGCAATTCAATTGTTTACTGCCTACCCGCCTCGTGAACTTACTTCCACTCAAATTTCGGCACTATTGCCTAGACCTAGGCTTCAACATCTCGAAACACAATGAACTGAGGGTCTCCAGCTCGTTGATGTCAAGTTTAACCGCCACAAAAAAACTGGTCATGTGATTAGCGCAACCAACAACGCCGAGTGCACCCCCCGTCAGTTCATTTATCTCCTAAGTGCGGCCACAGCTGCCAGTTACCCATAACTTCGCTTTTTTGCAACACACCCCGTCCAAGTCATTACGAGTTGAAATAATACACACCACCAACCTACGCACCGCTCACCTATCGTCGTACACGTTACAGAAACGCCCTGTTACGCATCACTGGCCTACTTCTCGTACGCGTTGCTCGTCTGCCGTCATTCTCCGTGCTGGCCTACTTCTCGTACGCGTTGCGCATCCGGCCTCATTCTCCTCGCTGGCCTACATCTCGTACGCGTTGCGCGTCTGGCCTCAATCTCCTCGCTGACTTACATCTCATAGGCATTGCTTGTCTGCCCTCACTCTCCTCGCTGGCCAACATCTCGTACGCGTTGCACGTCTGGCCTCATTCTCCTCGCTGGCCTACCTCTCGTAGGCATTCCTTGTCTGCCGTCATTCACCTCACTGACTTACATCTCGTACGCATTGCACGTCTGGCCTCATTCTCCTCGCTGACTTACATCGCGTAGCCGTTGCTTGTCTGCCGTCACTCTCCTCGCTGGCCAACATCTCGTACGCGTTGCACGTCTGGCCTCATTCTCCTCGCTGGCCTACCTCTCGTAGGCATTCCTTGTCTGCCGTCATTCTCCTCGCTGACTTACATCTCGTACGCGTTGCTCGTCTGGCCTCATTCTCCTCGCTGACTTACATCTCGTAGGCGTTCGTCGTCTGCCGTCATTCTCCTCACCGGACAACATCTCATACGCGTTGCCCGTCTGGCCTCATTCTCCTTGCTGGCCACTGCTACTACGCGTTGCTCGTTTGACCTCATTACCGCTGACCTACGTTCGGACGTGTGCTAGAAACGCCGTGTTAGGCATCACTGGCCTACTTCTCATACGCGTTGCTCGTCTGCAGTCATTCTCCTAGCTGGCCTACATCTCGTTCGCGTTGCTCGTCTGCCGTCATTCTCCTCGCCGGACAACATCTCGTACGCGTTGCACGTCTGGCCTCATTCTCCTCGCCGGCCTACCTCTCGTACGCGTTGCTCGTCTTGCCTCATTCTTCTCACTGAATTTCATCTCGTACGCGTTGCTCGTCTGCCCTCATTCTTCTCGCTGGCCTACATCTCGTGCGCGTTGCTCGTCTTGCCTCATTCTTCTCACTGAATTTCATCTCGTACGCGTTGCTCGTCTGCCCTCATTCTTCTCGCTAGCCTACCGCTCGTACCGGTTGCTCGTCTGCTATCATTCTCCACGCCGGCCTCATTCTCCTCGCTCTCCTACCTGTCCTACTTGTAATACGCGTTGCTCGCCTGCCCTTATGCGCCGCTGTAGCTGCTCTGTACTTCGACGAGATTTGGGACGTTGGACTTTGTATCATAATGTATATATAGATTTTAAATACAATAAGTGATTTTCTGTGCGATCGAAGAGCATAGCCAACTGAGTGTAGTAGCATTATAACTAGTAATGAAACTGCTCACAGTGCACACTCGTTGCTCCCGTAAGCTTCCCTAGCTTTCCTAGCTTCTCTAGCTTCTCTAGCTCCCGTAAGGTGGTGGTTGCATCGGTAAGGTTGGTGGTTGCGTCGGTAAGGTTGGTGGTTGCGTCGGTAAGGTTGGTGATTGCGTCGCTAAGATTGGTGGTGCGTCCATAGCTTTGCTAGCTTTGCTAGCTTTCCTAGCTACCGTAAGTGGGTGTTTGCTTCGGTAAGATTCACGATCCTTACCAAAGCTACAGATGTTAGCGAAGCTAGCAATGCTAGCAAAGCTACCGACGCAGGTCGTTCTAACCGACGTGCAGCGATAATTTCTTAATTTTTTCCTCATGTTGTGTCGTGCTCCAATTCCAGTATTCGTTGCACTATTCCTTCCGGAGCCCAGAGCATGCTTTTCCGGTAAAGCAGATCGTCCTTGAGTTCCAGGTTCCTTTTGCCCTCCTTTCGTTCCGTAGGTATCAGTTCTTCTGTTGTCGCTTCTTTTCGGCCTTGCTGATAGGCTGGGTCGCTTCTTGCTGCTTTTCTGACTTCTTCCAAAAAGTCCGGGTTCCATTTTCGGGCTGGGAGTGATGCCAGCCTGGCTGATGAGCAGACGAAGGAGTGCGTCAGGTGTTCTTCAAAGTGGCTTTTCTTTAAAACCAACGTTGCTGGTTGGTTTTCTATCCCCCCCTTCTCAGGGCGGTACTCCGGACGCCTCGACAGTGCGTCTGGCTTCCCATTCTGAGTGCCTGGGCGGTAATGGATTCTGAAATCTATGCCGGCCAGTTTCTCCGCCCATCGTGCTTGTCGACGGTTGAGTACCTGCGTTTTTGTGAAGTACTCCAAATTGTGGTGATCCGTGAACACCTGTATTGGGTGTTCCGCTCCTTCACAATACCATCGCCAGTGTTTGAAGGCGTCCACAATAGCTAAGAGTTCCTTGTCGTGGATGTCGTAGTTGATTTCTGCGGGCTGGAACTTCCTTGACTGGAATGCTACTGGGTGAAGCCGGTTCTCGTTGTCTCGTTGCGATAGGACTGCTCCTATCGCGAAGTCCGATACGTCTGCCTCAAGGATGACTGGTCGGGACGCGTTGAAATGTGCCAGGATGGGTGCCGTAGTGAATCGTTCTTTTAATTTCTTGAACGCCGTTTCTGCTTCCGGGTTCCAGGCCCATTTTCCCAGGGTTTTCTTTGTCAGCTTGGTGAGTGGTCGAGCTACCCGGGAGTAGTCTTTGATGAAGCGCCTGTAGAAGTTGGCGAATCCGAGGAATGACTGGACTTCTGTTAATGAATTCGGGGTTTGTCAGCTTAGCAATGCGTCCACCTTGTCCTGGGCCATCCAAATTCCGTTTTGTCCAATGACGTAGCCTAGGAATTCCACTTTGCGGACCTTCCATTTGGACTTGTCAGGTGACACCGCCAGTCCGTTGGCGGTCAGTCGTTTCAAGACTTCTTCTACCAGTCTGTCATGTTCTTCGTCTTCCTTTGCGTATATTAGGATATCGTCCATATAGGCTATAACTCCCAGGTCTAATAGGTCCGAAAAGACATGATTCATCATATCCTGGAAGGTGGAGGGGGCGTTGGTTAGTCCAAACGGCATGACTTGGAATTCAAAGAGCCCGTATCGTGTCCGGAAGGCTGTTTTCCATTCGTCGCCTTCTCTCATCCGGATAAGGTGGAATCCATTCTTAAGATCCATCTTGGTGAACCATTGCGCACCTTGGACCCGGTCTTGCAGTTCCTGCATCAGAGGTAGGGGATAGCGGTTGGGAATCGTTATTTTGTTCAACGCTCGGTAGTCCACACATAGGCGCAGCCCTCGTCCATGTGGTTTTGGTATGAACAGGATCGGGAATCCGGCTGTTGATGTGGAGCGTTTGATTTTCCCTGTTCGCTTCATTTCCTTTAGCCATTCTCTGAGTGTTTGGAGTTCTACCTCCGACAGCGGGTAGATGGGTCCCCATAGCGGGGTTTCGTCTAGCCGAAAGTCGATTTTACAGTCGTAGGGTCGATGCGTCTGGAGAGCATCAGCTGCCTCCTTTGCCATAATTCCCAAATATTGCCGAAATTTTGTTGGTACGTTTGCCAGCGGGTCCTCGTTTTCTTGTATCACTGATACCTGTCCGATGATCCCAGCTCCCTCTTCGTATAGTACCGCCTCGTCCCAGGTTAGAGAAAAAGGGTCTGTTTCGAACTTAGTGCATTTTTCCATGCAACGAGCACTATTAAACCTTATTTCTTCAGACGTCCAGGCCCCTTGCGGTGGGTGTCGCTCGATCCATTCGAACGTGAGGAATATGTCGATGGCTTCTTCCATCGGTGCCACATTGAACTGCTCATTGGTGAAATGGTTCCGATGTTGTAATTGTAGGGGTTTGGTGTAATATTGACCCGCGTTTTCAACCGTTTCTCCTGTGAAGCTTTCAATGGTTCGAGGGTTTTTGTAGGTTCTGCGTTCGATCCCCAGTCTTTCGACGGTTTGTTGGTTGATAAGGGGTATCGAGCATCCCGTATCCAGGAGCGTTTTTACCTGGTGTTTTTTCCCGTTCAAGAGGAGTACCATGGGGATTATTGGTCGGTTCTGCCACTTCCTTGTTGGTGCCGCTGTTTCCATGCCCAGGTCTTCTCGTTTCGTTTTCGAGGTGCCGCATGCTTGGTTTGTGACTCTGTCGGGCGCCAGGACCGAGTTCCCTAAAAATCCGATTCCTCGGAGTCGGCCCAGAGTGGCAGCTCCGTGACCATTTCTTCGACCGCGCCCACCTTTTGGTGCTTGGTGGCCGGGGTGCTTTCGGGCACGTCTTGTCGTGACCCCTTCCCAGAGGGTACGGTTGTGGGAGCAGCGGTGGCTACAGCCGCTACTTTCCATGGCGCCGGTGGCAGCGTTGTTTCCTCTACCGTCTGGAAGGAAAAGCAGTCGTAGGTTCTGTGACTGGGCCTTCCGCATCGCCAGCAATTGTCTCGGTCCTTTTTGTGGTTATCCACTTCGTTCTGGGGTACCCCTTTTAGCGCAGCTCCCGTGGATCCCCAGTCCTTCTTGGGTGACCCGGCTTCATTCCGCCTTGGTTCCCGTGTCCCTTCTTGCCTAGGTGGCCGTTTTCCTTGGGCGTCCTTGTGTCGGTCGTCCTTTCGTCCGTCTTTGGGCGGTGCGGGTCCGGCGCGCATAGCATCTTTAGCCGCTTTTAGGGCTTTTTTCTTTTCCACCTGTAGACCGGCCTGGTGGGTGGCTTGTAAGAAGCCCTCGTCGTCCGCTAAGTCCTCGAGGTAGTGGGCGAATCGCATGTCTAGTACCGTGTCGGGCATGGCCAGGTCCACCTTTTCTCTTAGTGCCTCCCCAGTGGCCAGTGCGAAGTTATTGAGCGCTCGAAACTCTGTCAGGTAGGCACGAATAGATCCCTGGTATTTGAGCTGCCCCAATTTGAGTTTAGCGTCCGCTGCTTCGCGCTCGTTCCGATATTGCGCTCGAATGGCCGCTGAGTAATTGGCCCATGTGTCGTTTTCCTGCAGCTCGCGGTACCGGTGAAGGTACCATACCAAGGCGGTATCTGTCAGGAGAGTGCCGATCCAGGCGATCATCTGCCGGTCGATTGTTTCTGGGTAGAATCCTAGGTACATTGTGACCGATTCCCACCATTGGTTGAAAGTGGACAAACTTTTCCCATCAAATTTTTCGGGGTTCTCCATTTTCAGCCTTGGGGTGTTTATTCGATTGGCTGGTTGTTCGGGCCTTTCGGGGACTCGCGCCGCTGCAATTCCTGCTCCCACCAGCCTTGCTATCTCTTCTGGCGTGAGCATGGTGGCGACCTGCGTGCGCGTTGGCTCCCTCGTGCCTGGTGGGGGTCTTCCTGCGGGAAGGTTCTGTGCGTATAAGTCGTTGGCGTTGTCGTTGTCCCCGATGGGCGGTGGTGAAGGCGAGGGCGAGGGTGAGGGTGAGCCGACCGGCTGTTGGGGTCCCCGCGGAGGTCCCGTTCCTCCTCCTCCCGTGGTTCCAACTGCTGGCAGCAGTAGGAGGAGTGGTAGCGGTGGGCTTGATGGTGGGATGCCCGACCGCCTTCACCTTCGGGTAGCAGGGGTGAGAGCGAGTTGGACCGGACTCCGAAGAATTGGTCGCCTTGGCAAGGGTGGCGGCGCCGCCGGTGCTGATGCAGTGCTGGTACTGGGTATCTTGGCTGGGCTTCGCCAGAGCTGCAGCGGTTCCTGGGAAGGGGCCCTCGGTTTTGGTGATCCCGGGAGCGGTATCCGGGTAGCGATTCGCCGAATCTCTTCCCTGGCTCGATGTAACTCCTCCTCTACTCTGCTCATCTTTCTCTGATGGTCAGCTGCCCATAGTTCCACATTACCTTGAAAGGTAGCCAAATGCTGGCTTTGGGCAGTATTGGCCTCGGTGAGGAACGCGAGGGCGTCGTTGACCCGGGTGAGCTGGGTTGCCTGGCATATCTGTCGCTGGTTGTCCTCGTTGGTTCGTTCCAAAATGGCTTGCCATACGTTATGCGCGAGCCTTTGGTAAGCGTTTGTGGCATTGGCCAACTCAGTGCGAACCCATGCCTCTGAGATTTCTTCGTTAGTGTGTACTCGGTCATATACGTACCGTGTGCCTTCTGCCAGTGTTCGGTATGCTTCTTCGATTCGTTGCATCCGTTGATCGGTCCTATCGATCGTGTTGCCGCATAATTCGGTAAGTTGTCTCAGGTCGTTTTCTGCCTACCTTTGCTGTCGTGCCATCGTTCGGACCCAAACCGCGGGGTTGGCTAGTTCTATTGTCTGCCAAGGCGCGGGGGTTCCGTCGGTGATCTGAAGCAGGTCCCCAGGGGCTTCCAGTCGGAGCATGTTGAAGTCGGACGAAGTAGACATTTTCTAGTATTGATCTAGGAAGTCTCCGCTGTGTATGGTTGAGTCGTAATCGAAGTGATAGTCGAACAAGTCGAAAAGTTCTTCTTCGTCAAAGTCAGCTGGTTGGGACAGCAGTGCGCAATTCCACCACTGTTGCGTGTACCAATGGTATGGGGCGCACTCGATTCGTTCGTGGGCTGGCTTAGATACGTCGAAGAATTCGTCCCACTGTTCGTATTTTCAGATTTCGTGGTCGATTGACTGAAAGGTGTAATCGAAGGAATACTGAGTCTTAGGTTCCAAGAAGGTAGATAGTTCGAGAAGGTAGAGGTGGTCTTCGAAGTAGGTGTCGTCGAAGCCCGCCATGAAAGTAAGGTGATTTGAGATCAAGATTATAGTGTGACACTGGGGTCGTATCGTGACTGGAGTGTAGTGGAATCAAAGGTAATCAAGCTACTTTCGATAATTCACAACAGAATAATCTTAGATCTTGTGTGTGGGTTCGGTGGTAGTGTTTGGTGGTGTTCGTGCTGAGGATTCTTTCTTGTTGGGAGGAAGAATCTCTCTCTTTTTATTCTGAGAGCAGTAGCGTGAGAAGTGGTGACTCGGGTTTGGATTCCCCCGAGGCGCATAGGCCCTGTGGGTGATCCATTGGTCATGGCTGGGTCGTAGATAAGGGAGATGAGTTCTCTATGCAGCTGACCTGGGTGCTAGCTCCAGACTGTCCGTACGTGGCCTCTCCCCGCAGGGACCCAGACCTCTTATCGTACGTGGTTCCTCTCGTGGAGAGCCCAACCAGTATCTGCCTAGCTTGTCCGCTCGTTTTTGCACTTTGACCCCTCATCCCGGAGTTTACCCCTTACGACCGGTACGGCCGTAGGCTAAACTCCGTTCCTTTATCTCCCGCCTAGACTCTAGGATCTTCATCCATTACCTGCTAGCCCTGTTCTAACTCTTCTGCTCTGTACTCTAGATACTCAGGTGTAACAGATACGGTGGATTTTACGCATGGCATCGCATTGCTCGAATTCACTCGAGAATCGGGTCTCGATCGCCGATGCAAATGACGTCCAATCATCCTCTTTGTTTTGTTGCTTCACTTGAGCAGCATGTGCCTGATACCACTTTTCTGCATTTCCTGACATCCAGTGCCCCAAGAAAGCAATTTTGTCTGTTTCCATCACATAGGTGGTCTCATAGTATTTGAAATAATTTCCTACATGAGCCCACCATGCTATGAATGTAGGCTTCCAGTTGCGACCGGAAAATTTTTCTGGCTTATCCAACACAGGTTTTTCGATCGTGACGTGAACTGGATCCCGGAGCTTGTACGGCAACGGTGAACATTTTCGATCCCACAACCTCCTCCTGGGAGATGGCACCCTTGGGTTTCGCTGCGGGGTGGCGGACCACCTAGGTGGTCAGGATGATGGGGGTGAGGGTGACCCCTCATCCGATGACGTGTCACAGGGGCTGCTGGGTGGGCTCGCACCACCACCCACACCCCCTGTCCATCATCCACCACCACCACCTCCCGCTCCACCTGTGGCTCGGTCGGACTCCTCCTTATCATCTTCGTCTGAGTCATACAACTCCAAACGGAAAGGGCTGAGTGGAGGGGCTGCTGGGCCTTCTCCCGAGTCTGGCTCGATAGGTGGGACTGGTCTCTTAGGGTCGCTTTCGATAGCCTTTTCCTTTTTCACTGATGGTTCTTCTCTTATCGAAGCCGCTTCTTTCACGGACTTCCCTTCCTTTATGGTGCGTGCCAGTCCTTCGAGTTCGCCGACGAGTGCAATGGGGTTGGCCGGCTCTTTAGCCTTTTTAATTACCGCATCGAAAAACTCCTGCAGCTTCTTTTCCTGCTTTTTGACATCAGCTGGTTTGGGCTTGCATTTTACCTCCTTACGAAGGGCCGCAATATCCCCCTTTATGGCCGTGCTGGAATTCTGGAGTACCTTGATTTCAGAATCCTTTGTCGCAGCAAATTCATTCATCACAGCCATGATATGGGTAGCATTGGCATCAAGTGCCTCAGTTACCACTGCCAGGTGGTTGAACTGCGCTTCATCCTTAGTCTGGGCAGCTAGAATAGTGGTGGACACCTGGTTACAGAACTGGGTGCTCGCTACTGACAGCTGCCAGAAAGCCTCTTCTGAAGCATAGTGCATTTGTTCTTTTTCGGCCTGGGCCAGCTCATATAAATGTATGTGGTCATGCAAAAGGCCCTCATAGTACTGCATCAATTTTGGGAAGATTTCCTTAATGTCATGCTCATTCTTTTGGCACAGCTGCACTAGCTGGCCAAACTGAGACAGACTCTTGTCAAGTGTCTTCACCATATTGCAGAATCACCCTGGTGCCTCCACAGTGACCCGATCCCACACCACTGGTTCGCCAGTGTCGGGATTGCGGATGACCACATCCATTGAGGTGTCCTACTCATTGGAGCTCTTTGGGCATCGAAAACTTCACCAATTTCTGAGATTCCGACATGGTTACTTATGCGTTTCTTGTAGAGACGTATATTGTAGCGTCGGTATGTCTGCTAACAAGATAGTGTAACTCTCGGGTGTTTCACCAACGGCACAATCACCCAGGTGGTCACCAACAGTCTATCACCCTTGAGCAGGGAACACTTGTATGATGGGAGCGGAACGACCGTGTAGTTATGAAGGATTCGCACCCGAGTGGTTGGGAAAATTCACTAAGAGATTTGTGTTCGAAATATCACTAGAAAGTTGATCCCAGAAACAATGTAATATTGTTAAGGCTCAAATTCTGACTGATCATTGCTGATGCCTCTCTATGTAGGAAACTGGTGCTCTTTAAATATTGTGCCGACTCTTTGGCTGTCTGCCCTCGGGCTGACTCGGGAAGCCCAATACCTTGGTATTATGCAGCAGCGTCTCTCCTCCTCCGAGGGAGATAGGGTTGATTGGGACGTGGCACTGGTTGATAGGTATGGACCCAGACAATCTTCGATCTGGGTGCTTGCGAATAATCTTCATTTGCACCCCCTAGTAGGTGTCGTCACCCTCGTGCTCCTGTCTGCAGCCCTTACTGGCTAAATTCTTTTCAGGTGCATTCGGGGTTGCAATCTATGAGTCTAGTTGCTTCCAGGAATGCCTGGTGACGTCGGTACAAGTACCGCGGCAATCGCAGTTAACTGAAGAATACGTCTCCATAACTTGACAAGTTAAGGTCCGATCTTCTTCAAACAACTAACAGATGGTCTGGCTCCCCTCATATACCCACCGGACCCGTTCCGCCTCGCGCGTCCTGCATGACCGCTCGTGAGTTATATTGTCCCCAGAAAAAGTTGACATTTCTGCTGGTGTATGGTAACTAGTAGCTTTTAGTATGGGTCTCATGGAGGATAACCTTGACACCTCCCAGGGATGTGACCAGATCCTTGCCTGAGGCTGCCACTCATCCCCTTTCCCATTGGTAACCTTGAGTTACCCCCTGGCTGCTGTTGGGTCAGTAATACTCCTCTCTTTCAGATCTCGCCCCTGCCTGTGACTTTCACTCATGAAATCTCACTCGGCCTCAATCCTCAGATTGGGTCCGTCTAGTCATACTAATTGCATGTCTTGGGGTGTCACCAGCGTGCTGGGTGTAACACTGTGCGTCTGGACACAGTGCTTCAGGGCACCGTGTGTCAGGACACAGCTGCTACAGCATATATGTTCCGGATGAGGAGTGTCAGGGCATCAACCTTCTGTACGTAGCATATGCGTTCCAGACACAGGGTGTCAAGACAGATGGCATCCGGACGATCAAATAATTGTGACTCAATCCCATTCTATTGATTACATTTAATGTACATCTATTTACCACACTTCGCTAACCCTGCTCAAGCACCCAGCTGTGTCACATCCAATGATGATGCCGGCCACAAGGACAATTGTGAATAAGACGATGTGAGAAGATCGACAAATTTCCAGGGATTGTTAGTGCACCTTTCACTGGGACAGACGAAGGAGGAAGTTGAATAATACAACGTAATGAGTACAATATCAATTAGAATGGCAGCAAGGAGGATGCCAGCCGCAGGAAAAATCGCGAATAAGACACAGTGAGAAAATCGACGTGCTTTGTGAGATTATTAGCACAGCTCTCTAAGTGACAGTGGGAAGTTGTACTATACGATGCGATGAGTATGATGTCGATGAGGATGGCATTGATGATGATGCTGGCCACAAAGACAATCGCGAATAAGATACGGTAAGAAGATCGATATGCTTTGTGAGATTATTAGTGCAGCTCTCTAAGTGACAGTGGGAAGTAGTACAATATGACGCGACAAGTATGATGTCAATGATCATGGCAGTGAGGATGATGTCGGCCACAAGGACAATTGCGAATAAGACGTGGTAAGGAGATCGATGTGCTTCGTCAGATTGTTAGTGCAGCTCTCCAAAATACAGATAGTGGGAAGTTGTAAAATACAACGTGATGGGTATGATGTCTATGAGAATGGTGGTGAGGATGATGCCAGCAGCATAGATGGCACCGGAAGGACACGATGAGTACAATCTCAGGATGGAGGTGAGGATGATGCCGGCTACAAGGACAATCGTGAATACGACATGGCGAGAACATCACTGTACTTTGTGAGATTGTTAGCGCAGCTCTACTAGTGACAGACAGTGGGATATTGTACAATACAATACAACTCAACGAGTACGATGTCAATGAGGTTACTGGCGGCATGGATGGAATCAGAAGAACACGATAAGTACGATGTTAGGATGGAGGTGAGGATGATGCTGGCTGCAAGGACAATCATCAATTTGATGCAGCGAGAAGATTGACGTTCTTCGTGAGATTGTTAGCACCGCTCTCCAAGTGACAGACAGTGGGAAGTTGTACATAACAATGTGATACGATGCGTATGATGTCAATGAGGATGCTGGCAGCATGGATGGTATCAGTATGATACGATGAGTATGATAACAGGATGGAGGTGTGGATGATACCGGCCGCAACGACAATCGCGAATAAGACCCAGTGAGAAGATCGATATACTTCGTGAGATTGTTAGTGCAGCTCTCTAAGTAATAGTGGGAAGTTGTACAGTACGACAGGATGAGTATGATGTCGATGAGGATGCCGGTGGCATGAATGGTATCACCAGGACGCAATGAGAATGATGTCAGAATGCCAGTGAGGATGATGCCAGCCACAACAGCAATCGCGAATAAGATGCTACGAGAAGATCAACATGCTTTGTGAGAATGATAGCACAGCTCTCCAAGAAACAGACAGTGGAAAGTTGTACAATATGATACGACGTGATAAGTACGATGTCAGGATGGAAGTGAGGATGATGCCAGCCACAACGACAATCACAAATAAGACCTAGTGAGAAGATCGACATGCTTCGTGAGATTGTTAGCGCAGCTCTCTAAGTGACAGTGGGAAGTTGTACAATACAACAGGATGAGTATGATGTCGATGAGAATACCAGCGGCATGGATGACATTGGAAGGACGTGACATCAGGAAAAAATATCTGTGTTCGAACACACCAGGCGCTCAGGATGCATTGGATGCACCCTGACAGCACACATACCGCTCCCAACGCGAAACGCACAGGCAATGTGAATTCGGATGCAGCTTGTCATGGCACCATGTGTCTGGATGCAGATCATCATGGCATCTGCTTACCAGATGGAGTGTGGCAGAGCATTTTCCTTCTGGACGCACTGTTTCAGGGCATTTTCCTTCTAGATGCAGCTGTGTCAGGGCAAATAGTATGCAGACGATGTGTGTCATGGCAGCATAGTCATACTGGCTGTCAAGGTACGGAATGTTGTAGCAAATACTTGGGTCGTATTCGCAAACACCCAGTGGGTTCTAAGAATAGTGACTCAGTCCAGTTCTATTCTTTATATCTACAGTATATACATCTATATATGCTACTACCACACTTTGCGTTTCCAGCACAAGCACCCAGTGTCACACACATCGCCGTGATCATCACATCTAGTAATACTGTTTTGACAAATGTAGTATTGCTCTACGTGTCGGAAACAAAGGAAAGTTGGCAAATACGACAGGACACGATGAGCATGAAGACTATGAGGAGGATGGCGATGATGATGCTGGCGGCATGGATGATAGCGAGTAGAACATGGTGACTATGAGAGCGAGTAAGACGTGATGAGAATGATAGTGAGTAGGATATGGCGAGTATAATGGCAAGCTTTGTGACATGGTTAGTGCAGCTCTGAGAGTGACAGGAACAGCAGCGGGAAGTGGTACAATACAAGGTGAGGAGTACGATGTCAATCATATTGCTGTCAGCAAGAACGATAGCGAGTAGGACGTGGCGGGGTATGATGTCAGTACAAAGTGCCAAGCCATTACTAACACTTGTGCTTCCGTAAGGTTCGGCTTGCTCATCGCTCTTAGACATCTTTTATCTTCTCCTTTTACCTCGTCCTAGATACTCGTCGTTATTCTTCCCGTTGCTATAATACTCACCGCCATCCTCAGTGCCATCAAACTCATCGACATCCTCCTCATCGACATCATACTCATCACATTGTATTGTACCAGTTCCCACTGCTGTTTCTGTCACTCTGAGAGCTGTGCTAACCATGCCACAAGCTCGCCATCATACTCGCTGCATCCTACTCACTATCATTCTTTCTGCCAACAATATCATTGACATTGTACTCCTCACCTCGTATTGTATCACTTCCCGCCACTGTTTCTGTCACTCTGATAGCTGTGCTAAGCATGTCCCAAAGCTCACCATTATACTCGCCACATCCTACTCACTATTGTCCTCACCACGTCTTTCTCACTCTGACAGTCGCCATGTTGTACTGGCTATCGTCCATGCCACCTGCGTCCTCATTGTCATCCTGCTCATAGTGGTTGTGCTCATCGCGTTGTGCTTATGGCGTCATGCTCATCATGTCATGTCATATTTGCCAACTTTCCTTTATCTTCTACATGCAGAGCAATGCTACACATGTCAAAACAGGATTACTACATGTGATGATCGCGGCGATGGGTGTGATGCTGGATGCTTGTGCTGGGAACGCAAAGTAGCATATATAGGTGTACATTAGATATAGAGAATAGAACTGGACTGAGTTACGATGCCTGATACCTGCTATACGTTTGCGAATGCAACCTGAGTATTTGCTGCGATGTTGTGTGCCTTGACAGCCAGCATAAGCATGGTGCCATAACACACATCGTCCGGATGCCATTTACCCTGACACAGCTGCGTCAAGTAAGAAAATGCCCTCACACGGCTGCATCCAGAAGGAAAATGCCCTGACACAGCAGTGTCCAGAAGGAAAATGCCCTGACACAGCTGTGTCCAGAAGAAAAATGCCTTGACATGGTGTGTCCAGAAGGATAATACTCTGCCATACTCCCTCCGAAATGCAGATGCTAGGGCAATCTGCATCCGGACACACAGTGCCGTGGCAATCTGCATCCATGTTAAGCAGGTTGCATCTGTCACGTCCAGCGCGTCTAGTGCATCCGGATGTGCAGGATGCAATTTTTTTTTTTTTTTTCCTTATGGATGAGTACGATGTTAGGATGGAGGTGAGGATGATGAGAGCTGTAACAACAATCACGAATAAGATACGGCCAGAAGATCGATGTGCTTCGTGAGATTGTTAGCGCAGCTCGCCAAATGACAGTCAGTGGGAAGTTGTACAATACGATGTGACGTGACGAGTATGATGTCAATGAAGATGGCAGTAAAGAGTCTGCCACAGTGTGGATGATAGCAAGTAAGATGGTCGAATACGATGGGCGTATGATTCAAGGCGAATAAAAAAGGGGTGGATTTGAGGCCTGTGTTGTTGTATTTTGCAATTGGAACTTCAGTAAGTGTGCCGAACAGTGGTAGGCGTACGGAGCTGTGGTAAGTGTGCTAAAGCATACGAAAGCGCAGGTGCTAGCAAACACCACCTTTGATGTTGTATGAGAAATCACTTACAATACGCGAAACTGGTGAATTCCACTCCCAAAGCCATCGATACCCTACAACCCACGGTTTATATTCATCCAATTGTTCCCTGTGCTATCAATTCAGTCTTACCAAAAATATAATGCGTATTGACTCCTGTTTTTCAAGGTAGTGATGCCGAAGAGTTAAATGATATATGTATTGGAGTGTTATATTGTAAGAAATCTCCACAATTGGTAGCAACAGCATCACAACACTGCAAAGTAGGAGCTAGTATGGACAATGTTTTAACCAGACTAAATTGGTATGATAGGGAACAATTGGAAGAATATAAACTGTGGGTTCTGGGGTATCGATGACTATGGGAGTGGAATTCACCAGTTTCACGCATTGCCAGTGATTTTGCATGCAACTTCAAAGGTGGCATTTGCTATCGCCTGCACTTTTGTATGCAGTGGTTTGGCATGCTTACCACAGCTCGGCATGCTTACCAATGCTCAGCACACTTACTGGAGCTCCACTTGCAAAATACGACAGCACGGGCCGCAATTCCACCCCTTTTTTCTTCGCCTTTCATCATACGCCCATTGTACTCGACCATCTTACTTGCTATCATCCTTGCAGTGGCAAAGTCTTCACTGCCATCCTCATCAACATCGTACTTGTCGCATTGTATCGTATTGTTCAACTTCCCACTGCCTATCACTTGGTGAGCTGCACTAACAATCTCACCAAGCACGTCAATCTTCTGGCTGCATTGTATTCGTGATTGATCAGGAAAAAATAAATTTGCATTCTGAGCATCCGGACACACTAGAGGCACTGGACAATTTGGACACAACCAGCTGAACTCGGAAACAGATCACCATGGCACCATACATCTGGACCAAGATCGCTACGGCATCTGCTTACCGCGCAGCGCGTGGCAGGGTATTTTCCTTCTGGACGTAGCCATGTCAGGGTATTTTCCTTCTGGACACAGCCGTGTCAGAGCATTTTCCTTCTGGAGGCAGCGGTATCAGGGCATTTTTCTTCTGGAGGCAGCCATGTCAGGGCATTATCCTACTGGATGCAGTCGTGTCATGGTAAATGGCATCTCGACGACGTATGTCATGGCACCACAGTTATGCTGGCTGTCAAGGCACGATTGATCACAGCAAATACTCATGTCGCATTCGCAAACACGCAGCGGGTTCCAGGTATAGTGACTCAGTCCAGTTCTATTCTCTATATCTAATGTACATCTATATATGCTACTACCACACTTCGCGTTTCCAGCACAAGCACCCAGTGTCACACCCATCGCTGCGATCATGACATATAGTAATCCTGTTTTGACGTGTGGCCCGGAGCATTTCTCTGCATGTCAGAAACAAAGGAAGTTGTCAAATACGACACGACACAATGAACACGACACAATGAGTACAACTACTATGAGGTGGATGGCGATGAGGATGCTGCTGGCGAGGACGATAATGAGTAGGACGCGGTGAGTATGAGAGGGGAGTAAGACGCAGCGAGTATGAGAGCGAGTAGGACATGGTGAGGACAATAGAGAGTAAGATATGGTGAGGGCGATAGTGAGTAGGATGCGGCGAGTATGATTGTGAGCTTCGTGGTATGGTCAGTACAGCTTTCAGAGTGACAGAGACATCGGGAAGTTGTAGAATGAGCAGTGACAAGTCGATGTCAGTGGGGGTGCTGGCGGTGGGGGCGGTGGCGCTGGGGTGTGGCGAGTATGATGGTGAGCTTTGTGGCATGGTTAGCACAGCTCTCAGAGTGACAGTAAAAGTGGCAGGAACTGGTACAATACGATGTGACGAGTATGATGTCGTTCAGAAGAATCTTGATGAGGAAAATTTCGACCAATAAGACATGATGAGTTTGATGGTGGGAGGTATAATGGCGACACAAAGAACGGTGACAAGCATCTAGGATGCGGTGAAAGGAGAAGAAAACAGGAGTCTATGTAGGAGCAATGAGCAAGCCAAACCTTGCAGAAGCACAAGTGTTAGACATGGCTTGGCGCTTTTCATTGACATCATACTCGCTGTGTCCTACTTACTATCGTTCTTACCCCCAGCAATCTCATTGACATCATACTCCTCATCTTGTATTGTACCGCTTCCCACCCCTGTTCCTGTTACTCTGAGATCAGTGCTAACCATACCACAAAGCTTGCCATCATACTTGCCGTGTCCTACTTGCTAACTTTCTTGCTGCCAGCACCCTCATTGACATCGACTCGTCACTGTGTATTCTACAACTTCCCTGTGTCTCTATCACTCTGAGAGCTGTGCTAACCATACCACAAGCTCACCATCATACTCACCGTGTCCTACTCCCTATAGTCCTTGCCACGTCCTACTCACTATCGTCCTCGCCATGTCTTACTCGCTATCGTCCTCACTGCGTCCTACTCACTCCCATACTCACCGCGTCTTACTCGCTCTCATACTCGCCGTACCCTACTCGCTATCGTCCACACTGCCGGCATCCTCATTGCCATCCTCCTTGTAGTTGTCATGCTCATCGTGTCGTGCTCATCGCGTTGTGCCTATTGTTTTGTGCTCATCGCATTGTGTCGTATTTGCCAACTTTCCTTTGTTTCAGACATACTGGACAATGCTATGTGTGTCAAAACAGCATTACTACATGTGATGATCGTGGTGATGAGTGTGACACTGGGTGCTTGTGCTGGAAACGCGAAGTGTGGTAGTAGCATATATAGATGTACATACCGTAAATATAAACAATAGAACTGGACCGATATCAGGAAAAAAAATGTGCGTCCGGACGCACAGGCTGCGTCCGGACGCACCAGGCGCTTGGGGCGCTCTGGACGCAACCTGGCAGGGCACATACCACTCCCAACGCGAAACGCACAGGCAATGTGAATTCGGACGCAGCACGCCATGGCACCGTGTATTCGGACGCCGTATACCAGGGCGCCGTGCGTCGGACACAGCACGCCGTGGCACCGTGCATTCGGACGCCGTATACCAGGGCACCGTGCGTCCGGACGCAGCTCGCCATGGCATCTGCTTACTGGACGGAGCGTGTCAGGGCATTTTCCTTCTGGACGCAGCCGTGTCAGGGCATTTTCCTTCTGGACGCAGCCGTGTCAGGGCATTTTCCTTCTGGACGCAGCCGTGTCAGAGCATTTTCCTTCTGGGCGCAGCTGTGTCAGGGCAAATGGTGTCCGGATGACGCGTGTTATGGCACCACAGTCACGCTGTCTGTCAAGACATGGAACATCGTAGCAAATACTCTTGTCGTATTTGCAAACACGCACTGGGTTCCAGGCATAGTGACTCAGTCCAGTTCTATTCATTCTATCTAATGTACGTCTATATATGCTACTACCACACTTCACGCGGAAACAAAGGAAAGTTGGCAAATACGACACGACGCGATGAGCACGATGCGATGAGCACGACGCCATGAGCACGACGCGATGAGCACAACGCGATGAGCACAACGCGATGAGCACGACGGGATGAGCACGACAACTATGAGGAGAATGGCGATGAGCACACTGCCGGCGGCGAGGACGATAGCAAGTAGGACGCGGCGAGTATGATTGCAAGCTTTGTGACATGGTTAGTTCAGCTCTCAGAGTGACAGACAGCGGGAAGTTGTACAATACAACATGATGAGTACGATGTGAATGAGGGTGCCGGCGGCGAGAACGATAGCAGGTAGGACACGGTGAGTATGATGTCAATGAGGGTGCCGGCGGCGAGGACGATAGCAAGTAGGACGTGGCAAGTAAGTTGCGGCGAGTATGATGGCGTGAAAGATGCGACGAGTACAATGGCAATAGAAAGCGCCAAGCCACTACTAACGCTTGCGCTTTCGCAAGGTTCAGCTTGCTCATCACTCATAGATAGACCCCTTTTTTCTTCTCCTTTCACCTCGTCCTACTCGTCGACATTTTCCTAATCAATATCTTACTTGTTGCGCCTTTCTCGCCATCATTCTTGCCGTGTCTTACTTGCACTCATACTTGCTGCTTCCTACTCACCCACACTCGCTGCGTCCTACCCCCCATCATTCTCGCCGCTGGCACCCTCATTGACATTGTACTCGTCATGTTGTATTGTACGACTTCCCGCTGTCTGTCACTCCGAGAGCTGTGCTAACCATGTCACAAAGCTCGCCATCATACTTACCGCATCTTACTTGCAATCATACTCACCGCGTCCTACTTGCTATCGTCCTTGCCCCCGGCACCCTCATCGACATACTCGCCGCGTCTTACGCGCGCTCATACTCGCCGTGGCCTATTCGCTATCGTTCTCGCCGCCGGCACCCACATTGACATCATACTCACCGCGTCCTACCCGCTATCGTTCTCGCCGCCGTCATCCTCATTGACATCGTACTCGTCACGTTGTATTGTACAACTTCCCGCTGTCTGTCACTCTGAGAGCTGCGCTAACCATATCACAAAGCTCGCAATCATACTCGCCGCGTCCTACTTGCTATCTTCCTCGCCACCGGCGGCGTGCTCATCGCCATCCTCCTAATAGTCGTCATGCTCATCACGTCGTGTTCATCTCGTCGTGCTCATCGCCATCCTCCTAATAGTCGTCATGCTCATCACGTCGTGTTCATCTCGTCGTGCTCATCGCGTTGTGCTCATCGCGTTGTGCTCATCGTGTCATGCTCAACGCGTTGTGCTCATCACTTTGTGCTCATCGCGTTGTGCTCAACGCGTTGTGTCGTATTTGCCAACTTTCCTTTGTTTCCACGCGAAGTGTGGTAGTAGCATATATAGATGTACATTAGATAGAATGAATAGAACTGGACTGAGTCACTATGCCTGGAACCCGCTACGTGTTTGCAAATGCGACAAGAGTATTTGCTGCGATGTTCCGTGCCTTGACAGCCAGCATGACCGCGGTGCCATGACACGCATCGTCCAGACGCCATTTGCCCTTACATGGCAGCGTCCAGAAGGAAAATACCCTAACACGGCTACGTCCAGAAGGAAAATGCCCTAACATGGCTGCGTCCAGAAGGAAAATGCCCTGACATGGCTGCGTCCAGAAGGAAAATGCCCTGATACACTCCGTCCAGTAAGCAGATGCCATGGCGAGCTGCGTCCGGACGCACGGTGCCATGGCGTGCTGCGTCCGGATGCACAGTGCCATGGCGAACTGCATCCTAGTTAAGCAGGTTGCGTCCGAAGCGTCCTGAGTATCTAGTGCATCCAGACGCTCAGGATGCAATTTTTTTTTTTCCTAATGGAGTCACTTTACCTTGAACCCGCTACGTGTTTGGGAATACGATGCGAGTATTTATTGCGATCATCCATACCTTAACAGCCAGCGTGACCGTAGTGCTATGACACGTATCGTCTGGATGCCATTTGCTCTGATACAGCTGCGTCTAGTAGGAAAATGCCCTGACATGGCTGGGTCCAGTTGGAAAATGCCCTGACATGGCTGGGTCCAGTTGGAAAATGCCCTGACATGGCTGGGTCCAGTTGGAAAATGCCCTGACATGGCTGGGTCCAGAAGAAAAACGCCCTGACACGGCTGGGTCCAGAAGAAAAATGCCCTGACATGGCTGGGTCCAGAAGGAAAATACTCTGACACGGTGCATCCAGAATAAAAATGCCCTACCAAGCTCTGTTCAGTAAGCAGATACCGTGGCGAGCTGCGTCTGAACGCATGGTGCCATGTCGAGCTGCGTGCAAATTTATATTGCCTGTGCGTTTCGCATTGGGAGCGGTATGTGCACTGACAGGGTGCGTCCTGACGCAGATTTTTTTTCCTGATGTTGTCCTTGCAGCCGGTATCATCCTCAATACCATTCTCATCATCGTACTCATTGCGTTGTATTATACAACTTCCTCCTGCCTCTGTCACTCTCAAAGTTGCACTAACAATCTCAGCAAATTCGTTGATCTTCTTGTAGCATCTTATTTATGGTTGTCCTTCTGGTCAGCATCATCATTCGATGTGACACAGCTGGGTACTTGCACTGGGTAAGCTAAGTATGGCAAATAGATGTACATTAAATGTAATCAATAGAACTGGATTGAGTCACAATTGTTTGATAGTCTTCGCTGCAATGTACCATACCCTGACAGTCGTATCTGGATGCTGCCACCATCACCACTCAGTAGCTATCTATGTGTCATGTGCCATCGTAAGCGTCATCCAGACATTTGACTTGACATGCTCATTTGGAAGAAAATTGCCTTGACACTCTACGTCTTTAAGACACGCGCTGCGTCCTGAGTGTGATTGCCATGACACTCCTTGTCTGGAAGGTATATGCCGCGACAGCCGCGTCCAGACGCGTAATGCATTAACAGCTTCGTCCGGACATGTTGTGCCATGACAGCTGCATCTGGATGTCAAACACCCTAACACTCCTTCTCCGGAAGGCAGATGCTATGACTTGTGTCGTCCGAACGACATTTGCCTTGACACTCAGTGTCCTGAACGAATAATACGCTGACACTCCTCGTCCGGAAGGTAGATGCCATAGCACATGTCATCAGGAAGGCAGATGCCGTGGAGCGTGTTGTCTGGAAGGCAGATGCTGTGGAAAGCGTTGTCCGGAGGGCATTTGCCTTGACACTTTGAATCTAGAAGGTAAAATGCCCTGACACTCCTCGTCCTGAAGGTAGACCCCGTGGTATGCTTCATTCGGCAGGTAGATGCTGTTGCTTGTATCATCCTAACGATATTTGTCTGGACACTCTGTGTCTGTAAGACACGCGCTGTGTCCGGATGGCAAATGCCCTGACACTTCTCGTCCAGGAGGCAGATGCCATGGCTTGTGTCATCTGGATAACTTTTGCCTTGACACTCTACGTCCGAAAGGAATAATACTCTGATACTCCTTGTCCGAAAGTTAGATGCCGTGGCACATGTCATCCGGAAGGCAGATGCCATTTCGCGTGTCGTCCGGAGGACATTTGCCTTGACACTCTGCATCTAGAAGGTAAAATACCCTGACACTTCTCGTCCAGAAGGTAGACACCGTGGTGGATGTCGTCCATAAGGCAGATGCCATGGCACGCATTGTCTGGATGATATTTGACATGGAATTATTCGTCTGGAAGGCCAATGCGCTACTTATCTGCGTCTAGTACGCATATGGAGCATCCGGACAAAGAATTGTTTTCCTGATGAAGCAGTGGGCGACCGCTCCTTAAAATGATATACGGAATCTGCACAGTATCACTTCAAATTCCATCGCCCGTACGATGTCACTTCACATTTTCTCCTCCTGTATTCCAGTCGGTACTAAGGGTTTAGGTCTAGCTGGCACATGCTACGATACTAACATACTTTACTGGTTAACCGGCTACTACCCCTTACCCGGACACTTTGTCGCCGCAGGCCCCCACCATCCAGAATGGCGATTTCTCAGCAACCACCTCTCAGATCACCACCAAAGTTCGTGTGATGCATTAGAGTGTATTGGAAACCCTCCACTTTAAGCCTCAAAGAAATCCATTGTCTAAGGAAGTCGTACTAATTGCCTTTAGTTCCACTCCCCCCACTTTCACCCTCATTACCCCTAGACAGCTTTCTGCTGCGTAGTCTCATCGCTAAAGGTCTATCAGGCATGTATCTGGATGGCTTTCTGGGTGTAAAAGGAGCCTCCACTAGATCCTCCCACTCAGAAGTAGTCTCGGTATGTAATGTCACTGTAGAAGGACCGGTTGCTGTGGGGAAACCAATCACTGAGGAGCGATCAGCAGCTGTGGAAGGACCACCTGCTGTAGAGGGGCCGGCTATCGCTGCTAGGGCCTAGGGGAGTACTATTAGTACTATTACTATCAGAGAAATTTTTTGAGATATCACCTTTCCTCTGGGGTGTCTGTGGCTGGTAGCAGCAGGGGGTAATGGGGCTAGTCCTGAGGAGGGGCTGTCCGAACAGAGTACCTCCTGTTGCACAAATGTCACACGCTTCTGTCATAATCTGGTTACTAAATATATTTATTTGTAAGAGAATAGTTATACACACCTTTACTGGAGAGAGTGTGGATAATTGTGGTTCTTCAGTATGTCGAAGTGTTGATGTTCTCGGGAGTGGGGTAAGCGGGGTCGCTGACAGTTGCAATGCCTAGAACTGTTAGCACTACATTGATAAATACACTTTGAGAATTACCAAAACATTTCACGGCTGGCGTGATTTCTTGGGCAGCATATCAGGAACCTCGGTTACTGCTACTACCTTTCCCTTTCCCTTCATCTTAGTAGAGACAGTATGTGTAACCTTGTTCTTAGCCGCCTCTGCCTGTACTGCAGCCCGCCGCTCCTTCACCTCTGCCCATGCTGCTGCCGGACTAGCTTTTTCCTCTCTGGCCTTCGCTACCGCAGCACCATCGATAACTCTAGATCGTGAAATGATCTGGCGATCGGTTGATGCAGCTTACTTACCTCAGTACTGCTTTCGGATATCCGCCATTTCAATGGTAGTGATTTCGGCAGCATGTAGCGCAGTTGACGCAGTATGAGCCAACTTTTTGGTCATATCCCTGACTTTCTGTTGCACTCCGACCTTCTCCAGCTCAGCATCGACCTTTAAATAGAGTTGTCGGATATTGGTACGCTTCTTCAGGGTCTGCAGAACAACCTTCTTACTTGTGAAAGAGTGTGCAATACGTGGAGCAATCTGAGTAAGTACGGCATTAGGGTTAAAGGGATGTATCCCTGTCTTCCTCCATACTGACTTGATATTCTCTTTGGTGTAGGTTTGTCGGCGGGCGGCACTGTAAAATTTCCAGAAAGTACCCTTGACAACAGCAGTGCGGGTTTCTGGCATGTGATCATCCGCAGCTTTACCGTAATATTTTTGCAGAGGGCCAAAGAGACCAACATCAAGGGGTTGAAGAAGGTGGGTCGTATGGGCTGGAAAACAGAGGAGTTCGATATTATTGCGAATGGCATACTGACAAAATTCGAGGGTGATGTGTGAGTGGTGTCCGTCCAGAATAAGTAAGCGTTGGCAGCCTGCGCCACCCTCGTGATCCCTGGTGTGCTGGTCAAAGTGGCGCAGCCACTTCAGTGCAAGTTCATCGTCGGTCCAGCCGTTTGGAGAGTAGGCAAATTTTGCATCTGGGTCACCAGTTTCTGTGTGCCACCCCATATACTGTGCTGTTCCTTTGAAGATCACAAAGGAAGGAAGTATGTAAAGTGAGGCACAACAACATTCAATAACCATAAGCATCTGCCTCGTTCTGTCCTGTGTCACCCGTGGTGGCCGCCGCCCCACCCAACATATTACCTTTGCCTTTGCCAATAAACCAATAATGAATCCTTTTTCATCCATGTTGAAGATATCTTCAGGTTGAAGTTTGCGTGTGCGAATCAAACGTATCAACTTAGCGAGATAGTCTTTTAGGGCAGTGATGTTGGTTGCGTAGGCTCGTTGTCATTCAAACTGAGCTTCAAACTTTGTGGAGAGCTTTGGGTGACGGTTGAGAGAGTTGGCTAACCATTGTTTACCAAGGTGGGCAAGTTCGGGGTTGTTCTTTTCTTCAGCACGGATCTTTGCCAATGCACTCGCCATTGCACATAAAAGATCCATCTGGGGAGGAAATCCCCAGTCATCTAATTGTGTGTACCAGTCCTCAAGGGCCTTCTCCATTGCCGGGGTGAGTTTCTGCAGGTGTGCATGACCTTCTTGACGGGTAAGGTCACCACACTCATGCTTGGATAGGGTAGAACTGGGAACCCCATATTTTTCTGCCAACTTGCAAAAGGAGGTGCCTTCCAGTCACCGTTCATCGAGGGCACGGCAAATCTTGTCTTCTTAGATGGTATTTTTGGATTCTCGAAGCTTGGTAGGGGCCATCTTTGAGTTGAGTATGGGTGGTAATGGGTGTTGACTATACTGAGTGGGGAAATAGGGTGGGGCAACTGGGCTAAATCATGCTAACAAAAGTGTCCGGATAAGGGATAGTAGCTGGTTAACCGGTAAAGTACGTTATGAGTCTGTCACTCCAGGTTTGTCATAGGTCGGGCAATCCGCCAGGTCTATCTCGAATCATACCATCTGCCACAGCACTGCAACTGTAGCTGGTTCTTGACGGAAGAACAGGAGAGGCAAGATAGGTGGATACCGGCATCCCACAGGGATCGCCGGCTGCACCGGTCCTTTTTGTCACATACCTGTCAGGCAACTTTGATGTGGTGGAGGCAGCGGTCCCAGACGTCCATGGATTATCCTTCGTCGATGATATCAGCTGGTGGGCAGAAGGGAAGGACGATGAGGAGGTTGCGGGGAAGCTCTCAGAGGCAGCGGCGGCCGCGACGGAATGGGCAGCAAGGAGCGGCATCGCCTTCGACCATGACAAAACGGAAGCGGCGCTATTCCACAAGAAGAGAACGGCACCCAAAGCAACAGTGGCAGTGGGGGACAGCAAGGTCCCATTCAACAAGGAGGCAACGAGGTGGTTGGGCGTGTGGCTAGACTCCCAGCTCACCCTCAAGGAGCACCACGCCACCCGGATGAAGCACGGCAGGAAGGCAATGACGCAGCTGTGCAGGCTTACAGGGCAGATGGGACTCTCACCTGCCAACTGCAGGAAGGTCATGACGGCATGCGTCCAGTCAGTTGCCATGTTTGGGGTGGAGCTTTGGTGGAAGGGAGACCTTGTGGAAGGTACCATCGGCCGTGCGAAGGAACTCCAGCTGCTGGTTAACCAGGAGGCACGGGCGACCACAGGCTGCTTCCGGACAACCAACCTAGGAGCTCTCTCAATGGAGGCCGGTCTCAGAGCGGCAACAGCACAGCTGGAGAACAGACAGCGACGGTTTGGCCTACGGCTACTGAGCCTACCAGAAGGGGACCAGGCGCGGGAAGTGGTAGGAGCCCCAACTGAGATCGGACGGCGGCTCAAGAACGCCCTTGCATATGGCGGACAGACAGAGAGGACACTACTTCTTGAGGAGCCGGAAACCCTCGACGCAGAGCTGCAGCAAGAGGAGGAGGCTGAGGCAATGGCAGAGGCAGAGCGGGCGCGACCCGGACTGACAATGTTTACGGATGGGTCACGGCTGGACAATGGGGAGACCGGATTCTCGGTAGTGTGGAAGAGGGGCCTGACATGGGCGGGCGTCAAAGGGCATATGGGTGGCAACCAGGAGGCCTATGATGCTGAGTGCGCCGCTCTCGCCAGGGCACTGGAGGAGGCATCGAGAAGAAACACGACACCGGAACGGGTCACAATCTTCACAGACGCGAAAGCAGCCATCCGACGAATGGCGTCAGACGAACCTGGCCCCGGTCAGCAGTACGCCCTCCAGGCGCGGAAACACATCGCCACGCTGCGCAGGGCCAGACCAGGTATCGTCATTGAAATCCGGTGGTGCCCAGCGCACAAGGGTGTTGCCGGCAACGAAAAAGCGGACGAGTGGGCCAAGGCGGCAGCGGAGCAGTCAGGCAACCACAGGCCCATTCCACGATCACTCGCCAACCTCAAGCGGGAAATCTCGGAGAAGAAGTGGGTGGAAGCACACCAATGGGCGGGGGGCCGAACCTCCAAGAGGAAGTACCGGTTGCCTGAGAGCCAACGGCCCGATGGCGCAGTAGCTGGCAGCACCAAAAGGCTCGCCTTGCGGTTCTACCAGCTCAAGACGGGGCACTGCCTGACTGGGCAATACCTCAACTGGACAAAAAGCCGCCCTACGCCGCAATGCTGGTGGTGCCGGTACTGAACACAGACCCGAGATCACCTCTTCAAGGAGTGCCCAGAATGGAAGCCGCAGCAGAAGATCCTGTGGGCAGAGGTAAAGAAGGAGACTGGGAGGTGGAAGGACCGGTGGAAGGTGCAGGACCTACTGGCCGATGGAAGGTGCAGCCGGGCGGTGCTGGGTTTCCTCTCATCCACGGACGTGGGCAGGCGGGTGCCGCAGGTGGAGCAGTATGACGCTGTGAGCGTGGTGTCGGAGCTGGAGGTGCGGGAGTGGCTGCAGGAGCAGGGAGCGGGGCAAGCGCCTGGAACGCCGTGCCAGCAGCCTCCGCCACGCCCCCCGTGGGGGACACCACTTTTCCTCCCCATGCCCGACTTCATGGTGCCCGCAGAAACGGAGTAGGCCGCACGTGGGAGGGATTTTTGCTTTCCATTGCTCTTTCCTTTGTCTCTCACACTAGTTCTTCTTTCTTTTGCCATTTCACGCTTTCTGGGGACAGGCCTGGGCGGAGGGCAAAGGGGTGCTTGCAACGTGCCGCCACTGCTCGGACAGCGGACAAGAACCGGACTGTAGATAACCTCGCCATGATCTCCATAGGTCGCACGCGAGTAATGAATAAATAAAAAAAAAAAAAAAAAAGCACTGCAACTGAGCTTTCAGGGAACATGGCAAACCCATCTCAAATCGAACCATCTGCCAAAACGCCACGATCAAGCTATAGGATGAGCCGCCAGACCATTCTTGATCCAATCCTCCGCCAAAGTGCTGTGAGCAAGCCATCATACAAGACACCAGATCCGTCTTAATCCAACCATTACGCCAAAGCAAAATATGCAAGCTATCATACAGCTACTGGATATGTGCTGAACTGAACCCCTTAGATTAATCAATGTGAATCTTTTAACAGTGGATGATATTGGAGGGACGATCATGTGGGGTTGTACTCTTCTTGTATAATAGTTGAACGTTGGTAAAGACCATATCCTTTCCGCCTCCTTTATGATTATTATTGAGAAACATAACTAGTCCGATATCACCATGACTCCAACATTGACCAGACTTCCCAGTCTTACACTCAATATCACTGCTGTTGTACGATTACAACCCTGGTGTCACATCCTCTTATGGGAGTTAGCGATGTTTATGAGAGCTATGGGAGTTATGGCAGCTCCTGGCAGCTCTCTAGGAATTCTCAAATTTTTTGCTGATGAGTTGAGGAGAAAGCTTCTAAGTAAGACATAGAGAAAAGGGCCTTGGAATCTCTGGCCCCCACATTTACCACTGGCTCCTGATGAGCTATTTATTTTTGGAGAGTGTGGTAGCAGTGAGGTTTGATCTGACATATGTGGAGCAGTTATGGTTTTGGTCTTGTAACCTGTTGAAAATTGCCTTATCACTGTTCCTCTGCAAGTCTTCACAAGTATTGAGGGAGAGAGAAAAGAGAGAGAGACAGAACGAGATGATTTGATCATTGACGTGTGATGGAACAGCTTGAGGTAGATGTTCAAAGGATTTTCTTCTGTGCTATCGAGAAGTATGTAAGAGTAAGGAAGTAAGTAAGAGGAAGTGGCTGCAATGAAAGAATGCCAAGCTGTCGCGCAATGTCTGTCGCGACCAGGGTCCCCTGCCATTGCTCCCCATAGCGTTGCTACCGTTGCCGTCGCCGTTGCTATGGTGTCGCTCCCGTCGGCACGTCTTGCTGGAGCGGCGAGAAGCATTTCCAACAATACTCATCTAGTAGGCTACGTATCCACAGCAATCGAAACATCTCTGTCTAATTGGCTGTTAAAGGGAGCTGTTTTGATACCAAGGAAAAAGTGAGTGCTTGACAGCGAGTGAACAGGGATAGGTAACGGTAATGGGTACGGCGCTGACAGCGCTCGGTTCCACACGACAGCAACTCGAACAGTAGGTGTATGTATGTGTATGGCAGTGGGCATGGGATTTGGAACTACCGGCTACTGCTTTTCCTGAAGGAGGTGGGGAACTTGAGCTCCTCGCGGATGAGGCTGCGCTCGAGGATGTAGGAGTCTATGTAAGATACTATGTAAATAGCTAGAGGTAGGTGTAAGAGTAAGGCTGGGCAACAACCAATAGGGTTAAGTGCCGACGTGTAGTATTAGAGGCGAGAGCTCACGGCGAATAGAGACTAAGACTCTTGTATGTCACGATCCTACCCCTACTGTACGTGAGTCCTACATTGGTAGCAACACCAGTTCGACAGAGACCTCAGAACCCCGACGAGTGTTACACCGTACGCAAACACAGCAGAATACGACACGATGGCGACCACGTTTGAAGAAACGATGGAGGAACCAATGGGGCCCCTCGACTACAATGTGCCCTATGACCGGAGACCCCAAGCATGGGTGAACCAGCGACAAACGATTGTCAACAGAGGGCTCACGAACACGGCAGATCCAGCAGATGTTGAGTTTGTGGAGGCTATACGTGACATGGCAGGACAGTTGAGGTTTGAGATGGAAGGTTTGACGATGAAGCAGAATGCGGAGTTGGAGCAGACTAGGAAGGACCTCGCAATGGCTCAGGCTGAAACAGCATTCTATCAGGCGATGGCGAAGGAGCTGGAAGGAAAGATGACAGTACAGCTGACTATGATGCAGGAAGAACTCAAAGCATCACGAGAGGCCTACACGAAAACCGTCACTGCACTCACGAAGACCATGGAGGCGAACGCGAAAGTCACAAACGACCTGCGGAAGGCCATCGACGCAGTACGGACCAGCACAGCAACCGCATCGGTGGCAGAACTGAGCCAGACCACACAACGGCCATGCACCTTCACGGTCAAGCCAAAGAGTATAGATGTAACGGCGGCGGTTCTCCAAGGTACTCGAGTGAGTTCGGGTGACGCAAGCGGGAGCGGGAGCGGAAGCGGGGGGGGGGGAACGGGAACAGGAATGGACCGGGAACGGGAACGG